>Ga0209953_1000236_pt1 | contig 21656 bp, 19 predicted proteins | sample SalPonred_H2O_MG_FD_185713 | JGI IMG/M metagenome (GOLD analysis project Ga0209953, IMG submission 185713) | Salt pond water microbial communities from South San Francisco under conditions of wetland restoration - Salt Pond MetaG... | ecosystem: Environmental > Aquatic > Non-marine Saline and...
GGCCCAGGCGAGCATCAAGGGCAACACACCTATCCAGAGCAACAGCTATGACCTTGACACCTACCAGGTGCTTGGCTATGGCCGTTATGAACTGGGCCAGGGCACAGAGCTTGAGTTCCAGGCCGGTGTGGGCATGAACAAGAACAAAGGAACTCGACAGATCAGTTATGCCGGCAGCACCGCCAAGTCAAGCTATGACAGCACCACGGCAACAGCCGGGTTGGGGCTGCGTCATCAACTGAAGATCAACAGCTCAACGACCTTCACCCCGGAGGTTCGGGCTGACTACGGCTGGATATCGGATGACGGTTACACCGAGACCGGTGCTCAATCCCTGAACCTGATTGTCAAGGGACGGGACCATGACCAGTTGATGCTCTCGGCAGGCGGGCATGTGTCATATGAAGTTCAGAAAGGTCTGGCGCTACGGGCTGGCCTGGCTCTGGGCTATGACGCGTTGAGCTCACAGGCGCGCATCACTTCAGCCTACAGTGGTGCGCCGCAGACAACCTTTGTGACCGACGGTATAGACCCCAGCCCCTGGCAGCTCATGGGCAGCCTGGCATTGGTTGGTGAGCTAGCCAATGGCATGCAGGTCAGTGCGACCTACGGGGCAAGCTACCGACAGGACTTCTTGAACCAGAACGTGTCGTTGAACTTGCGTATTGGTTTTTAAGTGCTGGTTTTTAATTGCAGGGTAATAACCGCGGGTTTATAAGCGGGAGTTTTTAAGCTTGGGTTTTAGCCGTGGATTGCTAAACCCGTGCTTTTGCTGCTGTTTTTTAAGGCGGGGATTCAAGTGGGGTGTCGACATGAGCTTGAAAAGAGGCATCCGTCAGTAGTGACATCATCGAATCATCACAAGGCCAGTGCTAACCTAAAGTAGGTGTGGTTGTATAGTTTATTCATCCAACCTGTACATGTGCAGCCCGGCATTATTGCCACGGCAGGAAACCCACCCGTGGAGCTAGACCAGCTGGCGTAGCGCATTTTGGCATAGGTTGGCTTGAAAGCGTGATGATTGAGGGTCGATGGGCCATGACAAAAAAAGAGGTAGGCGCAGTCAATATTGCCTGGCTGGTAAACAATGCTCAGGGTGGTAATGGTTTTGATTTAAGCGAGGGTGTTGAGAAGACGCTGTACGCCATGTCGCCACACATAGGTCAAGGCTGGTTTGAAAAAATTGGCGTTGACGATGGCATCATGGTGTCAAGAATGGTGCATGACTTGAAGCGCTCGACTGACGCTCAATGGATACCACAGGGCGATATCAAGTTTGAGTCGCCCGTAAAAAACTTCCATGTAGGCATGTGGGTGCGTGGTGCCTGCCGGTATGGCGAGTATGTCGATGGCCGGGAACAGGCGCCCCTCGAAGTTGAAATCAGTGCTGGCAAGGCACTCGTGTTGTGTGACTACTCTCTGGATGCTACGTTTTTTAACCCTGCCGGGTGTAGGTCGGATTACCTCGGGGCCAATGTGCCGTACGATGGTCTTATTGAGCTGCTCGGTCAAGAAGATGTCAATGAAATATTAACGGTTCTTGGCGTGAAGGACCGCAAGGGCAGTGTCATTTGTGATTTTCCACTCAAATTGATGGCGCCCTTGGAGCAAGCCATGTCCGGTCCATTCAAAGGCGTGGCGCAAAGACTTCACTGCATGGCGCGGGTGCTGGATTTTTTAGCGTCGCTTGTTCATCACTGTCGCAGCCAAACCCGTCAGGACAGCAGCCAGGCGCTGCGCCACAAAGGGCGGGTTCGGGCATTGCACGACTACCTATCAAGCCTAGACGGCAAGTTGCCGTCGTTGGGCTCTCTGTCCAAAGAGTTCGGTATGTCTGCGCGGCGTTTGAACGAGGCGTTTGCCGCTGAATACGGCCAAAGCATTTTTGCGTACATCACAGACCAACGCCTTGAAGCTGCTCATGAAGTGATGGTGGCCTCAAGTGAGCCGATGAAGCTCGTGGCCGAGCGGTTGGGCTATGCTCACGTCAATCATTTCATTGCGGCCTTTAAGCGCAAGTACGGCTATACGCCCGGTCAGTTGCGACGCGGCGGTTTGCTGTCTTGACATCGCGATCGTCGGTCATATTCAGGAGGCTGCGTTCGACCATCGTGCGGCTTGCGAAAGCACCGTATGGTTTGCCCCCTCCTTTTATGTGTCGTATGTTCTTGGTGCATAACGGATAATCGAGTTGACAGATTGAGAGCTTAACTGCCAAGCCTACTGGGCCTAGCGGACTCGGTCCGGCGGGCTTTGCGGCCGAACTGTGATGTGAGCGCCGGCGTAGCCTAATTGTCGCCGACCAGCAAGCACGTGATCGGCGTCTATCCCATGATTGAGGCGGACCGTCTAACGAGTGGACTGGATCATAGCTTTTCGTTACCGTACGGTAATTATCACCTAGACTCGACTAAATCAATGGCTTTCTATTACCGATCGGTAATTTTTAATTGCACCATTGAATGAACAGAGGTATTATTACCGAACGGTAACAATACGGAGTTCAATCATGATCGATAACCTCAATGACCTGAATCAACCCGTCAAAATAAAAACAACAAAAGATTTGGGCGTTATAGTGCGCGAATATCGTGATTTTCAAAAAATGACACAAGCTGATATTTTAGGTCTCGCAAATACGGGGAATCGCTTTATTGTTGATTTGGAAAATGGCAAGCCTACAGTGCAATTCCAAAAAGTGCTTGATGTTTTAGAAACACTTGGCTTGGAAGTGCTCATTCAGAAAAAAGGTAGCTTTTAATGAGCGTCACCAAAAGGCTGGATGTATACAAAGGTGCTGACTTAGTTGGCTTTTTGTATAACGATCATCCCATTAGATTTGTATATGACGAAAATTGGCGCACTCAGCATACAGAGTCTGTATCACCTCACATCGACATATCTCACCCGGAACATTCAGGACAAAAAGTAGAAGCATACTTTGAAAATCTGTTGCCAGAGGCTGGCATCCGTGACCTATTAAAAATGAAACATCAGGTCACTACAACGTTTGGTCTACTGGGTGCCATCGGGGGAGATACCGCGAGCAATTTAACGATATTGCCAGAGGGAGCTCAACCAAAACCACCAGAATATAAGTCAATTACTTGGCAAGATGTAGCAGACGAGTTTCAAAAACAGCAAGGTGTCATTCAAACAACCCATGCAAAAGATGGAATTAGAATATCGCTTGCTGGAGCACAAAGAAAACTCAGTATATGTATAGACTCGTATGGCAACCCTACATTACCTCTAGGCCATTCGCCTTCTACTTATATTGTAAAGCCTGACATTAAAGGGTTAGACGGCATATGGGCTTCTGCGATCAATGAAACTTTTGTGATGGTGCTGGGTAGTAAGCTCGGCTTGGGTGTAGCAGAAGCTTTTTATCAGCCTATTGCTAAAGCCTGCGTCATCAAGCGCTACGATAGGGTATTAGACAAAAGCGGACAAATAACAAGATTGCATCAATTAGACGTGTGCCAAATTGATGCGAAAGCATCAACGATTAAGTATGAGGCTGATGGTGGCCCAACGTTACTTAGATGCAAAGAAATTTTAAACGAAATGGGTGTGATTGCAGCAGATACAAAACGATTTATTCAGTGGATATTTTTCAACTTATTTGTGGGCAATAACGATAGTCACGCAAAAAACTTATCTATTTATTTCCCAGTTGAGCAAGGCGTAAAACTTACCCCATTTTACGACTTACTTTCAACATCTCTGTATCCTAGCTTGTCAAGAAAATTTGCCTTCACAATTGGCAACGAAAGTGTAGCCTCAAAAATAACAAGGGTAGAAATAGTCAATATGTCAGAAATGTTAGGTTTCAAACCAAAGTATGTTTTAAAGGTTGCTGAAAAAGTAGCAAACGACTTGCTGTTCATGATCGATGACGTTGCAAATGAGATCAATCAGGTCGCAGCAGTGGGTACTGAAATGACAATGGTTGAAAGGCTACACCAACACATTTCTAGTCATACCAAAAGTTTCCAAAAGCGTCTCTTTGTTGATTAGCGATGGTCTACAGGCGCTGGGCAACTGTTTTTGGTCGAGGCCAAACGAATCGATATACCTTGCTCATTGACAATGTCACCCACGGTGGTCGGTGATGCACCGAGTGCCTGGGCGATTTGTCTTCGCGATCGATGCTGCTCTGAGACGGAATTGAATAAATTGGCATCTAGTACTTCGGTTCTGAAACTGCGATTAAATCGTTCAATATTCGCAAACCATAGCTGAACGCCTCTTGCTGTACCACTCGTTTTAGCCGGTGCTTTGCGTCATACCGGTTTGGGGGAGTGCCAGGCGAAGTACTGTCCATTGATTTGCTAACTGTGCTTATCAACGGCCAGAACAATAAGCAACAATCCAGCCATCACGGAAAGTCCCGACAAAAACCACGGTATGCGTGTACGAGAGGCCGTTGGAAGTTCTTCGCGGAAAGTGGTCATTAGCAGCACGCCCCCCAAGAATGCAGTACCGACGGCTAGGATGTAATCATTTGCCGGTGGTAGCAAAAATGCTGCGACGAATCCAGCGCCGACCGCTGCCATGCCAATCCACCGCGTCTCATGCTCAAACTGCGTTGGGTGCGCCCTGGCTAGCGCCCGATCAGCAAGCAACAGGTGAGCGCCAAGCACTACAGTAAACAAAACTGCATAGCTCCAACCAGTGGTGACTAGCGAGGGAAGCGTGTAGGCGTAGATCGCGCTAATTGATGCAAATGAAGCCAAATGCGCTCGAAAGCTTATCTTCGTTGATAAGCGCCCATCCTCGGTTCGCACGTCCAAGATAAAGAAGGTCACCATACCTATCATCGCTATCAAGAAAAGTCCGGCTTCGGTTATAGGTGTCGGTGCAAATTGAGTGATATCGAGCTCGCTTAGCGCGCGGCCACCAATGGCTAACTCTGGCATTAAGTGAATGAACACATAGGCAATGGCTGCGCCACCACCAACCGATGCCAGTACGTCTTGCGTCTTTGATGGCAGTGTCGAAATTCGAAAGGCGAAGAAATGCGCGGCAGCAAGAGCACTGGCAAGCGCGAAGGCGATTATCCAATCGGCTTCAGTCATGACCGCGCGGGCTGATATTTTTTGCTGCGTTTCGTTGAATCGGCATGATTAAAATTTGTGAATCCAGTTCAGAGAGCTACTTCAAAGCCAAACTTTATCGGGCGCTTGCCTCGGTAGCCGACACTTGTAAGGCGGTCGGGGCGTGATTGTTACAGACACAGGCATTCACTGACTTTTGTCATGGTGACTTATCTTGGTCCTACCAATAATTTCCCAATCCTGCCGTCTTGATTTTAATGTCCGCCCACACTTCGGACACACGCGTTGCTGGTTGTACTGTTGACCTTTCCGTTTAAATGCGGTTGAAGGACCAACAAACGCACAAAGATAATGATGGACCAGCGCGCGTGCGCCGATGTGTTTTATCGATTTATTGCCCACGCCAAATTCCTAGTCCCGCCATGATATCGACGTAAAGTTCAACCGCACCGTCCATAAAGCGCCAGTAGTTGTATCTAACCTCAACATCGGTTAGGTACGCGGGGTATGTTTCATCCTCGAGCAGTTCAATACGTACCAGCTGCCCTGCTTTGGGTCGTGCAAAAATCGTGTTCCCGTCAGCCGCATTTTCCGCAATGGAATAGACCCTTTTAATCGTCGCCCGCATTACACGATTACCAGCCAATACGTAGACCCGTGCACCGACCTCTGGTTGCGTAAGCCTGTCTGCCGACATTATCCACTGCACGTAAAGAGCAGCCGGATCGTAAATTTCAACGATAGAGGTACCAGCCGTGATGCTTTGCCCAGGATTTGCGGCATGATTGGCAACAACACCATCAATGGGTGCCAATTGTTTACCTTCGTTAAACGCGTTATCAACAAAAGCCTTGATCTCTTCGATGTTCTCCCTTGCACGGCTTACGGCCTCAATTTGCTTGGAGGTTTCTAACGCATCCGCTTCAACCTTTGCCAACTCAGCAGTAGCTTGTGCACACTCGCGCAACACCTGTGACCTAAAAACGAAGGTGACCTGATCGGGATATTCGCCGAGTTCAGCGCTGCACTGGCACCAGCGACTGGCGAGCAACACCAGGCGCCATTGCGAGTAAGGGTGAAATTCGCTTCCAGAGCCTTGAACTCGCGGCATCATCGTTTGAGCCTGACACTGAAGTGCAGGTATTCATTAGCGACGTCGAGTCTATGCAAGGTTATGTCATGATCCATAACCATCTGTATCTGAATACACGAGCAAATGCAAAACCTATGGCGAGCGCTCGAGTCAAATTAAACAACCCATCAAATCCTCTAGTCGGTCATTGCTAGTGAGCGCAGCCAAGGGGGTAACCTTGAGGAGATACTATTTCCCCGTTTATGCTGAATGAGGCTTATCACTTTTACTTGGGCTCAGGGTTCACGCCACAAACGGACATTGCCCCCCATACGGTTGGTCTCCATTGCCCGTCCCAAACGCCACGGGCTGCTGCCGCGATTGCCCCCCATACGGTTGGTCCCCATTGTCCGTCCCAAACGCCACGGGCCGCTGCTGCGACCACACGGCATTTGATCTCTGCATCATCATCATCCCAGATAGGGCCAGCTTTAATATTTGCGGGTAAGCTGATGACGCGTAGAGATGTAGCGTTAGTGCCGCAAACGGACATTGCCCCCGATACGGTTGTTACCCATTGCCCATTCCATGGCACGTTATAAACTTGGGTGGCTATAGGACATTTCGCTTTCGCATCATCATTGCTCCAAATAGGACCCGCTGCAATATCTATAGCCAACGCTGCGTTGGATAAGGCGAAGAAGGTGAAACCAGTGGCACCAAACTTTGCGAGCGTTGACCAACAGCTTTTCGCCTTCGATCGCCTGCGTTTTGCAACCATTCTTTTTTCCTCGTTAATTTTTCGCATCACGTATCGAGTTGGTAGTCGTTGAGTAACTGAATTTCAGTCGATAAATAAAAAAACAAGTAAAAGTGTAAATGTTTCGTTCTATCTTGCCTTACTGTATCTATGCTAGATAAGGGCGGTGTTTATATATTGTGAAACTTCCTACGACCAGGCTTGACTCTTAATAACCGTGACGCTTTGTAAGACGTAGCCCCGAAAGTTGAATATTTCGAGTGTCGGCGACTATTTGAGAGATAGCTCGCCACCGTCTTAACCTGACTCTAACATTACTTGGCTAATGGGGTAATCCCCCCATTTTTAGCGGGGGTCAGAAGTAGATCCATGCCGCCATACTTTGCCCGCCGCGTGTAGAACGCCGCTGTGCTAATGCCCAGATCCCTGCAGAGATCCGGCACACCAAGCAGCACCTACCTGTTTCATGCGCTGGTATCAGATCCTTGGTTCAACGCCCGATACGTGCGAATGACCTGACTATCATCGACTTTGCCATCACCGCGTGCCGAACTCGCGATGTACACCTGATGAGCCGCTGCCGCGATGGGCGCGACCGCTTTGAGATCCTGGCCTGTTTGCAAGACGATGCCCAAATCTTTGACAAAAATATCAACGGCGCTCGTGACGGGGGGTTGTGCTTGCAACATGCGGGGACCACGGTTTTGAAGCATCCAACTTGAAGCCGCCGAGCCAGACATGATTTCCAACAGCGTATCGAGTTCGATACCCGCCTTCTCGGCCATGGCAAACGCCTCGGCAGCAACAGCGATATGCACACCGCACAGCAATTGATTGATCGTCTTGACCATGGCACCTTGGCCGGCGCGCTCACCCACATGAAAGATACGCTCTCCCATGACCGCTAGGATCGCCTGGTTCGCCTCAAAAACCGATTTAGAACACGCGACCATGATCGTGAGACCGCCAGACTCAGCGCCTACCACACCGCCGGAGACCGGTGCGTCAATATACGCGCGCCCGCTGTCTTGGACTCGCCTAGCAATCGATTGCACCGCCGCTTGCGCGCAGGTTGCCATGACCATGACCGTGGCACCTGGCTTGAGCGCCTCAAGTGCTTGACTCTCGAACAACACTTGCTCCACTTGCTCGGCGTTAACGACCATCAGCACCAGAACATCCGCGCTCTCGGCGGCTTCACTTGGCGAAGCTTTGAAAGCGCCGCCAGCGGCGTCAAACCGCTCTTTAGCCCGCTCGTTAACGTCGCAGCCGCGCACATCAAACCCCTCGGCGAGCAGATTGAGGGCCATCGGCAGCCCCATCGCACCCAGACCCACAAAAGCCACTGTTGTCATGTTGTCTCCACTTATTTTTATTAGGATCGACACCCTCGATCCTAAGCAAATACTAGTCTTCGCTAGCGCAGGGAGCAAGCTTAATGACTCGGCTCAGTGACTTGCCTGGTATGACTTCTCCTTCTGTACGCTGGGTTCAACGATTCAGCTGGCGACGCAACTGTTGCACCTCTTGCATCAGATCGGCCACCAGGGCCGCAAGCTGAGGGTCAGCCTCATAAGTCTGCTCTATCTTGGCGACCTGTTGCACTCGATAGACCATCGCGCCAGATAGATAATATCGATCATCACGCCAAACGGCATAAATGACCTCTTGCTCGATACGGGCCTCTAACCATTCAATAGACACGCCGCACAAGCGGGCGATTTCATCGACTGGCAAGGCTTCCGCTTCAAGCACTTGAACCGCATCGACTGAAAAACGGGTTGGGTTGTTCGTCATGATGTCGTCTCCCTGTTTAATGGGCTCGTGGGTCAAAGCCCGGATAACTATCGGCCAAGGCTTGCCACGCCTTCCTTTGTTCGTCTGTCACGGCGCTTGGCACCGCGATTTTGATTTCCAGATAAAGATCGCCGGCCGTTGCCCCACCACGACCGCCTGGGATACCTTTGCCCTTTAAGCGCAAGCGCCGACCCGCCACTGAGCCTTCAGGAATCGTCACCGACAAAGCGCCCGCCGGGGTGCTCACGTCAGCGGTGGCACCCAACGCGGCTTCCCACGGCGTGACAAACACAGGCATGGTGACATCACGACCGTCCACCAACACCCCTTGCTCGGGTTCGATATGCACCCGCAAGAAGAGATCACCTGCTTTGCCGCCACCAAAGCCAGCGCCACCCTGACCTGACAATCTAATCAACTGGCCTTGCGAAACACCCGCAGGAATCGTCACCTCGAGCGTGCGGCTCTGTGGGACGACCTGACCGTGATCATCGATCTGATACCCGCCGAGCTGCAGGGCACGCTGGGCACCTTGGTACGCGTCACGTAAAGTCAACGAAATATCAGCATGTTGATCTTGCCCGTCCCAACGATCTGGTCCCTGTCCTGATCGATAGGATTGGTGACGTGACCGCTCATGGGCCGCACGACCGAAGAGTTCTTCAAAGAACTCACTTCGGTCTTGGCCGAACCCCGACGGTCCAGCCGATTGGTCATAACCCGAGTTCCAGCCCGGTGGTGGCCTGACGTCTTCAGCACTGCGTGCCCCTTGGGCCCATGCTTGATGGCCCACTTGGTCATAGACTTCGCGCTTGGCAGGATCAGACAACACATCGTTAGCCTCATTTAACGCTGTCATCTTGTCAGCCGCGTCCGCCTCTTTGCTAACGTCAGGATGGTACTTTCGAGCCAAACGTCTATAAGCCTTCTTGATCTCGTCAGCGGTCGCGGTTTTAGACACGCCTAAAGTGGCGTAGTAATCCGGCAGATTCATTGGTTATCCTTCATTCGCTATTTCTCACTCGCTGTTTCTCCCTGCCTTACTTTCGGCGAGACTGATATCCGTGCAACCTTTTCCCACCATTCTAGATCCGGATTGGCTCAACGCCCATCCTTGGCTGGGTTTGGTGATAATGTGCAAACCTGATGGATGGCTTTGGTTCTGTCCACTTTCAACAGGAGAAACCTCATGAAAACCCCCAGCATGCGCTTAGATGGCAAAAAAGCCTTGGTGACTGGCGCGAGTCGTGGGATCGGACTCGCCTGCGCCTATGCATTGGCTGAAAGTGGTGCCGATGTCTTGATGGTGGCGCGTGACGAAGCACCCTTGGCCGAAGCCGCTCAAGCCGTTGGGCAAGCCCATCCAAAGGTAACCATCACCCACGAGTCGTTAGAGCTCACCCACGTCGATGCGGTGAATCGTTTTTTTGAAAGTCACCCTGCTTTTGATATTTTGGTTAATAACGCCGGCACCAACCGACCCGGCCACATCCGCGACATATCCAACCAAGACATCGACGAGGTCATTGAGCTCAACGTAACATCTGTCTTGACGGCGTGCCGGGCTTTTGCGCTTCAGCCACGAGACCAGGGACAAGAAGCCAGTATCATCAATATTTCTTCACAGATGGGCTTGGTGGGCGCGCGCGATCGAGCGGTTTACTGCGCCAGCAAACACGCCGTCGAGGGCATGACCAAAGCCTTGGCTTGGGACTTGGGCGATGAGAAGATCCGGGTCAATACCGTCTGCCCCACTTTTATTGAGACGCAGATGACAAAAAAGCTATTTGAAGATGCAGATTTCAAAGCCAAGGTGCTGTCCAAAATAGCCCTTGGCGATATTGCTTCTCCGTCTGACATCATGGGCGCCGTGGTTTTTCTGGCAAGCCCTGCGGCGCGCATGATCACCGGTAGTTCGATCGTGATTGACGGTGGCTGGACCGCCGCTTAAATCAGCGCGGTCAATTACCTACTCACTTCTCAAACAACATGCCATGAAAAGCCGCCGCGGCGCTTGTGTAGGCGCGTTTTGCATCATCAAATGCCTGACCCTTGATACCGCCCCTGACAGCGCCTGCCCGATGATCGTGAAACGCATCGCGCATCAGCGGCGATAGCGGCTGGCTGTTGGGCGTGGCAATCCACGAGCGCAACAAACTGCGTTTGCGCTCAGGCTCCTCAAAGTCCTCATACGCCGTGCGCGAATGCAACACCACGTGATTATTCAGCAGCTGAAAATCCCCGGGTGCCAATTGCATGTCGAACGTAAATTTTTCAGAACGGGCAGCTTGATCGATCCATTCCATGGCTTGCTCTTGCAAATCGCTAGGGGCACTGGCCCCTTCATGTCGATGCGCATACCGAATGTGATTGCGTGTGTAACGACAACTAAACCAACCCTGCTCAAAAGCCACCACAGGCGTTTGGTAGTAAGGCAACTCATCAGCGGCTTCTTCGTCCTGACGAGAATAATAGAGCGGCGTCATCAACGCCTCAGCCAACGCCGGCTGCTCTAGCTTTAAGGTTTCAAACAAGGCGCGAGAGGAACACGCTTTACTGATACCCCCGGACTTGGCCGCATTAATGCAGAGCAACCCCACAAAATCAGAAAAGTCGACATGAAAATCCAGCTCAGCATTGGTGTTGTAACCCCGACCGCCTGCGGCTCGATAAACCCCACCGGCATTCTTCACTTGATTGACCAACGCGCTGTCTTTGCCCTGAGGTCTCAATACACCCAGGTGATTGGTAAATCCCCAATAGAGTGCTTTGATGGCGTCTTCGTCCAGGCCTTCGATTGGAAACTGCTTTAGAACAATCAGGCCATGACCTCGGTAGAGCTGCGCATTGATGTCGGCGATCAGTGTTTGTATGTTTTGAAAGGGAAAGTCTGCCCCACTCGACATCTCAAGTGGCTTGTCGGAAGCCTTGAAAGCCTCTAAGCCCTGCAACAGACCCTCTTTCTCTAAGGGGGTCAGCGGCCTGATCCAATCCGATTGGGCGGTGATATCACTCGCTAACCAAGGCTTTGGTTGAACGACCGTGTCAGTGATGTGTTGGAAACTCATGATCTCTCATCCCCTTTTGATGGAGGCGAACCACGCAACAGCGCACCCCATTCATCGGGGACCTCCAGTTCAAACCCTAGAATCGCAGCGGATAACGCCTTGCCGTAGTTGTCTAGCGCCAAATTACGCGAAACGCCGCCTCCTAAGGCCCCTTCGCAGACAAAGTTAAATGCCTCTATGTTGACCATTTCAAAGCGAGTGACCTCACCCGTGATGGCGCCTTTGTAAAACGCTTTGAAGCGCTCAGCCGTTAGTTGCTCACGCAGTAGCTCGTAGAATTTAGGTTCGTAGGCGAAGACAGCAATATTAGAGGTATTGCCCTTATCACCTGATCGTGTGTGTGCCACGCGTTGTAAAGTCACTTTCATTGTTTAGCTCCGCGTTATGCTAATCGTGGCCGCGACACTGTCGCGCGCTACCAACGATGACCAAATGCCAATGACTTCTCGTACCCGATCCTGAAACGGCACGCGCTTGCCCGTGTGAGCAATGCCGGAGACCGCCATCCCGTCCACTTCTCGGCCGACCTTCAGGGCCTGTTCACGGGTTTTGGTGCGAGCCGCTACCCGAACAGCCACCTCATAAGGCTCGGGCGCCGAATCAGGGGTCGCCAAGCCGTGAATGGCATTCAAACCCAAAAAGTCGATCCGTAAATCGTCGGCCTCTAAATCAACGATCTTGAATCTTTCTTGCAAAACCGTTTTGGCGATTTCCGCACGCCTAACCGCACCCGGACCGGCATAAAAAAACATATCCTCCCCCACAAAACCCTCCAAGCAGCCCATGGATACTTTGAGCGTTGGTGAGCGGGGTTTACCTGAGACGCCAGAAACACGCACGCGATCGATACCGACTTGTTCGACGACGGCCGTGGTGAAGTCAACGGTCACATCCGGGGTTAAGTAGTTGGCCGGATCATGCACTTCGTACAACATTTGTTCTTTGACGGTTTGGCAAGTCACACAACCGCCGGTGCCCGCCAATTTGCCAATCACACAACTCCCATCCTGAGCCACCTCTGCAATTGGAAACCCCAAATCCCACGGCCGCTCGACGTCTTTAAACCCCGGATCGACGAAATAACCACCGGTAACTTGAGCCCCACATTCGAGCAAGTGGCCAATCGCCGAACCCCGTGCGATAAGTTCATGATCCAAACTATCCCAGCCAAACTCATGCATCAAGGGCGCAAGGAACAAAGAAGGGTCTGCCACACGGCCCGTAAAAACAATCGCTGCACCTTGGTTGAGGGCCTGCACAATCGGCTCGGCGCCCAAGTACACTTCGGCCGAAATCAAGCTCTCAGCGAGCATTTCGGTTGATTCGCCGTTTTCTAAGATGGTTTCAGTCAACGAGAGAACCCGTTCGGTGATCAAGCTGCCATTGATCGCGGCCACTTTGACGCCAGTTGCCCCAAGCTCCCTCAAGATAGCCACCGCCTTCTCGGCCGCCGCACCCGGATTAATCCAGCCCTGGTTCGACACAATCTTTGTGCCGTTTGCCAAACAAGCAGGCAACACCGCTCTTAGCCTATCTTCCAGATAAGTGTCATATCCCGCAAAACTTGGGTCGCGACGCGCGCGAACTTGCGCAGCCGAAATCGTGGCCTCCGCCATGGTCTCAAAGCACAGATAATCCAACTGGCCGTGTTCGGCTAGCTCAGCCGCCGGGCTGATCCGGTCTCCCCACCAGCCGGAGCCTGTGCCTATACGTACGATTTCTTTCATCACATCCCTAGGTCGCAAACCATTCGTTAAGCCGACAACATACAGCGGCGCACTAGCCTCAAGCAAGGTATCCAGTGTGGCTTTATAAAATTATTCGTGACGCAAGGCATCGATGGGATCTAGACGGGCAGCGCGCCTGGCAGGCGCAAAACCGAATACCACCCCAATGGCCGCAGAAAACAGGAAAGCCATCAAATTAACCATGGGATCAAACAAAAATGGCATCCCCATCAACGCCGTTACCCCATAACAGGCCGCAAAGGCCAAGATGATTCCCGCCACGCCACCAAGGGCTGACAACACCACGGCCTCAATCAAGAACTGCAACAACACCTCACGCTCGAGTGCGCCAATCGCCATGCGCACCCCGATCTCACGCGTTCTTTCGGTGACAGAAACCAGCATGATGTTCATGATCCCAATCCCCCCAACCAACAAACTGACGGCCGCCACGGCACCGAGCAAACCGGTGAGCGTGCGCACCGTGCCCGACAAGGTCTCTGCGATTTGACGTGTATCCATGACGCTAAAGTTGTTGTCAACGTTCTCGGCAAGGTTGCGTCGCTCACGCATCAAACCTTCAATGTCATCAATGATTTGGCGGGTGTTCGCCACATCCCTAACAGACATCAAGATGGTGTCGACATTGTTGCTACCCGTTAAGCGCCGTTGAGCTGTCAACAGTGGCATCAACACCCTGTCGTCCTGATCCAATCCCAACCCCCCCTGGCCTTTGGGCGCTAACAGGCCAATGATCTGACAATCAAAGTTGCGAATCCGGATACGGTCGCCAATGGGGTTGATCGCACCAAACAACTCTCGCCTAACGGTTTCACCGATCACACAAACCGACCGACCAGACTCTAATTCATCCGTTGCGAATCCGCGCCCATCGGCCAAGGTCCAATTGCCCGTGATGAGGTAATCGTTGGTGGTACCCACCACGCTTGATGACCAATTCTTATTGTCAGCCACCAATGTAATGGGACGACTGACAGTCGGGGCAACCGCCTTCAAACCAAATATTTGCTCTTGCAACGCCTGTGCGTCCTGTACGCTAAACGTGTGAGCGCCGGCTCGCTCACTACCTGCACCTAGGCGCTGGCCAGGTCGCATCACCAAGAGATTGCTGCCAAGATTTGAGATACGCTCAGAAACCATGACCGTGGCACCATTACCCAAGGTCACCATCGTCACCACCGCGCCAACCCCGATCACAATACCGAGCACCGTTAAAAATGAACGCATCAAATGGCGCCTGATCTCGCGTAAAGCCAGTAGAAAGGCATTTACCCACATAAGGCGCTCCCCACGCTTGCCATACCCTTAGGGCTAGCCGTCGGTTGCTCAGCAGGCTGAACGACGCGACCGTCCACAAAGGTAATGACCCGATCAGCGTAAGCGGCCATGTCAGGCTCATGGGTCACCATCACCACCGTGATCTGTCGCGTCTGGTTGAGCGTTGTCAGCAAGCCCATGATTTCTTGGCTGCGGCTACTGTCAAGGTTACCCGTGGGTTCGTCGGCGAGCAGCACCAGTGGGTGGGTCACGATGCCTCGGGCAATCGCCACCCGTTGCTGTTGGCCGCCGGACAATTCAGCCGAGGTGTGTGTTTCCCATCCGGCCAAACCCACACTCGCTAATGCCTGCATCGCCTTATCGCGCCGCACCGATGCGGGTTCTCCACGATAAAGCAAAGGCAATTCGACATTTTCCATGGCGCTCGTGCGCGACAACAAGTTAAAGCCTTGGAAGACAAAGCCCAGGGCGTGGCGACGCAATAATGCGCGTTGTTGCCGCGTCAATCGTTCGACATGGACGTCTTGTAAAACATACTGTCCCGTGGTGGGACTATCCAAGCAACCTAGCAAGTTCATGGCGGTTGATTTGCCTGAACCGCTAGGCCCCATGATGGCCACAAACTCACCCGCCTGAATCGTCAGGTCAATGCCTTTAAGCGCATCAAAAGCCATGGCGCCTTCACCATAGGTTTTGGTGACACCACGCAATTCGATCAAAGGTTTTGTGGGTTGGGCTTGATTCACTCCGGCGTCTCCTGACCCACGATCACCCTGTCATCGATCGTCAGGTCGTCCGATTGCACCTCCGTCAAACGCCCATTACTGATCCCCACCTCGACGTCAACGGCCTCGGGGTTATCACCGTCAATCAAACGCCACACGGCGGGGCTTGCGTCCGCTCTATCCGCTCTGGACTCGGTAGACTCGTTCGGCGGGCTGTAACGCAACGCCGCGTTCGGCACCAGCAACACATTTTCCCTCTCTGCCGTGGTGATGGTTGCCGTGGCCGTCATGCCGGGACGTAGCGCTAAATCGTCGTTATCAACTCGCAAAATGGTTTTGTACGTCACCACGTTGTCAGTTGTCGTCGATCCCAGCCCCACCCTTTCAATGCTCGCAGGAAACTGCCTGCCCGGCCATGCCGAAACAGTAAAAGTCACCGGCTGGCCCGGGCGCACCAAAGCGACGTCCGCCTCATCAACCTGCACTTGTAATTCCATGCGTCGCAAATCCTCGGCAATGGTGAACAACACAGGCGTTGACATGGCCGCCACCACGGTGTTGCCCGGCTCGACTTCGCGCGTGAGTACCACGCCATTGACTGACGACTTGATTTGAGCCTTTTGCAGATTGGTTTGATTTGTTTTGACCTCGGCCTCAGCTTGCATCACAGACGCTTGCGCGGCGCTACGGTTGGCAATGGCGCGCTTGAGCGTGGCATCAGCCACTTCAATCTCACTTTCTGAGGGCACTTTGCCATCGGACAACTTAAAAACCTCCTGCATTCTTGCCAAGGTGGCTCGAGCCTCGGCCACGGTTGCTTCGGATAGCAACACCTGGGCTCGGGCTGACGACAGCGAAGCCTCGGATTTGGCAATCGCGTCCGCCAACTTTGAGGTGTCCAGTACAGCCAGCAACTCACCAACCTGTACCACATCGTTTTCTTGCACAAAAACATCTTCCAAGGTGCCTGACAGCTCTGAGCCCACCTCGACGGTTCGCGTCGGCTGAAGAGTGCCCGTGGCGGTGGCCGTGACAACCAAAGAACCGCGCGTCACTGGCTCACTCACGTACCGAATGTTTGATTGATTGGCCCACCCGAACCAGAGATAAAAACCCACACCAATCAACACAATCAGTAATCCCCACCAAAGCAGCTTGCGTCGCCCCCCGCCTGGCTTTTCTGCCTGGGTCAGTATGGTCGCCAATTCGGGTTGCTGATTTGTCACTGTGGCTTGAGATTCGGTATTAGGGACTTTTGTATTGGTGTTCATGGTGTCGTGTCATCCGGGGCAGCATTCAATAACGTCGGCTCAACACCCGGCGACTCAACAACCGTTGGCGGTGTGTCTTGCCACCCGCCACCCAAAGCCTTGTAGAGTTGAATCAAGGTGAGAAGTTGCGTCGCCTGCGCTCGCGCCAAGCTTTCTTGGGCATTTAACTGCGACCGCTCAGTAATTAGCACCTGCTCGAAATCGACCAAGCCCGACTGATACAGCTGCCGAGATTGTCGGGCCGCACTTGCTGAGGCTTGCGCAGAAAACGACCACGCCTGCACACGTTGGCGAGATAATGCATGTGAAATCAAGGCGTTTTCTATTTCTTCCAAGGCTTGCAGAACGGTCTGCTCGTAATTCAATAGGGCCTGTTCTTGGACAGCCGTTTGGGCATCGACTTGGCTGCGCAGCCTACCGCCATCAAACAAGGTCGCGCTTAATGTGCCGGCCAAAACGCCGATCAGCGAGTTAGCCGGTCCTATCCCGCTCAGGGTGAAAGCAGTCCAACCGAGGGAACCCCCAAGATTCAAACTGGGATAGCGGTTGGCCATGGTCTGACCGACACGAGCCGTCTCGGCAGCCAAATTCCGTTCAGCCACCCGCAAATCAGGTCGTTGTGTCAGCACGTTTAACGGAATACCTGTGGCGATTGCATCGGGTAACGGAGGTAATGGTTTGCTGTCGGACAGGCGTTGATTAACAGCCCCGGGGGCCTGTCCCGTCAAGACCGATAGCCGGTTGTTCGTGCGAGCCACTTCAATTTCCAAATCAGGCAGGCTTGCTCGCGTTTGTTCCAAGCTCGCCCGAGCTTGCGCCACGTCAGTCTGTCGGGCCAAGCCAGCCTGGTGGCGCCACCTTGCCATCTGCAGCGTTTCCGCTTGCGAAGCCAAGTTGCGCTTGGCAATCGCCAAACGCGCTTGACTGTTGCGTAAATCGATGTAGTTCTGCGCGACTTCTGCAGCCACTGACACGCGAATGTTGGCCAAAGATGCCTCGCTGGATTCGGTCTCGGCTTGAGCGGCCTCGATGGCTCTTCGCGTACCACCAAAAATATCGATTTCCCAGGCAGCATCAAACTCCGCGTCGTATTGGGTGGTGTCTGGTCGCTCGGATTCAGGCGCCCCGTAAAAAGTGGGCGTCGCCCTCACAGAGGTACCGAGTTCTGGATATAGGGCGCTCACCGCTTGCCTGCGGTTAGCCCTGACTTGCTGAAGGCGCGCCTGCGCTTGCGCAACGCTTAGATCATCTTTTAGTGCAGTCTCAATTAACCAGTCCAAGTCAGCATCCCCGAACTGTTGCCACCATTCGGTGAGCGCCGGTTGTGCGGAGGAGTCAAAGACGTCGTCTGGCATCGAAGACGGTTGCCATTGCTCTGGCACGGTTGTCTCTGGCTTTTGATAATCGGGGCCGACCGAATCTAGACCCATGCAGCCCATCAAACCGGCTACCAGCCCGCCTAGCAGTACACGCTTAAATACAAGCCTGAATCCGCTCACTACCCCGTTAGAAAGATCTGCTGCAAGTTGCATTGGTGAATATCGCCTGTCGACCAGCCGTCAGTGTGTGATTCGTCTGGCACGATTAAATCGGGTGACCCCAACCGTGACACACCCGTGACACACCCGTGACACAACCGTGACACGATCGTTTGTACCCGCCAATCACATTGACGCCTGGTGTCGCTACAAATTCAATTAAATTAATTATATATTGAAGGCTGTTTGTTATTCCTTCGTGCCGTGATGTCGTCACGGCGAGGGTTTTTATGGCTTCGCATTCATGGCCCCACTTTCAGAGACTCACTCAGCGCAACGACTCTGCGCCGCGATTTCAATCTCAATGGCCAACCGAACCATTAATCAGTTCCCCTATAATGCGAGCGTCGAACACGCATAACATCGAGAGACTCCAAATGACAAACTTCAAACGCTTATTGCCTGCCGTCGTGGCGGGCTTACTAGTCAGTGGCTTGGGTACCGCCGCCGCTGAAACGCGCATTACCTATAAATCCGCAAAAGTAGGCTCATCCTACTATCAAATGGGCGTCGAACTTGCCCAAGCCATGAAAGCCGGCTCAAACGGCGATATCATCGTGACCGTCGAGGAGAGCCAGGGTTCGGTTCAAAACGTGATGGAATCAGCTTCACGCACGGGTAATTATGTCTTCACCACCCCACCCTCGTTGATTTCAGCGGCCATGGCTGACAAAGGTCCCTTTGAAAAAAATCCGTCGCCGAAATACAAAGATATCCGTGCCTTGTTCCCTATTCCTTCATTGACGATGCATTTTGTGACTCATGGCGATGCAGGTATCAATTCGTTTGCTGACATGGCCGGCAAAACCGTGCTGGTTGGCAAAGGCACCTTCTCTGCACGTGAAGGCCAAAAGTATTTGGATATGTTCGGTTTGGATGGAAAGGTAGAAACGGCGAATGTCGAACTCAACAACGCCGTGCCCGCACTGAAGAATCGTCAAATCGACGCCTTTGTAACCGCTGGCTCATTTCCCGCGCCAAACGTGATTGAAGCCGCCGCGAGCACCCCGGTTGTGGTTTTGTCGCTGACCGACGCGCAAATCGAACAAACAGGTGCGGCCAAAGTGACTATTCCAGCCAACACTTACACCGGTCAAACCGAGCCCATCCAGACCACATCCCTGCCTGTGATTGCCTACACAACGACTCAAATGAGCGATGAGACTGCTTATGAGCTCACCAAAACGTTTTGGGAAGCGCGCGAGAAGATGGCAGACAGTGCCGCTTGGTGGAAAGGCGTGACCCCGGAGATGCTGGCCAATATCACCAGCAAGATTCACCCCGGTGCGCTGCGTTACTACCAAGAAAACAAATTTCCGTTGACCGACGCGAACCAGTAATTACATCCTTTTTGTAGCCTGCATGCGATGCCTCGACTTGGTTTTAGAGATGTTTTTTGGCCAACGCTAGGCATCGTCTGCATTGCCTTTCACCTTTGGTTGATCTTTGCCGGTTTGGTCCCCAATCTGGTGAGCCGACCCATTCACATGGCCTTGGCGCTGCCTTGGGTATTGCTTTGGCGCCCCAAGGGGCAACGGGCTGATGCTTTAAGCTGGCTGGTGTGCCTGGCAGGACTGGTGGGATGCGCTTGGGTCGCTTTGCTACAAAATGATCTATCCGATCAATACGGTCGTCTTGACGGGCCTTGGCAAACCTTGCTCGCGATCGTGTTGGTGCTCTCAGCCATCGATATGGCTCGCCGCGCCGTGGGCTGGCCCCTACCCTTGATCGCTGCCTTGATGCTGGTCTACGGATTGTTTGGCCAACACATCCCCGGCGAGTTTGGACATGCGGGCATGCCGCTTGCCAGCTTCTTGGGTACGTTAACCATTACTGAAGGTGGCCTGTGGGGCAGTTTGACCGGGGTGTCGGTCACCATCGTTGCGATTTTTGTGATTTTTGGGGCGGTACTGAACGCGGGCCAAGCCGGCTCGGGCTTCATGAACATCGCCGCGGCCGTTGCCGGTCGCCTCACCGGTGGCGCAGCAAAGGTATCGGTGCTCTCTTCTGCCTTGTTTGGCTCTATTTCCGGCTCAGCCTCAGCCAATGTCGCCTCAACCGGCTCGATCACCCTCCCGGCCATGGGACGCCTGGGCTATCCCCGCTCGCTCGCAGGCGCCGTTGAGGCGGTTGCCTCCTCAGGCGGACAAATCATGCCACCGCTCATGGGCGCCGGTGCCTTTGTCATGGTGGAGTTAACTGGGGTTCCTTACGAAGGCATCATGCTGGCCGCTTTGCCGGCCGCTTTATTGTATTTCTTTGCCGTCTGGATGGGCATCAATGCCTTTGCCAAACGTTATGACTTACCCGGTGTACCAAAAGAAGAGCGGCCAGCAACCAGAATCGTCTTGATCACGACCGGCTTTTTTGCGGTGCCCTTTACCGTGCTGCTCTACAGCATGTTTGGCCTGGACTTCACGCCACAATACGCGGCTTGCTTGGCAATCGTCGTGGCAGCCGCCCTGTTACTCATCGATGATCGCTTTGCCTTTGAGCCACGACAGGCCGCTCAACGAGTCATGCACGCTGCCGAGACCTCAGGGCGACAAATCGCCATGATTGCCTCGATCATTTTGTGCGCTTCGCTCATCATCGGCGTGTTGGGCATGACAGGGCTCGGCGTCAAAATCACGTCCACCATCCTATCGGGCTCAGGTGGCCTTCTGTGGCCAGCGGTACTGCTGACGGCGCTGACTTGTTTGCTTTTGGGTATGGAGGTGCCCACCACCGCCGCTTACGTGATATGCGTCTCGGTTGCGGGACCCGCCCTCACCGAACTCGGCCTAGGCACCCTACAAACCCACCTGTTTGTGTTTTGGTTTGCGCTCCTTTCAACCATCACACCACCCGTGTGTGGCGCGGTTTTTATTGCCGCTGGCATGGTGGAAGAGAACTGGTTAAAGGTGGCATGGAAGGCCATGGCGCTAGGTTTGGGCTTGTATCTCATTCCGCTGGCGATGATTTCCACGCCAGATTTAATCGAGCTGGCACAAAACCCTTGGGCCGCGTTACTAGCGATGGTTAAAGTTGGCCTAGCAACCACGCTTGTCGCCTACGGCATCATCGCCCCAGGTCATCCGCTTAAGCGCATCATTTGGATTGTCTCGGGCTCTGTCATCTTGCTCTACCCCGTTGGCAGTTAAGCCCGACAGTGAATTTCCGCAGTGCAGTGCCGCAGTGCAGCCCTTTTACACCGGAACCGTCTTGGGCTTGGAACGCCCGATAAAACGCGCGTTGAGCATGAGCAACACACTGCAACCTGTCATGAAGAAATAGAACATATCCACGCCACCAAGCCGCATGATGTAACCGCAAATCAATGGCCCTAAGCAAGCACCC
>Ga0209953_1000238_pt1 | contig 21504 bp, 28 predicted proteins | sample SalPonred_H2O_MG_FD_185713 | JGI IMG/M metagenome (GOLD analysis project Ga0209953, IMG submission 185713) | Salt pond water microbial communities from South San Francisco under conditions of wetland restoration - Salt Pond MetaG... | ecosystem: Environmental > Aquatic > Non-marine Saline and...
TAGAAGAATTGCACGAACCGTCGTCGTTCATAGGACTAGGCACACAGACAAACACAGCCTCGCATGACATTAAATCATTATAGGAATGTCTGGTATTTTTACTAGAATCTGTATCTAAAGTTTTAATATTGAATGCTGAAAAATTGTACGACTCAAGCACAGCATTTCCTACATATCCTAGACCTACAATTCCTATAGATGATTTAAATTTCATTTAATATTTTCCAATAAATGTTTGCAAGTAAAATAATTTTCTTTTAGATATGTTACCTGTTTGTTAAGGCAAGGAAGAAATTTCTCATAGTTTGACATCAATTCCATTATTTTTTTAATAAGATACGGACGATATCTTTCGTACATACTGAAGTTTTCAGTCCATTCACTGGGATACTTAAACTTATCAAATGCCATCTCTATATAACTTAGTCTATCAGGAACCAAAGGTAGTGCGTCAACAAGAGCACCTTCATACCAACTGATACCTAAGGTCTCTTGTAGATTGGCACTGAATACCATTTTTGCTTCACCCAGTAAATTATGATACTCGTTCTTTGTGAGATTATGTTCTTGACATATGACAAATTCATATTGTGGCAAATGTTCTTTGAGATCCCTAAAAATTTCAACCTGCTTTTCTGTAGCAATGCGGTGAGGAAAAAGAATTAAATCACGCTTGGTCATATTTCGATACATGCTAAACGTATCTTCCATGTAATCCATAGGCCATCCTGTACGAATTATTTTATCAGAACCGACACAGGATTCTCGTGCCCACGGATCCATAAACACATCGGCAAACATGTCGATGTGAAAATCACTAGCAAAATAGTTATGATCCACGGCACCAAAGAAACTGCGTTCAGCATCTCGAACCCACGGAGTATTACCTATCAGCCTTCCTAAAAAGTCAGCAGGATCATAACTACCTGCATGCCAAAGAGCATGTATTACTACTTTGATACCTAGCAGTTCACTCATGTACTTGAGGTTAATAATACCAGGATGCCAAGCATCAGCAAATAAAAAGTGATCACCCGGTTTTACTCGACCTGCACAAAACAATCGACTCATTTGTTCGATTTGTCCTGCTTTGTAGATATTAGTCCCTCCAAAGTTTAAGAAGGCCCCGGGTGTAGTAGCACTGGGAATATCTGTCGGACCCTCAATTACCTGAACATCAAGTCCTGTCTTATTGAGAATTTTAGGAAAGTGTTCCTTCCACTCGCAGGTATAGCGTGTAGGAACACTTTCTAAATCAACGAGAAACAGATTGGTCATTGCGTTTCCGATTGTTGCGCGGCTTGTTATTATACCTTGCTCGACGCTTACTAGACAAGTATGTCTTCCAGTTAACACTGTCTCGATTGTATAAATCAGCAGGATTGAATTCGCACAATTCAAATCGACAAAAATCTAAGTACTCTTCGAGGTCTTGAAAGATTTTAACAATGCTGGGATTGTTTTCGAAGTATGCGTAACCTTTGTAATTTTTAGCCATTTCTGGTTAATTCCTTTATTGATATTTTTAAATTAAGGTTTATATTCAATGATACCGTCAGACTCTCCGTCTTCTGATACTACTATCTCATAATACCTGTCACTTCCGTAATTGGGTATTAAGTGATTCTCTAATATATCAGTTGCAATCATTTCACAACTCATATGATTCATTTTACTATCTTTGATATGTGATTGTAAAGCCCATTTAACAAGAAAGAACTCCAATTCACGATCAAGATGTGTTACTGAAATTTTAACTTCTACTTTGAACATGTGTCGATGTTCATTTTCTAAAAATTTGATGCGTGGATCGATAGTTCCAGCATTTGGATAATAATGGTATCCTTCAAACTCTGTTCGTACTTTGATATAGGTATTTGTAGCGGGCCTAACGTCTTGTTTAATATTCATCGCATTAATTCCATTGTAAGTAATTTACCTAGTCGTTCATTAAAGTCATCATCTTCTTGAATTATGTAACTGTTTCGCTTGTCTTCGCCGTAGGGTGATTTCGGGTCAAGGGGATGTCTGAACGTAACAATGAATCCGCCATTTAGTTTTTTAACGTCAATCCTTAATCCGTCGTTAAGTCCGTGAGGATCACCGCCAATGACTTCAGATGATTCTAACTTTTCATGTCCAGGAGATAACCCATTCTGCTGAAATTCTTGTTCTTCAGCAACTTGATCCAGAAGATCTTCATGATATTTCCAATCGGGATTTTCATATCCACCACGTGCCCATGCCCATCGTGCCTTTCTATAAAACCATTTATCAAACCACTTCATTTAATTACCTCATCATTGCCATATTGATCCCAACTGGTAAATGTGTCTCTAGACATCAAGTCATGAAGACTATGTGTCCAAATACCAGGATTAGTAGCGTCAAAGTCTTTATCGTCAATCTTGACCATAGTGTTGTAATTCCAAAGGCGAATAAATGGAATTGGCACACGAATCTGCGGAATAAAATTATTCCATTCGCATAGTCCTCCGTCGTTAAATTCTTCGACTTGATTTAAGGGAATATCTAAACTGCAAAGATGACCTTTGTTAAGAAAGTATATGATCATCTCTTCCCATAATCGATGTTCGTCGTTGTTCGCAGGATTATAACTGTGATTAGCACCAAAGAAAATATGACGAATATTATTTTTTTTATCTAATAGACTATCTCGTTGCGTTAACATATATTCGATTGTATTAACGTTATGGATACCTACAACAAATAATGTTTTCATTCCGTATGCAGGGGTACGTTCTATCTCTTTACCGACAAAGAAAGTAACGGTGTCTTGTGTGCCTGATGTGTAATCTCTTTTCATCTCAACCACCTTTTTGCTCTAATAAACAAATTATAGATTCTTACCTTAACCTTGTCAAGTGTAATTTCATCTAATGTAGGCATACGATGCGGACAACGACCTTGTTGCCAATCGCAGTCACTTTTTATAGGTTGACAACATGTTTTACATTTCATTACCAATTACTCACATCAGTTATATCATATTCGTGATTGCTAATTTTAAAATCAAACTTGATTATAGTGCTAGGGCCGACACCATTGGTTGATTCTTGCACAATTTCAAATTGATCAATATTATCAAAGTTTTTAAATATTTTTTGAATACTTTCGTATTGAATTCTAGTTAAAGTAACACTACTCATCTTTAATACTCGCTTCTAGTTTGTCAAGTTCTGCGTCTTCTCTAACATCAGTCCATGGAGTTATAACATTTCCATCTTCGTCCACTTCATCGAAGTGACTATTAAATGTGTTTGTAACACCACCTCGAAGTCTAGACCCTTCTAGATTCTGTAAGAAACCTAATCTTTCTGCTTCTTTAATCATTTCAAATGCAGATTCCTTTGTTTCACAGTTAAACAATTCTTCTGCAAATCGATCAAAGTATAGAATGTTGCGCGGTACCCAAACACTTTTCTCGTCACTTTTATCTGCTTCTTTAACTTTTCTCCACTCTCTCCAGTCTGGACGACCCTTAGCACATTCAATATCCATTAGGTTGTTAGCACGTTGAACAGCAACAATATGACAGTAGACGTTATGCGCCATCATAAGAGCATATGAAAAACTGTCCCATGATGTGCGACCTTCTTTACCAATCTTGTTTAACATGCCCGGCTTGTACCAACAAATATCACCAATGTCTAATCTACGACCAATTTCTGATTCAAATGGAAATGGAACTTCGTGTCGTTGGCTAAGTTCTTTTGTGTCTGGGGCTTTGTCCATAATAACACTCCAACGTTTTGCATTGTGTTGTGCGTTGGTGTAGACAAGTCCGTGCGCTGTTGCGATAAATGGCGAGGCACAGTCAAAAGACACCGTGAAGTTTTCATTAATATGTTTCCTTATCTGTCGTTGAATACTTGTGAGATAGCATGACCAATCTAATTGTGCAGTGCCAAGAAAGTGCATCCAATCTTTGTTATCTAACATACCATCAAACCGCATGGTAATTAAACGTCGTAGAGTAATAGGCATCTTGCACATGTTAGCACCGCCCATTGCCCAACCTTCGCAAGCTTTGTCTCCCCATACAGCAGGATCGCTAAACTCTTTTACACCTTGATACCACGTTTCAGCAGTATCCCAGTTACTTCCCTGTAAGACATTTAAAAATTTTGTTTTACCTTGTCTGCGAGTGAGCCAATACTCGTTGTTATATCTTGTCTTATCGAGACAGTCACCAAAAGATTTTAATCCAGTCTTAGGACTGTGAATATGATCACATGCCCACGTTGGAACATCTAAAAGCATTGACCAATCTGCTGTAGCTTCTAACCAATTGAGAATGTTGTCACGCACCTTGTTAGCAGCGGCACCTTCGAAGTTTAACCAATCAAATTTTAGAATACCTTTACCTACCTGATATCCACCACTGTCACCTAGTATCATAGTATCAGAACGATTTCTTTGTTGCACCATAGCGTCACTGGTAGTCTTACTAAGATCTAATTGTGCGTGTCCTGCTGAATACAAGCCATATTTGTAGTAGAAGTACCCATCTTCTGAGTTAAGAAAGTTCATGCCTTCAATATCACGATCAAACTCTTGTGGTATGCGATCTTTAGGTATAAACTCACCTTCTCTCTGTTTTCCTATGTATGTGGAATAAAATCCACTTATTGCCGGAAGATATACGGCATAGTCTTTCTGTAATGGTGTTAGATCAACTGGTTTTTTCATATTTTAAACAGCCTGTGCAGGAATAATGTATTTGTAAGTAGCCAATCCGCTGTCGAGCGTGATTTGAATTGCACCTTCATTACTTAATGACATTTTAGTGTTGTTAACATCGGCAATCTTAAGTATAGCAAGGATAGGAGCAACAGGCCAAGTCCACCCTCGGTCTAGTTTACCACTTACGTCTTGTGCAAACACAAACTCTCCGCCGTGTGTTGAAGCATCGCCAAAGATAAACTTCAATTGATTGTTGTCTGTCTTGGCAAGAAATGTCGGATGCTCGCTGTTTGCACCTGCTTGAAAGTTAAATCGCTGTACAGCAGCAACACTAGGTTCAATTTCAACATCCCAGTTAGCGCCACGGAACTTGACTGTTTTCATTTTTTCGTTAATGATGTCTGAGTTCATAAAACGATAGTCGTTTTTAAAATCACCATCTTTATTTTCAAAATGAATGCCTACAGGAATATCGGCACCATTTCGATCTGCTGATACAATAGTGATTTTAGCATCTTCTTTGTATTCAGGACCATCTAACAAATACTTGAGTTTTTGTAGTTGCGGCATACCAAATACACCAACCATGTCTGGATATGGATTTGCTGTCTCGGCAGTCATGATAACACTACGATCATCAGCCATTGAAAACACTTCTGTTTTAGCAGCTTCGCCTGTGATTTTCACCGTAGTAAGAAACCCTAGATTTTGTGTATGGCTTACGATATCCATTAAAATGTCTTGCATTAGAAATTCTCCTTTATAATAAGATTATATTTAGATTGTCAACAGAAGTCAATGATTTTTTATTCAAAGTCAAACAACTTGTTGAAATTGTTGTCGCTTCTTGTACTGTTTAAATCCCAATCCAGTACACCGATTAAGTTGCCAAGTTTTTCATCAATGACTGCATTTTCCATAGCAGCATCGTCAAAAGGTAAATCTTTGAACCACTGAGGTAACCGAGGTTCGTCGACTGGATAAGCAACACTGGTATATCCCAGCGGATTGCCTTTTATTTTGCAAACAATGACTTTCATCCCGTCAACAATCTGAATAGAGTATTTGTCATCCATCATTCGTTTAAGCGTATTCCAATTGATACTGGCTCGAACATGACCAGGCATATTGGCTTTACCTTGTCGTTTTTCTTTGGCCTGATATTCAGTGATGTTATTAGCTCGTTTAGGTGAGCCTTTTTCCCATCCAGGTCGTATTTTAAACTCTGTTCGAAAGTCTGTGATATAAGTCAATACTTCTTCCTTTCCAACACCATTAAGAACTCTTGTTAGAACCTCTGTGAGAAAATCTTGAATTACAACAGGAGTATCACTACGCTTGAGATCCAGCCCCATAGCCTTGATTTTTCCAGGTTTGCCGTTGACATCTTGCCGTTTACCTTCTTTATCATACATCAGAACAGCATATCGTTTTTTGGTAATAAACAACCCTTTGACACCTACAATCTCTCGTCCTGCTTTGATAACCTCGCCTCGTGATTTTGGCACATGAAATGCATCTTGCATGAACTTGACAAATGTGCCATTAACTTCATTGCTAATAGTATCGTAGAGATCAACTACGCTTTCTTTGCCCCACGGAATAGTTCCTTTGTCAATATCTTTCTTCAGGGTAGTATATGCCGAAAAATAGCATGAATCAGTATCGCCGTATATAATGCTTTTACCGATGTGATCATATTCGCCTGTAATTATTTCATTGACTTTTGCTGCCATGTGCTTGGCAATAGCACGTCCAGTCAGTGTTGTTGATTGTCCAATGCGATTATCAAAGAATCTACAACCAGGATTGAGAATAGCACCATATAAACTGTTCAAGTTAATTTTCTTAACTAATTGTCGTTTATCCCAGTATTCTTCTTCTACATCATTGCCGGCGGCAATACACTCTCTAAGTTTTGCCTGCATCTCTTTTCTTTCAGCATACCAGCGCTTTAATAAACCAGGGATAATTCCTTCTTTTTCATAAGTGAAAATAGTACCATTGGCACTAAGAATCCAAGGTTGGTTGCTATCAAAAAGTAAGTCATGTGCTTGAGCAGCACTGAGTGTATCACTTCCTCCTTCTTCCCAGTCAATAGTAAGTTCTCTACCAACTTCTCTGTTCATGACAGCAGTGTATTCTAGAGATCCAAAAATACCTTCCCAGGCAGCAGCAAAACTTTTTCCTTTGCCCATAATCGATTCGATGTGTGCTTTTGTACCGTCTTGCCGAAGTTGCCCTATGATTGTTTCCGGCCCCATGTTAAGAGCCCGAATCGCACTGGGATATAGCGAGTTGATATCAAGCGATCCAATCCATTCGTGTATTCCTTTCTTAGGATATGCAACATAAGCACCTGCTGCCGGTTCTGAACCAGGTTCTCTCTTTATCCGATTGGGTACAATCATTCCTCGACGATGAGATTCGTTAATAATTGCCTGTTCAGTCACTGCAACAGCGCCCATTGTAGTTTGTAGTAGCACGGTGTTTTCGTGTGCAATAGTATTAGCAAGATCTAAGAATCTAAGTTTCTTGTCTAGTTTATCAAGCAGTGCAGTGTCTTGTCTGTTATATTCAATAAACTTTCGAAAATCATTATTGTACAACTGATCTAGTGTGCCTTCGTATATAGTTTTAGTATCGCCTAGTTCGTATTCTGCAATAGCGTCAAGTCGATAACTATGTCGTTCTTCATATGTATACTTTCGATAAAGTTCAAGGCTGTCAAGGTGAACTCTACCAATTAAGTCGTAGGTAATTGCTTTCTTACCATAGCGTTCATATTCACGTTTTTTGGGATATTGATTAAACAAACAAAGACGTTTAGTATCCTCTTTGCTTAACACTTTGATAATTCGATTGACCGTGTACGGAATATCAAAACCTTCTGAGTTCCAGCCACTTAGTACATCAGCATCTTCAACTAAATCTAAAAATGTGTTCAGCATGTCTGCTTCATTGTCGAACAGCATAGTATTAGGAAAATCCGCCACCTGCTGTTCTGCCTCAGCCATAGAAATAGTTTTCGGAGGAATCGCCAAACAAACCAACGTGTCTAACCACTGTAAATGCACAGCAACCGCAGTGATAGGCATAAATGCATCTTCTGGACTAGCATAGCCTCTTTCTGGATCAAAATCGACCTCAATATCAAAAAATGCTACGTTAAGTTTGGCTGGCTCTGAATTAAGATAATTGTCTTCTAAGCATCGATAAATTGGATTAATGTCGCTTTCGTAAAGTTGTTTGTTAGAATGTATTGCTAATTCTTTACGCATCTCTTTAATGTTTTTACAGGTGACACGAGTCAGCGGTTCACCCTTCATAGACTGATACTTGCCTTTAGGATCCTTGTAATAGAAAAGATGCCTGGCAGCGTAGTCTTTATATTGTCTTTTGCCTTTCTCGTTTCTTTCAACGATGAGAATTTTATCCTCATCTCGATTATAAAATGCGTCGACGTACAATTTTTTCTCCTTGTGCAATTTACGGCTCACACATACCTATTATGAAGTTTATGGCCCTTCCTGCCTTTCTCATTGTATAATTATCAATCTCGCTAAACCCACGGCATCGATACTGACTAACAGCAAGTAGTTGGCAACTAATCCAGTGCTTTTACGTGTCCAAGCACTCCATGCAAAAATAGCACATTGAGATATAAACAAAGGATATAGAATAAGAAATGGCGGATGAGGCAGTGTAATGGCCATCGTGACTGAGCAACCGATGCTCAACATCCAAGCTGATATCTCTAATATAAATCTTGTCGGCCAAGAATGAAAATCACGTTTAGCCCACAGATACATCATTATCACAGTATTCGTTATTTGATACACTAGTCTTTCTCGGGGAGATGTTTGGTAATACCAAGAATACCTTCGATTTCCTCCCATTCTTCTTCGTGCTTGCTCCAATCATCTTTGTGTGCAATCTTAATTGCTTTATTGATAATAGCAGGTTTAATTTGTAGTTCTTCTGCTACTGCTTTGACAGTTTCTTTTAATCCTTCTTGTAGGTCCTCGACTTCACGAAGTACATTACTGCCTTCGTTAATCAATCGTTCTAGTTTGGCTTTTTCTTCAGGGCCGTAAATCTTTGGCATAGATATTCTCCTTATAGATATATTATACAGGGAATAAAAAAGCCAGTCAACTAGTGACTGGCTTTATTTAAAAGAAATATGTTTATTTCTTATTTTCGCTCAATATATCATACATTTCAAAACGACCGCCCATGCGCTCGTAAACCAGTCCAGCATAGACTTCAGCTTTCATTCCTTCGCCTAGTTTTGATTTGGCAACACGCTGAGCCCATGAAAACAGTTCTTGATCCTTCGCATCAATCTGTTGTTGGCCACCGCTTTCTCGAACCAATTGAACCATTTGTTTGAAACTCAATTTACGATCTACTGATTCTTTAACTGAACTCTTCTTTCCTTTTGGCATCATCTTGCCTTCGTCTGCCTTTTCATCTTTAGCATCGCCTTTCTTCTTGCCGACCATTGCTTTGAATTTTTCTTGAGCGGCTTTTTGAGCAGGACTCTTACCTTCTGCCACATCCTCGTCTTTCTTGCCAACTGCACCTTTCTTTTTGTCGGCAGCAGCTTTCTTCATCGGCTCTTTCTTGTCACCGTCTTTATCGATATCTAAAAAGTCTGGCTTTGATCCTTTCTTGGCAGCCTCGACCATTTGACTAAATGTTTCATTAAACTCTTCAACATCTAACTCAATACTTTCTTTAGCAGCCTTGCGACCTTTTTTTGCTGCTGGTTTATCGTCTTCAGCATCATCTTTCTGCTTGCTGCCACCATAGCTTGATCCACTATGCTTGCGACGACCTGAATCATCTTTCTTTTCATCTTTTTCTTTCTTGTCTAGATAATCATCAATAGCCGCTTCACTAACACTCTCATCTTTCTTTTCAGGAAGACCTTTGTGCTTAGTGCCAGCAATCTTTTCTAACTCTTTAGTACTCATATCCATCATTTCTTTACTAGCACCAACAGCTTTGCCATCGCCACGTTTGGCAGCAAGTGCAGCACCAGCAGCTTTCTGTTGTGCTTTACTGACAGCTTTTTCCATTAATTCCGCTTCTGCTAGAACAGAAGTTTGTCCAGCCAATACTCGCAATTGAGCATCTTCGTTTAGCTGTGCGCTTTTTGGCAGAGCAGGAGCAGCAGGTGTAACAACACGAGCTTCCATGCTATCCAGAGTACCTAATAATTTTTTGAAATCCATGTTAGTTATCCTTAATTCTTTTTGTTGAGCCACTGTTCTTTGAGGCTGTTTCTAATTTTTTGTTCTACAGATTCTTCAAAGTCATTAGGACCTTGATCCATAGCATCTTTAGCCATCTTTTCATATTCTACATAGTGATACACACTAGAAATATAGTCACTGGCTTTGGTAATTTTTGCTTGCACCCAACCGTCTAGATCTTCGTACTCGTCAATCATTTTAAAAAGTTTGACTGAATATTGTGCTAGCTTGTACAGATCAGCCCTTGCCATTTTAGCTTCGTGATCGTCTCTGCGAGGTGTTTCGATGTCCATAATGTATTTATCTTTTAATTGCGTTACCTTCACCGAATAAACTAGTTTTCATATCCAATGCATTTTTACCTGTCATGTTGGCTGGTTTAGGTTGAGGTGGTGACTTAGTACCTGATTTTCCAGGACTGCCTGTATAGCTTTTTTTGCCACGTGCTTTACCTGGGCTAATATGAGGATTAGCCACTGTTGCTACATTACCAGAGCTGGTTGCACCTGCGGTTGCTGCTTCAAAAATTTCACTTATCTTCATAATATACTATTTATTCTTTTTTCCTGACTTCATGTTGGCACACCAGTGATACATCTTGGCTTTTTCACCGCTGGCATTCTTAGCACGTTTGCGTAGATCTGTTACACTGCCATTACAACTGGCACCTGCACGTTTTACACGCCCTGGTCTGCTTTTACCTTTTACTTTACCATCAGCAAAATTTTCCCCTACACCTTCTCTCATGTATTCTGTAGCATTTCCATCTAAACTAACATGCCAAGCGTAGAAACGTGTTCTAGGATGGTCCTTTTTAAGTTCTATAAATGTATGTAAATTAGGTTTAGCATCATCATACATTATGGCTTTTGAATAATCGTCTTGATCTAACAGGTTTTTAATAATTGCTTTTTTACGCTCTTCTGTAGTACCTTGCTTGCTATTACCTGCACGATAAACATGCACCTTGTCTATGTCAATGCCAAACTTGCGAAATGTATCTAAAAATAATTCTCTATCGTCAAAATCAGCTCTTGCCGTAACCATAACAACTTTATTGCCAGTGTTAATATCTCGTTTAAGTTGATTCATCATGGGAATATTTGGACGAGAGTTATCAAAGAAATCTTCGGCATTTCGAAAATCACCAAAATCGAATTCTTCTCCGGGCTGTAGTTTATAGTGTGTAAAGTCGTGGCTGTTGAGACTATTAATTATCTTTCCGTTCTTGACAACATGTACTTTGGTTTGTGTATACACAAGAGTATCGTCTATGTCAAAGATTACTAGCTTTCTAGGTTTAATCTCGCCAGCACGCATTTTTAATTACTCACCGTTTCTTTTAGAGTAATTACACCGCAGGCTAATCTGTCTCCAGCATTACCAGTTTTGAGACTTTCGTCGTCGCCACCTTTGCCGAGGTCGTCTACGTCACTGTGTACAACTATGGCACGACCGACTACACTGCGCTCTCCTGTAAGGTCTACGCGATCGGCAACAATACTAAAACTTGCAACGCCATCTTTATTGGCAGTGATGTTTCCAAGATCGCCAACGTGGCCCTTTTCTAAATCACCGTGATCTACACCGTCTGGATTATAATGACCGCCTGCACTTTCGCAACCGTTGCTTAAATCACCAAATTCGTGAATATGAAATCCATGCTTGCCCGGTTCTAGTCCGGTTATCTTACCAACTATCATAGTTGGACCATCTGCTTGTTGTTTGAGCAGAATAGTTCCTTTGACAGTGTCTGAGTGCTCTAGTACACATACTGCTGTAACTGTTTCTTCTGTTTCTGTAATCTTGTTTACGCTTTCACACTGACAATTGCTTGCTTTGGTTCTAGGACAAGCATTGAGATAGTTTTCTTCTATATGATGCTTAATACCTAGAACATCGCCTAGCATGTTAAGGCTTGCTAGGTATTTTTTTTGACTGGCATCTGCTTTTTCAGGATCCCATGAGCTTTTGTCTCCAGTAAAGTTCTCGTAGTTGTCAGCATATTTGACCATCATAGCCAAATGGTTACCACTAGATATAATTTTTTTAATGTTCTGTTCGTAGTTTAGACTCTTATCTTTAGTTAACAATCCCACTGCTTCAATAACTTGATCAGTAAAGTCTAGTTCTTTTAAATCGTCTAGGCCGGTATTTGTATCTTCCACAACGTCGTGTAAGAATGCAGTCTTTACAGCATCACTATTAAATTTATTTCCGAATATCTTACGTCCAGTCAGTGCTACTGCTCTAGGGTGTGTCCAGTAAGGCAGTTTTCCATAAAGTTGATCACCGTGTGCTGATTTGATAAAATCAAGAGTTTTGGCTATATTAAGCTCTTTAACAATAACATCGTCGGAAGAAATAAACTCAAAGAGATTCATACTGAAAAACTGCTCCCACAACCACAACTGGTTTGAGCATTGGGATTGCTGATACTAAAAGAAGACCCTATGATATCTTCTTTATAGTCAATTACTGCACCTGCTAGATACTGCATACTCATTGAATCTACAAGCACTTTGGTATCACTTAACGGTATTTCAAAATCATCTTCTGATTGTTCGTCGTCAAATGTAAATCCATATTGAAAACCACTACAGCCACCACCTTGTACAAAGGTACGCAATTTTAATTTAGGATTGCCTTCTTCTTGAAATAGTTCTATAATTTTAGATTTAGCAGATTCAGTGATTTCAATCATATTATTTTCCTTGAGGGTTAACAGGTACTACTTTGTACTTACCTGTCCTAGGATCATAAACAGTTTTCTTTGGGCCCTGAGCAGATTTTTTCTTGACACTGGCAAGGGCCTGTTGGAACTCCGGCGAATCCATTTCACTGTTGTCACCCTCTCCTATGCCTTGTTGTCTTTTTCTTAATTGATTAGCAAGATTTTGTACATCAGTTTGAGCATCCGCCGACTTTTTTGTTTGTGATCGTAACCACTTCTGCCATGCTGCTCGTTTCTTTTCTTCTGACCAATCATCAGGAAACTTGGGAGGATTGACAGCAACACTTTCGTTGGCGGCTTTCTTGTTGCCTGTTTTAACATCTACTCCTTGTTTCTTGCGGAACTTGGCAACATTACCATTCTTACCATAATTGATGGCGTAGTCATCATCCTCTGGGTCCATGTTAGTTTCGACACCACTGGGACTAATGTGAGATTTACTTTCTTTAAAATTGCCAGCCCCTGCAATAATTTTGTCTAACTTAGCCTTGTCAGCAGGATTAATCTTCTTGCTTTGATCAATAACTTGTTTGACATCTTTTTCACCGTCAAGAACATCAATTAATGCTTGAATCATCTTCATAGCATTTTCACCACGAGTGTTAGCAATGTCACGAATAGCAGCAGCCTGTTGATCTGTGATGTCTTGTTTGGTTCTGGTAGGCTGACCAATTGCCTTTACACTTCTAACACTGACGCTATATTCTGTGGTCGGCTTGTCAGAAAATGCTGCTCGTGTTCTGGTAGAAGGTTCCACAATATAACTGCCAATCTGAATAGCAGTTTTTAAATCATTAAAGTTGTTTTTGTAATGAACTTTTTTACCCTTACTTTCAATCCATTGCCAAGCATCGTCATACGATTGTTTGTCTTTGTATGCCACATGATCCTGTGGATCTCTGTGGCGTCTTCCTGTTCTACCATCAGTCCAAGTTGTATTGTGACGCCAAATAGCATCACCGTTAGTTTGAAGTGCAATTTGATTTGCCATGTCTTTAGCGGTAGCAGCACGACCTGTAAATTCAGGCATTTCACCAGAATCTCTTTGTTTCATTCCAACATATTTGCTCATCAGGTCTACGATTCTACCAACTTTCATTATACTGCCTAATTTTACAGAGCTAGAAACATCAAAAGTACGTCCTGTAATTTTAGCCAATTGCTGTATTTGTTTTAGTTGTTCCGGAGTATAATCGTCCCACTGTGTTCCTTTAGAACTGTCTAATATTTTAGCAATCTGTTGTGAAGCACGATTCCGCTCTGCAAAATCCTTGCTAACTTCATAAACTTGAGATTCACCTATCTGCTTTCCCTTGTGTTTAACTTCGCCACGTTTAGCAGCAGCCTTGCGATCCTTGTGTTGTCCAGCACCACTGGCAGTAACACCTGAATTTTTAGCCACAGGGTTTCTAGGCTTAGATTTCTGTGCTACTTTGGCTTCTACAATGATAAATTCTTTCGCTTTCATGCGGGTTTTTCTCCTGTAAGATATGGTTTTGAGAACCACAATCTAAACCACTCTTCTGTTCCTGGTTGTATATTTTTCTCTCGCTGTATCTTAGATTTCTCTGTTCCTGTGATACTGATGTTACTACCTTCGTACGGACAATAACCTTTGAATTCAGTTAGACCTGCTAACTTTTTGATTTCGTCTAATTCGTTCATTTTACCAACCCAAATGCCTTGAGATTTTTACGAGGTGTTGATTTATCTACATCTGCTGTTGTGTTCTGTTTTGTTATAATGCCAACACCTGCAGCCTCTTCACTTTTACGATTTTTAGCAGCCTTGGCTTTTTCTTTTTCTGCGTAAGGCAGTAGATATTCTGCAACCAAATCAAAGAAAGATTCCCCTGCAACTGTAGTATCAGCATCAACTCCAGCAGCTTTGGCAAACGCATCTCTGTTACCCGCTTTCACTGCATCTCTTAACTGTGTAGCAGAGCTTAATCTTGGTGTAGGCATCTGTTTGATATCTTGAAAATTGTAGTAGCCGTGAGCACCTTGTTTATCATTGTATTCTGCTATTTTTTTTGTGACCCAACTTTCATCTGTAAAGCATAACAATACGCTGTCAGGAAACTGTTCATATACTTTACTGGCCATTGTAAGCCAACTTTGCTCTGACATTAGATGTCCTTTTAGCTCAGGATAGATTGTCATCATAGCTTCGACTTTTACATCATAAGGCAACGGATCTTTGGGTCCTTGTGTTGATGCATTAGTGCCAACAAACCAATTACCGTACTTGCTCATCATTTCCCAGGCCGCCCGATGTCCTTTGTGCGGAGGATTAAATCTGCCAAATATAATAGCAACTTGATTTAAAGGCTGTTCGAATAATTCTAATAGTCTCATAATTTAACCAGGTGTCCACCGTTTGCGAGGTACTAATTTAACGTTTCCAAATTTCTTATTTGTATCGGCGTAGCGCACTCGTCCCTCGCCTTGAGTATCCCAAATGTCTCCCTGCTCGCCTTCTAATTGATCTATAATGTTGTCTTTCATGTCCTGTATCATTCGAACTAATTTAAAGATAGCGTCGACTGCTCCGTTATACTGCTTGTTTAACTCAGAAATTTTATTACGTTTGTTATCTGATATTCTAGGATCTTTAGACACCCACTCAAAGAAATCGTTGCCACTAACACTATCAAGTCGTTTGGCTTTAGCCTGTTGATTGACATATCTATACATGATTTCTTTTAAATCACTTAGCCCAGCCTGCGGTTCAAGGAATCCGTCTATCTTTTTACTATTTTGATTCAGATAACTTTCCACAGCATCGACCGCAGCAGTATCAATTTCAACTGGTTGCTTATTGTAAATTGGGCCTAGCACAATTAGGTTAGGATTCGAGTTAAATTGACTGAAGTCGCTAATAGGCTTCTGTTCACTATCACTCATGCCAAACTCTGGGAAGAAAGCGTGGCCTACTACCATGACTTCAGCATTGCTAATTCTTTGCCCTAAGTCGCTTTCTTTTCTAACATGATAACAAGTTTGACTTTTAGGGTTAGGACAAAAGTTATAGACACCTTCAGAATCTAATTCAGGACGATTTAAGAAAAGTCCATCAGCGTAAACAAATCCTTCAAAGTCTTTAGGCGTAGCACGATCAAACAACGGATATAGATCAGCAAATTCGTTGGCAAACTGCTCTCTTGCAGATTTCTCTTCTGGGGTTTTAGGATTGCCGCTTTTATTGGCAATAAAGTCTTTGACCTCTTCTGGACTAGTGCTTTTTGCTCCGCGAGCCCATCCATTGTGTCCGGCTAGTATTAAAGGTCCGCCTGCTTGTTCTCTCCCCCAGTATATTTGAGGATTGCCGTCCCACTTCATTCGAATACTGCCACTTCCTTCTTCGGTTGCAAAGTCCTTGATGTGTTGCAGTGCTTCTTGTGTTCCTTGAGTGCCGTAGAAAAAAACTAGGTCTTCGAGATGATTAAATGCTCTACCTAGTTTTTTTGGTGCTGCTTCAACGATAAATTCAAATGCTCTCATTCTTGATCGTAGTCGCCTTCTTCTATAAACTTTTCTTGCTCTTTACATACTCGTTCTGCCAATTGCTTAATCGATTCTTCTGTAAATTTCTCTTCTGGAGTTTCAACATCATATTGTTCTAAGTAGCACTTGAGGCATTCTTGAATAGGCCGCATATACAGTTTCCACGCATTGGGATTTCCAACATGATCACGATGGCGCTCTACTGCTGGAAAGAAAAAGTTTTCCAACATTCTATCATCGTTATCTATAAAGAATTTCAGATCATCAATCCAGTCAATGTCTTGATCATCCTCTTTAGGACTACCTATAGGGCTAAACATTTCTTTTAATAACATTTTATCACCATGCTTTGCACGACCAATACCGAGCCTTGGTTTTTGGACCAGGATTATCGCAATTGTGTCTTGCTCTAAAACTCTTACGTCTTTCAGGGTTAGATTTTTTAATGCGCATGTTAGGATCGCCAAATGTTACTTTTTTAACATTTCCGGTTTTAGGATCTTTGACATAAACTTTGCTTTTACTTTTACCATCCGTATTTGACGAAGGTTTGTTTAGTGTAACATCACGTCCTTGATACTCTGCTTCATCTACCTCTTCAGGGGATTCTCCAACTTTAACGCACTTGTCTTTATAACTACCATCGGCTTTTTTTTCTCTGCCAGCGTAGCGATATCCTTTCCAGCAGGCTTTTCCGTCTACACCTTTTTTCTTTCCTTCTTCTAAGTAGCCTTCGATAAATTTAGCACCGTTTGATTCCATGATGCCGATTGCTGTGTTGTCAAGTTCTACTACAATTCCGTCTTCTACGAAGTCTACTATAGTAGTGGCAATTTCTAAATCTTTTGAAAAACTGATGCCAAACTCGTCGCCAAGTTGAAACAATCCTGTATCTTGTTCAACACTTTCGTTAAGAATATTATCAATTTTTTGGATAAGGTCTCGCATAGCATAATCCTAAATGTTATACTATATTTATCCGTTTAGACGCTATAGCGAATTTCTCTAATTGTGCCTTCTTCTATGCGATATGCAGCACGTAACCAAATAAAGTTGCCGGTAAAGTTACGTATTTCTGTAGTTAATAATGGAGTACTATCAACAGATTCGAGACTACTGCCTGAATCATATTCAACATCAAACCAGTCACGCTCACTGGGATACAACATTAGAGTGGCTTGTATTTTTACGCTGCCTTTAAAATTATCAAACCGGAATACCGCAGTGTGAAGGGCATTTTCAAGCCGATGATAGCCAGCGCCTTTTTGTTTATCAGAATACACAAAGTCACTCGACTCTGTTTTCTTCTCAGTTAATAAAATTGTGTTTTCAACAGCCATACATTATTTATCTGTTAACACATACTTATAGACACGACCCACAGCATCCGGTTCTCGCATTTTTAGCATAAGCAAAGTTTTTTCGTCATCTACGTACATGTAACGGCGATCCCAATTATAGTTCCAGGCTGAGAACCAAGTTTTAGTTGTGTCTGTAATTTTCACTCGTTCGCCCTGACTGTCAACCCAGTTTAAAAACTGGCTTTTTCTTGCTTTGTCTCTGTTGAGTTTGTGTGGCTGCAAAAACACTTTGAATCTATATTGATCAAACGGATACTTGTTTACAACATATACACCGGCATCAAGAAGATCAGGATCGCTGTGCGGTTCAAATCGATGAATAGTGACGTGATAATATGTTTTACTCAGATGGTTAAACAGGTCTGTGTTATTGGTGTAGATATCGACTCTGTCCCCTTCCATACGCATACCCCATTCACTAGCATCGAATGACTGTAAGGATTCTGACAAGTTTACAATTAAATCTTGATTTTCGTATAATTTTCTTTTTGTTGAACTGGTAATGTATGGAGCTACCTTTTGAAACAGCCGAGAATCTGTTTCGTCTTTATCACAACTGGTAATACCTGAGTATCTAAATGCATAGATACCCGGTACATGCAATGTAATTTTATACAGCCATTTGTTGTAAAATCTACGCTTGGTTGGTTTGCTTTTCAGCATTTGCATCCTCTGTGGTAGTTTTTCTCTTAAGAGCTTTGCGTTGTTCTTTAGTTAAAGGTTTAGGTTTTTCTCTAAAATCAAATTTAAGTTCGTCGTTATCAACCGATACATCAACATATCCGCCGTCAACTAACTTGCCAAACAGTACTTCTCGACTTAGCGGCGATTTAATTTTATTGTCAATTAATCTACTTAACGGCCTAGCACCCATCTTACTATCGTAACCATTTTGAGCCAACCATTCTGTTGCTGACTTGTCTAACAAAATTTCGATATTTTTATCTTTCAACTGATCATTAAGTTCTTTGACAAATTTTCCAACAACTTGATTGACAATTCCTTTACTAAGTTTAGCAAACTTAATAACACCATCTAAGCGATTTCGAAATTCTGGCGGAAAGAACTTCTTCAACGCTTTGTCATCTTCTCCGTCTTTCTCTAGTTCACCGAAACCAATAGTATTGTTTTCATTGTCTCGAGCACCTAGATTAGACGTCATAATAAGAATACAATTGCGCCCGTCGGCTTGCTTCCCGTTTGAACCAGTAACAAACCCGTTGTCCATAAACTGCAGAAGAATATTACTAACATCTGAATGGCTTTTTTCTATCTCATCCAGTAGTAGAATACTATTAGGATGTTCTTGTAATTTAGTAATCAATTGTCCAGCATTATCTTCGTATCCGACATATCCAGGGGGTGCTCCGATTAGCCGTGCAACTGAGTGTTTTTCTTGATATTCACTCATATCAAATCGGATCAATTCCATGCCCATTTTGTCTGCCAGAGTACGAGCAGTTTCAGTTTTTCCAGTACCGGTTGGTCCTAAAAATAGAAAGCTACCAACCGGTCTATTAGGATGTTTCATACCTGCTTGTGATACAAAGATTTTATCTAGCAATGTGTCAACAGCAGTATCTTGTCCATATACCGACAACTTCATGCTCTTTTCTAAGCCAGCCAAGTTTTTACTTTCTTGTTGAGAAACTGTTTCTAACGGCATGTTGAGCATTTTACTAAGTTCATACACAACCTGCTCAACATCAACGATTTGTGTAATGCCTTCTTCGGCAGGATCGTCTTTGAGTTTATAACGAGCCGCTGCACAATCTAAAATATCAATTGCTTTGTCGGGCAACTTTTTGTCAGCCATGTACTTGACTGATAGTTTAACTGCTTGACTGATAGCACCATCTGTTATTTTTACATTGTGATGTTGTTCATAGTAACGCTTGACACCTTTAAGTATCTTGACAGTAATCTCTGATGTTGGTTCGTCAATGGTCACACGTTGAAATCTACGCATCAGTGCGCGATCCTTTTCAAAGTGTTTACGATATTCTTCCCAGGTTGTTGAAGCAATAAGTTTAATTGTGCCTTTGGTCAACATAGGCTTGATCATGTTACTCATATCGTTAGAACTTTGATTGGCAGCACCTGCACCCTGCATCATGTGTGCTTCATCAATAAACAGAATGATCTTGCCTTTCTTTTCTAATGCTGATAATACACCTTTGACTCGTTCTTCGAAGTCACCGCGATACTTGCTACCAGCTAGCATAGCACTAATGTCTAATGTGTATACTTCGTGATCTTGAATAAATTTGGGAACTTTCTTTTCGAAAATTTTACGAGCCAACCCTTCGGCAATAGCAGTTTTGCCAACGCCAGGATCGCCGACCATTAGCACATTACTTTTACTTCTGCGGGCTAATACCAATTGAATTTTTTCTAATTCATCGTCACGACCAATCACAGGATCAATTTTACGTTGTTTTGCCAAAAGCGAAAGATTTTCGCAGTAGGTATTGATAATTTTATCTGTTTGCGAAGGTGCTGTCTCAGCGGTCATTGTTTCTACTTGATCCTCTAATTCTATATTTTCTTGATAGTATCTTACAAACTTTTCCTTAGTAACTCCGCCCTTAGTCAAGAAGTAAAAACCAAAACTGTTTTTTTCACTGAGTACACTGATAACAACATCGGCCACTTCAATCTTTTGTCTTCCGCTGAACAGCACCTGTGTAAAACATCGATTGAGAACTCGCTCTACGCTGTTTGTCTTTTTTGGTTTAACATCTTCTACACTAGTCTTGATGTCGTCAAGATTAGTCTTTACATAATGATTAATATTTTTTCGAATAAAATCAGTGTCAGCACCGAAATTTTTGATAAACTCAAAATCCTCTTTATTGTTCATGATAGAACAGATTAAATGTTCTATAGTTATGTACTCATGTTTGAGTTCTGTTGCTAATGCAACAGCATCGTTAAAAATTTTTGTTAGTTTATCACTAGGTTCGATCATTTATTTTGTTTCCTTAATTTCTTCATAGCTAATTGTAACTTCAATGGTGATACTATGTCAACAAAACACACACCGTTAAGATGATCTAACTCGTGTTGAAAACAACGAGCAACGTAACCGTCCATTTCAACTGTATGTATGTTAGCACTGCTGTCTTGATACTCTGCTGTTATTTTTGCCGGCCGAGTTATACTTAAATACAGTCCGGGATAACTAAGGCATCCTTCCTGAAATACTGTGGTTTCATCACTTGCACTAAGTATTCGAGGATTGAACACAGCAAACGGTTCAGGAAATCCTGGAATAGAATAACTGCCCATTGCAAATACTCGTTTTGATATTCCGATCTGGTTGGCAGCTAGACCAATACCATTTTCTGCTAGCATGAACTCTATCATGTCTTTTTCTAAGTTCTTGGCATCCCCGTCTTGACTGAATTGCCATTCTGTACTGATTTCTGTAAGACTTTGATGAGCTCCTAATTTATACGCCATCTCGCAATCCTTGTATAATTTCAATTTTGTCTTGAGATAGCTTTTTCGGAATTTCTACAATAACTTTTATTAACAGATTACCTCTGGTTTTATTTCTCATGTTAGGCAATCCTTCTTCTCTACAACTTAGTACAGTTTCAGATTGTGTTCCAGGAGGAATAGATATTTCTAAATTTTTATTGTCGAGAGTAACTATCTGAGATTTGACACCTAGTATAGCATCCCACACACTTATTGTTTTTTCTATAATAAGATTAGTTCCCTCTCGAACATATCGAGGATGTCGTTTGACGCGAATGTTTACTATCAAATCACCTGGCGGAACTGAAGGGATGCTACTATCACCTAGTCCTTGATACTTTATCTGTTGCCCGTTTTCGATTCCAGGCGGAATACCTATATTGATATTTTTTTTAGCACCTCCCGGTACTGCAACTTCTGCATTTATATTTTTACCAGTTAGCACG
>Ga0209953_1000239_pt1 | contig 21481 bp, 18 predicted proteins | sample SalPonred_H2O_MG_FD_185713 | JGI IMG/M metagenome (GOLD analysis project Ga0209953, IMG submission 185713) | Salt pond water microbial communities from South San Francisco under conditions of wetland restoration - Salt Pond MetaG... | ecosystem: Environmental > Aquatic > Non-marine Saline and...
GGCTTACCGTTGGTCACCCGGACAGCCGAGTCACCACGTCCGATGCCGATAACGGTGCGGTTGCCGTACATCTCGTTGAGGGTCGCAAAGACCGATGCGGTGACGGTGATGTCCCGGGTGGCGGGGTTGGTGACCATCGGACCGATCTTGATTTTGCGGGTCTCGTCAAGGATCTTGCTGTAGAGCACGTACGGCTCTTCCCACAAGATGTGAGAGTCAAAGGTCCACACGTAGTTGAACCCATAAGTCTCAGCCCGGCGGGCCAGGTCGACCACTCGTGCGGCCGGGGGAGTGCACTGCAATACGACACCGATGTCCATGCTTGCTCCTGCTCGTCTCGTTGGGAATAGATCTAGCGGGTCTGGGGGAAGCCCAGGTCGACCGAAGAGGTCGCCGGATCAGGCCACCGCGAGGTGACTGTCTTGGTCCGCGTGTAGAAGTCGATACCCGCGGGGCCGTACATGTTTGCGTCGCCGAACAGCGATGCCTTCCATCCCCCGAAGCTGTAGTACGCCACCGGAACGGGGATCGGCACGTTGATGCCGACCATGCCGACCTGGATGTCGAACTGGAATTGGCGGGCTGCGCCGCCATCACGGGTGAAGATCGCGGTGCCGTTTCCGTATTGATGATCGTTGATCATCTGCACTGCGTCGTCATAGGTAGCCACCCGGGTAACAGAGAGCACCGGTCCGAAGATTTCTTCGTCGTAGGCCTTCATCCCAGGCTTCACGCTGTCGATCAACGATGGCGCAAGGAAGAAGCCCTCCTTCGGCAGGTCGTTCTCTCGACCGTCGACCACCACGCTCGCCCCTTCGGCGGGCGCCCCTTCGATGTACGAAGCAACCTTGTCGCGGTGCTCGCGGGTGATCAGCGGGCCCATCTCGGCATCCGGATCGGTACCGGGGCCGACCTTCAGTTTCGGCAGGCGAGCGGCGATAGCGTCGACAAGTTTGTCGCCGACATCACCGACGGCAACGACTACGGAGATAGCCATGCAACGTTCACCAGCCGAGCCGTAGCCCGCGCTGACTGCTGCGTCGGCGGCCATGTCGATATCGGCGTCGGGCAGCACCACCATGTGGTTCTTCGCTCCGCCGAGTGCCTGAACACGTTTGCCGTTTGCGGTGCCGGTCGAGTAGATGTACTTCGCGATCGGGGTCGAGCCGACGAAGGAGACCGCTGCGATATCTGGGTGATCCAAAATGCGGTCAACCGCAACCTTGTCGCCTTGGACGATGTTGAACACGCCATCAGGAAGTCCAGCCTGCTTCAGGAGGTCGGCGACGAACATGGTGACCGACGGATCCTTCTCACTCGGCTTGAGGATGAAGGTGTTGCCCGTGGCGATCGCGTTCGCGAACATCCACATCGGCACCATCGCAGGGAAGTTGAAGGGAGTAATGCCAGCGACCACTCCCAGCGGCTGCCGGATGGAGTAAACGTCCACACCGGTTGAGGCCTGCTCGGAGAAGTTCCCCTTCATCAGTTGAGGGATGCCACAGGCAAACTCGATGTTCTCAATTCCGCGCGCAAGCTCACCCGCGGCGTCGCTGGGCACTTTGCCATGCTCAGAAGACACCAGGTTCGCGATGTGGTCACGGTTTTGCACCACCAATTCGTGGAAGCGGAACATGACCTCTGCGCGCTTGGATAGCGATGAGGATCGCCAAGTAGTGAATGCCTCTTTTGCCGCCGCAACAGCGGCGTCGACCTCGGAGACACTGGCCAGGCCGACTTGAGCCTGTTGTTCGCCGGTCGCGGGGTTGTAGACCGGTCCGAAGTTGCCGGAGGTGGATCCCACCTCGGCGTTGTTGATCCAGTGATTGATGGTGCGCAACTTCTTCTCCTGTTTTCGTAGGGGTGGATCGTGTTGGAGGTCAGGCGAGGTACTGGTTCAGCCCGCGCTTGAGGTACTTGCCGTGGCCCTTCGTGCCAAGGTAATCGTCGTTCTCGATGACCACTGTGCCACGGGAGAGCACGGTGTCGACCTTGCCATCGATGTCGAAGCCCTCCCATGCCGCGTGGTCCATGTTCATGTGGTGCTTTTTGTGCAACCCGATCTCGGTGCGGGCGGCAGGGTCGTAGACAACGATGTCGGCATCGGAGCCTGGGGCGATGATGCCCTTGCGTGGGTACAAGCCGAACATGCGTGCCGGAGTAGTGGCAGTGATCTCCACCCAGCGCTCCAACGTGATCTGACCGTCGACAACACCTTGGTAGATCAAGTCCATGCGGTGTTCGACCGAACCGATTCCATTCGGGATCTTGGAGAAGTCGCCAACGCCGAGTTCCTTTTGCTCCTTCATGCAGAAGGGGCAGTGGTCGGTTGAGACGATGGACAGGTCATTGGTACGCAGGTAGCGCCACAGTTCCTCTTGGTGGCGCTCCGCCTTCGCCCGAAGTGGGGTGGAACACACGTACTTCGCGCCATCGAAGCCCGGCTGGGACAAGTGATCTTCCAGCGAAAGGTAGAGGTACTGCGGGCAGGTTTCGCCGAAGACGTTCAGGGCTTCGTCACGGGCGTCCTGCACGACTTTCACGGCCTGCTTGGCCGACATGTGCACGATGTACAGCGGAGTGCCGGTCATTTTGGCCAACATGATCGCGCGGTTCGTTGCCTCGGCTTCGGTCTCCCATGGGCGAGTGAGCCCGTGGTACCTCGGGTCGGTGTTGCCTGCCGCGAGGGCCTGCTGAACCAAGACATCGATCGCGATGCCGTTTTCGGCGTGCATCATGATCGTCGAACCGTTGTTCGCTGCTGTCTGCATGGCACGCAGAACCTGGCCGTCGTCGCTATAGAAGACACCCGGGTAAGCCATGAACAACTTGAAGCTGGTGATGCCTTCATTCACCAGTTCGTCCATGGCTTTGAGTGAATCGTCGTCAACGCCACCGATGATCTGGTGGAAGCCATAGTCGATGGCGCATTGGCCATCGGCCTTGGCGTGCCAGGCGGCAAGGGAGTCCTGTACCCGTTCGCCTTGCTTTTGCACGGCGAAGTCGATGATCGTTGTGGTGCCACCCCACGCAGCTGCCCTGGTCCCGGTCTCGAAGGTGTCCGAGGCGAAGGTGCCACCGAAGGGCAACTCCATATGGGTGTGCACGTCCACGCCACCGGGAATGACGTACTTCCCGGCAGCGTCGATCACTTTGTCCGCGCTGGCTTCCAGGTCACCAAGGGAACGGTCACCTGGCGCGATGACCGCAGCGATGGTTTCGCCGTCGACGAGGACATCTGCTTGATAACTGCCGGTGCTGGCAACAACGGTGCCGTTCTTGATCAGGATGGTCATGGCGGGTACTCCTTACCTGGTTCCTGCTGTCGAATCGATCCTTACGGGCGGACGAGGTCGTCGTAGGCATCCGGGCGGCGGTCACGGTAGAACGCCCACCGGTTGCGCACGGTGGTGATCAGATCCAAGTCCAGGTCTCGCACGATGAGCTCGGACTTGTACGGATCACCCTTGTCCCCAACGTAGTTGCCTTCGGGGTCCACGAAGTAGGACTGTCCGTAAAAATCATCCTCGCCGAGCGGCTCGATGCCCACCCGGTTGATCGCGCCGACGTAGTACTCGTTGGCCACGGCGGCGGCGGGCTGCTCGATGCTCCACAGGTACTGGGACAGGCCACGGGAGGTTGCCGATGGGTTGAACACGATCTGCGCACCGTTCAGACCCAAAGCGCGCCAGCCCTCGGGGAAGTGGCGGTCGTAGCAGATGTACACACCGACCTTGCCCACGGCGGTATCGAACACCGGGTATCCACCATTCCCGGGGCGGAAGTAGAACTTCTCCCAAAAGCCGTTCACGTGGGGGATGTGCTGCTTGCGGTACTTGCCCAGGTAGGAGCCATCGGCGTCGAGCACGGCGGCGGTGTTGTAGAGGAACCCTGGGCCGGCGTCCTCATAGACCGGCAGCACCATGACCATGTTCAATTCCCGTGCCAGCGCCTGGAAACGCTCGACAACCGGGCCGGGGACCGCCTCTGCGTACTCATAGAACTGGGTGTCTTGCACCTGGCAGAAGTAGGGGCCGTAGAAGAGCTCTTGGAAGCAGATGACCTGCACACCTTGCTTGGCCGCCTCGCGGGCGTACTCCTCGTGCTTGACGATCATCGACTCCTTGTCGCCGGTCCAATCGGTCTGCACTAGTGCGGCGCGCACGATGCTCATGGGGTCTCCTGCCTGGCTCATGGAGCGCCGTTGGAGCGCTCGCGTGGTTTTGTGATTCCGCACCATAGACGCAAAACAATGTGTTACAACACCTTTTTGACAAACTTGTTACACGGACGTTCCATCAAGCAACATCGGCAACGGAGGGTGGCCGCATGACCGTCTCGATCCCGGCCTCGGGCACGAACGTGCCAGCCGCATCGGTCGTGGCCTTCGTAGAGGACAAATCCCCTCGGGGCATCGCCGCGGCCGTCCACCGGATGATCCGAGCCGAGCAAATCGGGCCGGGGGACCGACTACCCACCGTCCGCGCTTTGGCCATGGCCCTTGGCATCAGCCCGGCCACCGTCAGCGAGGCGTGGCAGGCCCTTGGGTCGGTCGGGGCGATCCAGGCTCGCGGCCGGGCCGGCACCTTCGTACGCGATGTCGCCGAACCCACCCGGCCCACCCGGTACCTCGGTATCGCCGGCGCTCCAAGCGATGGCACCGCCATCGACCTTTCCACCGGCACCCCCGATCCCCAACTCCTGCCGGCACTGCACGAGGCCATCGAGCGCTTCTCCTCCGGCGCCACCGCGTGGACCTCGAGTTACTTGGACGAACCGGTCTTACCGGCCCTGCGCGAGCACCTGGATGCCTCGTGGCCGTTTCGCGCCCAGCGCCTCACCGTGGTGGATGGCGCCCTAGATGCCCTCTCGCGCATCGTCGACCAGATCGTGGGGCTGGGTGATCGGGTGGTGATGGAGTCCCCAGGCTTCCCCCCGTTAATCGACATGCTCGATCGAGCCGGTGCCGAGGTCATCCCTGTTGCGATGGATGAGCAAGGCGTGATCCCAGCAGAGCTCACCCGCGCGCTGGCATCGGCTCCGGTCGCTGTCTTCGTCCAGCCGCGGGCACAAAACCCCACCGGCACCTCCATGACTCGGCTTCGCTCAAGTCAACTGGCCGAGGTGCTCGCCGGCAGCCGCGCTTGGGTGATCGAAGACGATCACTGTGGCGAAATTTCTATTGCCGAGGACGTAAGCATCGGGCAGTTCCTTCCGGAGCGTTGCGTGCACATTCGCAGTTTCTCCAAATCCCATGGGCCCGACCTACGGATCGCCGCCGTTGGGGGAGCCGCCGAAGTCATCGATCCGCTGGTGGCCCGGCGCATGCTCGGTCCGGGTTGGACCAGCCGGCTGCTGCAGGCGGTCTTGCTGGACCTACTCACGCACGCTGATCCGCAGGCAAGCGTCAGTGACGCCCGGGTGGTCTACGCCCGCCGTGGCACCTGGCTGCGCGAAAAACTCAAAGATCGTGGCGTGGACACCAGTCCGGGCGATGGCATCAACGTGTGGGTGTCGGTGGACGACGAGCGCAGCGCACTGGTCACGCTTGCCGCCGCTGGGATCCGGGTTGCCCCCGGCAGTCCGTTTCTGGTTGGCAGAGATGGCCCCACCACCAGCAGCGGCCTGCGGGTCACCACCGCGATGCTTCCGGACGACGAAGCCGATATCGACGACATCGCTGAATCCATCGCCCGCGCGGCCGGCACCACCGCCGGCTCGGCACGTTAACGCTTCAGGAGAACAACCCCACTGTCGCGACTTTGTCGACCTTGCCCGAATGTGTCGTGGGTAGCGATGCCGCAACGAAGACCGACTTCGGTTTCTTAGCACCGGAGAGTTGCTCGGCAGCGAACTCACGCACCCGCTCTTCGCTCACGCTCCCACCGATTGCCACGCAGACTCGCTGGCCCCAGGTTTCGTCCGGCACGCCGAAGGCGACGACTTGCTGCACTCCGGGCAAGTTGGCAAGCACGCGTTCGATTTCGGCAGGGTAGACATTCACGCCGCCGCTGATGATCAGATCACCTTTTCGTCCGTGCAAGTACACGTAGCCGTCTACATCGATGTGTCCGTAATCGCCGACGGTGAACCAATCGCCTTCCCAGGCGTGCGCGGTCTTGTCGGCATCACCCCAGTAGGAAAAGCGCGCCCATGCCGGCGGCTTGCACCACAGCAGGCCGTCCGCATCGACGCGCATCTGCCGACCCGGCCGCGCTCGGCCAACCGTTCCCGGCCTCTCGAGCCATTCGCGGGCGGTGCATTGCGTGAACTGCCCTTCGGTCGAACCGTAGAACTCCTGCACGACATCGAGACCAAAAACCTCATACGCCCATAGCCGGACTTCATCGGGGCACGCGGATCCGGCGTGTGCCAACAGGCGCATGTGATGCTTGATGGGTGCATCTGCCACATGATCGCGCAGGCGTTGCAGGTGTGCGGGGGCCATGAACGACGTTGTCACGCCTTGTTGTTCGATCGCGTGAACAACAGTTGCCGGGTCAAAAGACGGCGGCACGATCACCGAACCTCCGGCTAGCAGCGTCAGTAAGGCGAAACGCAGCGGAGCCGAATGATTCAGTGGCCCACAAACCACATGAACGTCATCGCCAGTGATCCCCCACGCAGAGGTCTCATCCTCGATCCATTCCGCGGCGGTCTGCGGTGACCACCAACCACTCCACACCGCCTTTGGCCGACCCGACGTACCGGAGGTGAAGTGCAGCGGGCGACAGGTGATCGCTCCGGGCATCTCGCGCTCACCGGTCTGCACGACCTGCGCAAGTGCTGCATCGTCAATAACCATCGCCGCTTCGATATCGGCGGTCATCTCGCGCATTTCGCGTTCGGTTGTCGAGGAACTGATCAACGCCGGAGCAATGCCGGCACGAAGGTAGCTGAGAACAAGCTCCAGCACTTCCACCGAGTTGGTAGCGCGGATTACTACTCGATCACCGGGGCTTGCGCTGGCGCCTTCGATCCCGGTCATGAGCGCGACGCTATAGCGTTCGAGTCGATGACCGAAGCCGAGTGGTTGATCGCGGCGGTGCTAGCCGCGGCTCTTGCGGCGGCTCACTTCTTCGCCTATCGGGTCTCTAGGTTGTCGGACAAGACCCAGGACGTGCTGGCCTCCATTGGTGGCGGAGCTGCGATCGCATACATCTTCGTGCACCTGATGCCTGAGTTGGCGATCGGCGGACGCGAACTCAGCGAGTTGGACATCACCGCCTTCACGCCCACGCCGATCACCGAAGCCGGGCTGTTCTTGACGGCGATGGTTGGAATGGTGACCTTCTTCATCTTGGACGTGCGCACTGAGGAAGGCCGCGCGTCGACGAAGACAAGTTTTCGCGTGCACCTCGCATCGTTCGCATCAATCAGCGCGATCTACGCTTACACGCTGCCTTCGCTTGTGACCACCGGGTGGGACTACGCGCTGTTGTTCACCCTTGTTCTGGGTGGTCATTTGCTGCTCGCTGACCGTGCGTTGGCACGCGCGCATCCTGCCCAGTTCGCGCACGAAACACGATGGGTCGGTATGGCTGCGGTTGGCGCCGGTTTCCTTGCCGCCTACCTACTCCCACCAGCAAATGAGTACCTGCTCGCCATCGGCACGGCGTTCTTGGGAGGTGTGCTGTTGATGACCACTTTCCGCGAGGAATTGCCATCGGCCTCACGTGCGCGCATTCCGTGGTTCCTGCTAGGGCTACTGGTGATGTCCGGGCTGTTGATCATCGCCCTTGTGGTTGGTCAACACGGCTAGGAACACAGTTAGTCACGGCGTTGTTACCACGGTGTCGGTGAACCGGTTGATCAATTGCACGGCGAGTTCGTTGATCGGTGGTTCGTCGATGAAGAAGTTGCGAAGGCCCTTCTCGGATTTGGCGTACGTGAGCCAGGAGATCACGTTGCCGCTCTTCAAGAGCAGCTGGTAGCTGCGGGTGGTGTATCGAAAATCTTTGTCGTCCGAACCATCGGACCGGATATCTCGAATGAACCAGCCCGGGGTGCCATCCACGGTGACCGCCGATTGCCGAGCCACCGTGCGCGAAGCGGAGGTGGTCTTCTTGAAAAGCTTGCCGTTGGTCTGGTTGCACGCGGGCAAGCGCTTGCTGATTCGATCCCAAGCAGCATTTGCTTGCGTGGCGTCGTCGTAGGTGAAGGCGCGCTGGTAGACGAGTCCGTTCAGCGAGAGGGGCCCACCGTCATCGCCGAAACTCGATGAGAAGGACCCGTTGCCGCCGGGAAAGAAGTTCAATCGTGCTTCGCACGGATCTATCGGTGCCGTCCCCGGAAGGCTCGCTGAGAAGCTTGACCATGCGCCTTGGTCGGGGGTGCCGATTGGTATGTCAGGGCCAATGTCCGCCGGATTCACCATGGCAACCTCGGCGATCGACAACGTGGTGGATTGCACGCCGGTGGGGGTGGTGCGGTCCGCGAAGCGGTCAGAGAGTTGCGCCCACAGTGTCTCGACAGCCGTGCGCTGGTCGGCGGTGATGTCCGCGCTGACCAGATCGCTGAAGAGCAAGGTCACGATGGCATCGCCGGCAAGTCCCACAACGGTGTACTCACCCGAGGGGTTGCGCGGTCCGCGCTGCGAACTGGTCCACAACGCATCGGTACCCGGGGCTCCGCCGTTGGCGATAACCACGCCGGCGTTCTTGCCCTTTCCGGTGAATGAGCACTGCTGTTGAATCTGCTGGGCAAGCAGCGCCCACGCTGCTTGCGCACCGTCCACGCTCGGGTAGACGATCGCTTGTTGGGACACATTTTCATCGGCGTCCTGGTTGATGTAGCTGAAAAAGCCGGTCGTCTTGTCCAGTGAAGCGAACACCGGATCGCCGCTCGGCGGGTTACATATCGGATAGGGGTCCTGCCCACCGGTAGGGATGTAGTAGCCGATCTGCTGGGCACCTGGGCCGCCGAGCACCGCCGGGACCATGCCCGGCTGCAACATCGCCGTGGTTGCTTGGCGCAGCTCAAGGGGAGTAGGGGGTGTGGCCGTCGCCTCGGGTGCTGCCCCGGCACCAGGGCCAAGTGCAGTGATCGATACGGCGGCGGCAGCTGCGGCCGCGATCAGGATCCGGCTCTTCATGAATTTCCCCTTACTTTGCGGATCTCGTCTTCAGCGGGTGGTTATGAACGTAGCCGATGGCTGCCCGCGGACCGGTCCGCGGGGGCGGGTGATCGTGACCAAGAAGTGACCCTGAAGACCGGCCGTTTGGCCTGCTCAGGCATTAGATTCCCACCAGACCCGGACTGGAAGGAAGATTCGCATGGCTACGTTCAAGCACCGTCCCGAGATGGCCGCCGCGCTTGCGGGAACCATGCGTTCGTCGGTCTCCCGCCGCCGGTTGCTGCAGGCCGCCGGCATCGGTGGCACCGCTGCAGCGCTAGCTGCGTGTGGGGCCGGTGGTGGCACCGCCACGGAGACCAGCGCGGAGACGACCGGGGAAGAGGCTGCTTCGCAGGAGCCGACCCCTGAGGAAACCGCCGCGCAGGACCTTTCCGACGTGGAAGCCGTTGTCGCTTGGTCGAACTGGCCGCTGTACATCGACTACGACGACGAAGAGACCGGCCGCCCGTCCCTGGAGGCGTTCGAGAAGCAAAGCGGTATCTCGGTCACCTACAACGAGGACATCAACGACAACAACGAGTTCTACGCAAAGGTGCGCACGCAACTCGAGCAGGGCCAGGACATCCAGCGTGACCTGGTCGTTCTCACCGACTGGATGGCCGGGCTGTGGATCCAAAACGGGTTCGCCCAGAAGTTGGATCCCGCGAACATTCCGAATATGAAGAATCTGATCGATCAGTACTACGGAGTGTCCTTCGATCCCAATCGCGAGTACACGTTGCCGTGGCAGTCCGGCTTCGGAGGCTTGGCCTACAACTCCGATCTTCTGGAGGAAACACTCGGTGTCAGCGAGATCAACACCATGGATCAACTCTTCGACCCGGCTCTCAAAGGCCGCGTGACGCTGCTGTCGGAAATGCAGGACACGATGGGCTGCATCATGGCTTGGCAGGGTGCCAATCCGAGTAACTTCACCGATGAGGAATTCGAGAACGCGATCGATGCTTTGACCGAGATCGTCGCCTCCGGTCAGATTCGCCAGGTCACCGGCAACGACTACATCAACGCACTGGAGACCGGCGACATCATCGCCGCCCTCGGCTGGTCTGGTGACGTATTCCCATTGGACGGCAACTTCGGCTTCTCACTTCCGGAGTCCGGCGGCATGCTGTGGAGCGACAACATGCTGATCCCATCGACCGCCACGCACAAAAAGAACGCCGAGGCCGTGATGAATTACTACTTCGACCCGGAAATCGCCGCCGAGGTGGCGGCGTGGGTTTGGTACATCTCGCCGGTCAAGGGCGCCCGGGAGGCTATGGAGAAGATCGATCCCGAGTTGGTCGATGTCCCCTGGATCTTCCCGACGGACAAGGAGCTCAACAATTCCTACGTCTTCATGACCTTGACCGCTGAGCAGAACGAGAAGTACCAGCGTCAGTTCCAGCAGGCGATCGGCCTGTAGTGGTTCTGAGTGCGGGGGCGACTGCCCCGCACTCGTCCCTGAGCGGCAAAAGGACGGTCGATGCCCGACAAGCGAGTCGTCGAGGACCTGCATCTTCGTGATCTAAGCAAGCGTTTCGGTGACTTCGTGGCCGTCGACGATCTGACGTTGACGATCCCCGCGGGGAGTTTCTTCGCGCTGCTCGGGCCGTCGGGTTGCGGGAAGACGACCACCCTTCGGATGGTTGCCGGCTTGGAAGACCCCACGGATGGGTCGATCGTCATCGGCGATCGCGACGTCACCGGCCTGCGAGCTTTCAAGCGACCGGTGAACACCGTGTTTCAGTCCTACGCCTTGTTCCCGCACCTGGACATTTTCGAGAATGTGGCCTTCGGCCTTCGCCGCCGCGGCATCAAGAACGTGAAACCTACCGTGGAGGCCATGCTCGAATTGGTCGAACTCACCCCGATGGCGCGCCGCAAACCCAAGCAACTTTCCGGTGGACAGCAACAGCGCGTGGCCGTTGCCCGCGCCTTAATCAACGAGCCAGATGTCCTACTGCTCGATGAGCCTCTTGGTGCCCTTGACTTGAAGCTGCGTCGTCAGATGCAGATCGAACTGAAGCGAATTCAAACCGAAGTCGGCACGACCTTCGTGCATGTCACGCACGACCAGGAGGAAGCCATGACCATGGCTGACACCGTGGCGGTCATGAATGAAGGTCGCATCGAGCAAATGGGTGAGCCCAGTGAAATCTATGAACTCCCCACCACCGTCTTCGTCGCCCGATTCCTAGGCCAATCGAACCTGTTCGCCGGAAAGCGTGCGGGGAGTGGAGCTGATTCGGTCAAGGTTGCTGCACATGGCCAAGAGTTCGGCATACCCAACTCCCGAAACAGCGCTCCGGGCGCGGACATCATCGTGGGTGTGCGCCCGGAGAAGATGACGATCGTCGATGCCGGAGACCCGATCCCCGATGGTCACGACCGAATCTCCGGTCGGGTTGTCGATGTCTCCTATACCGGCGTGAGCACTCAGTACTTGATCGCTGCTCCCTGGGGCGAGGAGATTTCGGTATTCGAGCAGAACACCGTCGTGGGCGACCGATCTCTGGTGGGGGATTCGGTTGACGTCCACTGGGCACCGGATCACGCTTTCGGACTCGACGGGACCGGGATAGCGCCTTCGGCGGTGGAATCCGAACCCGTCTCGGGGAACTGATGCCAGCGCTCCTGCCCACCTCCGGGTCCTCGGCTCCACCGCAGGTGGCAGCGCGCAAGGCGCGCACCGGCTACCTATTGCTGCTGCCGGGGATGGGGTGGCTGGCGGTTTTCTTCGCGATCCCGTTCATCACCTTGATCATCACCAGTTTGCAGGTGCCCACCGGTGCGTCGGGTGTGTACGCACCCGGCTTCGATATCGCGAACTACGGCGAGGCCATCTCCCAATACGGCGATCTCTACGTTCGCTCGTTCATCTACGCCGGTCTGGCAACTGTCTTCGCGCTGCTAATCGCCTACCCATTGGCCTACTTCATTGCCTTCCGCGGCGGGCAGTGGAAGGGCCTGCTCCTGGTTTTGGTCATTGCCCCCACCTTCGCCAGTTTCCTGCTGCGCACCTACGCCTGGCGCACGATCTTGGCCGACGAAGGCCCGGTCACCGGCTTCTTCGATGCCCTCGGTGTGCTGCCAGAAGGTCGAATCCTCAGCACCAGCATCGCGGTCGTCGCTGGCTTGACCTACAACTTTCTGCCCTTCATGATCCTGCCGCTGTTCGCCGCACTGGACAAGGTTGACCATCGCCTGATCGAGGCATCCAATGATCTATACGCCTCACCCGTGACAACTTTCCGGAAGGTCGTGTGGCCGTTGTCCCTGCCCGGGGTCGTCGCCGGGACACTGCTGACGTTCATTCCCGCATCAGGCGATTACATCAACGCACAATTGCTCGGATCGATCACCACTCGGATGATCGGGTCGGCCATTCAAGTGAACTTCATCCAGTTCCGCGACTATCCGATAGCAAGTGCGCTCTCGGTCATCTTGATGTTTGTCATCTTGATCGTCGTGTCGATTTATATCCGAAGGTCCGGAACGGAGGACCTGGTCTGATGAAGTTCGTGCGCCGTCACATCCTCACCGTCGTCGCGATGCTGGTACTGGTGTACCTGTTCATCCCGATTGCTGTCATTGGTGCTCTGAGTTTCAACGACCCGCCCAGCAAGTACAACACCAAGTGGTATGGCTTCTCCGTGGATGCCTGGACCAACATGTGCGGCATTCCTGGCGTGTGCGAATCGTTCCTCGAGAGCATCAAAATCGGGCTGATCTCGACCTTCGTCGCCACAGTCTTGGGAACGATGGTGGCCTTCGCCCTGGTTCGCTACCGCTTCCGCGGACGTAAGAGCACGAGCTTGTTGATCTTCCTACCCATGGCCACCCCGGAGGTTGTCATGGGTTCAAGCCTGCTCGCACTGTTCTTGAACCTGACGTTTCCGTTGGGCGTGACGACAGTCATCATCGCCCACATCATGTTCACGATTTCCTTCGTTGTCGTCGCCGTGAAGGCACGGCTTCAGGGACTTGACCAAAGCTTGGAGGAAGCCTCGCGTGACTTGTATGCCAATTCCTCCGCGACCTTCCGCTATGTGACCTTCCCCCTCGTAGCCCCGGGTATCGCTGGTGCAGCCTTGCTTGGTTTCGCACTGAGTTTCGACGACTTCATCATCAGCTTCTTCAACGCCGGCACCTTGGTCACCTTCCCGATCTACGTCTGGGGTGCCGCTCAGCGAGGGATCCCCGTCCAGGTCAATGCGCTGGCAACCTTGGTGTTCATCGTTGCTTTGACGATTGTGTTGGTGGCGCAATTCGTCGCTTGGCGCAAGCGCAAGTTCTTGCAAGCCTCGACGGCCGAGCGGGACGCGGACCTCAAGGCCCTGAGCATGGACGCCTTCTCCCGCTCCTGACCCCACCCGCGAAAGGGGCAGTCGGCAAACCCCGAAAGGGCAGTCGGCAGGAGTAAACTGGGCCCAGGTACCTCTGCTGGAAGGGATTGGTGGGACGGCGCGGCGATCGGCCGCGCTCCGCGCAGCGACCACCGATAAGGATTCCCATGCAGTTCGCCACGAAAGCAACACCCGAAGCAATCAAGGCGTAGCCGATGCCCAGCGCAGCGTGTTTTGGCTAGATCGTCCCGAACGCCCCGAACCACTTGCGCCCCTGGTCGAGAACATCGACGCCGATCTAGTGATCGTGGGTGGCGGCTTCACCGGTCTGTGGACCGCGTTGCTCGCCAACGACGTTGACCCCGATAAAGACATCGTGCTTATTGAACGCACTCGTATCGGGGACGGCGGCACCGGCCGTAATGGTGGTTTCGTTGCCGCGAGCCTCACCCACGGTTTCGGTAACGGACTGAGCCGCTGGCCCGAGGAACTCTCGACGCTTTTGGAGTTCGGGCAGCGCAACCTCGAGGACATCGAAACCTTCGTCAAACTCAATGGCATTGACTGTGATTTCCGTCGAGCCGGCGAAATCGATGTAGCGGTAGCAGATCACCAGGTGAGTGAGTTGCGCGAGTCCGTCCAGCAAATGAAGGAATTCGGGCTCGATGTTGAATTCCTCGATCAAGACGCCATGCAAGGTCGTGTTGCCTCCCCGACGTACCTTGCAGGTTTGTGGGACCAGCACTCGGTCGCCCTGGTGGATCCGGCGAGACTCGCCTGGGGTTTGCTGGAGACCGCCCGGCGACGCGGCATTCGGATATACGAGAACACTGAAATCACCGACTTTGACGACGAACACGACCGCGTTGTCCTACACGCTGGGAGTCAGCGCGTAACAGCGGCGAAGGCGGTCATTGCCACTAACGCGTTCCCGAGCTTGATTTCTTCGGTGCGTCACCGGGTGGTTCCGGTGTACGACTACGTCCTCATGACCGAACCGCTCACCGATTCCCAGTGGCGCGCTATCGGTTGGGCGGATCGCGAGGGCGTAAGCGACTCGGGTAATCAGTTTCACTACTACCGGCCCACCGAAGATGGGCGAATCCTGTGGGGTGGATACGACGCCGTTTACCACTCCGGCAACGGCTTCGGTCCGCAATTCGAGAACGACGACGATGCCTACCAGCGTCTGGCCACGCACTTCTTGCAGACCTTCCCGCAGCTTGATGGCATCCGCTTCACCCACGCATGGGGCGGCGCGATCGACACCTGCTCGCGCTTTACCGCCTTTTGGGGAACGGAGGCGGCCGGCAAGGTCGCCTACGTTGCTGGATTCACGGGGCTGGGAGTGGGCTCAAGTCGGTTCGCGGCGCAGGTGACGTTGGATCTACTTGATGATCACGACTCCACCCGCACCCGGCTGGAGATGGTGCGCAGCAAGCCACTTCCCTTTCCTCCGGAACCGTTGCGTTCGCTGGGCATCAAGTGGACCACCACCTCATTGCAGCATGCCGATGCCAAGGGCGGCAGGCGCAATTTGTGGCTGCGCACTTTGGACCGACTAGGACTGGGCTTCGACTCCTAGTTTCCCGTCCGCATCGCGCACGAAAGCGTTGTGGACAGGACTACAGTCCGGTTATGTCGCGATACGGCAGCCAGTACGGCCCGGATTACACCTTCCTGGGTGTCCCGATGGCCGATCTGGATAGCCCAGCCACATATGAAAACGCCGACGTAGTGATCGTCGGAGCCCCCTTTGACGGCGGCACTTCCTATCGAGCCGGTGCCCGTTTCGGGCCGCAAGCCATCCGTGCGGCGTGCTACCTCGGTCACGACGGATCTCGGCCATCTCTTGCGATGCGTGTCGATGGCTTGCAGGACATGAAGGTTGTTGATGTTGGTGATGTCGAGCTCTACTCCGGTGATGCGCAGCGGTCCTGCGCGGATCTAGAGAAGGTGATCGAGAAGATCGCGAAGACCGGTGCAGTGCCACTCGTGCTGGGTGGAGATCACACCATCACCTGGCCCGATGTGACCGGTGTGGCGCGAGCGCGTGGCTGGGGCAAGGTTTCGGTGATCCACTTCGACGCGCACGCCGATACCGGCGATATCGAGTTTGGCTCGCTGATCGGTCACGGGCAGCCGATGCGCCGACTCATCGAATCCGGGGCAGCGCGCGGCGACAAGTTCTTCCAGATCGGCTTGCGCGGCTATTGGCCCCCGCCGGACATCTTGCAATGGATGGCCGAGCAGAACATGCGCTCCTACGAGATGACAGAGATCACCGAGCGTGGCCTTGAGACAGTTCTTGCCGAAGTGATCGGCAAGGCGATGGAGGACTGCGACGGAGTCTTTCTATCCGTTGACATCGATGTGGTCGATCCCGGATCGGCACCTGGCACCGGAACGCCCGAGCCAGGCGGATTGACCTCACGGCAATTGCTCGATGCAGTTCGCCAGATCGCCTACGAGGTGCCGCTGTTTGGAATCGACGTTGTCGAGGTGGCACCACCGTTCGATCACGCCGACATCACCGCGCTGCTCGGCAATCGGGTGGTGCTCGAAGCGCTGTCCGGGATGGCAAAGCGGGCATCGGGTGAGCCGTGGGACAAGCACCAGCCGCTCCTGGATGGCAGGTGATGCGCGTCCTGGCTATCGGCGCGGGGGGAGTGGGCACCTCCGCAGCCCTTATTGCCAAGCGACGCGACTTCTTCGAGGCGTGGGTGATCGCCGACTACGACGACACCCGCGCCCGAACGCTCAAAGACAAAACAGCAGATGATCGCTTCAGCGCGATCACCCTCGATGCGAGTGACGCGAAGGCAGTAAGCGAGGCTTGTGTAGCGCACGGCATCACGCATGTGGCGAACTTGGTGGATCCACGGTTCGTCATGCCGATCTTCTCTGGCGCGCTCGAGGCTGGTTGCCACTATCTCGACACTGCGATGAGTTTGTCCCGTCCCCACCCCACCGATCCGCATAACCAAACAGGGGTCAAACTCGGCGATGAACAGTTCGCCACCGACCAGCAGTGGAAGGACAAAGGCCTGCTGGCCCTTGTGGGCATGGGAGTGGAGCCTGGGCTGGCAGATGTGCTGGCGCGCTACGCCGCCGATCACCTCTTCGACGAAGTGCATGAAATCGGTATCCGCGATGGTGCGAACCTGCAGGTGCACGGGTACGACTTCGCACCCACCTTCTCCATCTGGACCACTATCGAGGAGTGCTTGAACCCACCGGTTATCTGGGAGAAGGACAAGGGATGGTTCACCACCGAGCCGTTTTCCGGGGCCGAAGTGTTCGATTTCCCCGAGGGCATCGGCCCGCAGGAATGCGTGAACGTCGAGCACGAAGAGGTCTTGCTCGTGCCACGGTGGATCGAATGCACCAAGGTGACCTTCAAGTACGGCCTTGGCGAGGAGTTCATCGAAGTCCTGAAGACCTTGCACAAGCTCGGCCTAGATCGCACCGAACCACTTGTCGTCAATGGTCAGCGGATTTCTCCCCGTGACGTAGTGGCAGCTGCGCTTCCCGATCCGCTCACCCTCGGGGACAAGATGTCGGGCAAGACGTGTGCCGGTACGCACGTAACCGGGATGAAGGACGGCAAGGCCAAAGAGGTGTACCTCTACCACGTGACCGACAACGAGTGGTCCATGCGCGAATACGGAACCCAGGCGGTCACATGGCAGACCGCGATGAACCCGGTTATCGCCCTCGAACTGCAAGCCACGCAGCAGTGGCAAGGCTCCGGGGTGTTGGGTCCTGAGGCCTTCGATTCGGTGCCGTTTCTCGATCTACTCGAAGGCGATTACGGCCAGCGCATTGGCGGCCGGTAGCGCACTACGCGCTAGATGAGTGCCTCGAAGCCCGCTTCCAGGATCGATAGAGCCTCTTCGAGCAGGTGCCGTGGCATGGTCAATGGCGGCAGGAAGCGCAAGACGTTTCCGTAGGTGCCGGCGGTCAACGTGACCACTCCGTGCTTGTGGCAGTACTTGTTGAGATCGGCGGCCAGCGCTGCATGCGGGTCCATCGTCCCGGGTTCGATCAGCTCAATCGCCAACATCGCCCCGCGGCCGCGAACATCGCCGATTTGCGGGAAGTTCTCCTGCATTGAGCGCAGCCGCGGAAGCATGATGGATTCGATTTCCCGAGCGATAGCGCAAGCATCGTTGTCCTTCATCCATTGAATCGAGCCGAGGGCTCCGGCGCATGCCACGGGGTTTCCGCCGTAGGTTCCACCGAGTCCTCCCGCGTGCACGGTGTCCATGAGTTCGGCCCTACCGGTCACGGCGGCTAGCGGCATGCCTCCCGCGATGCCCTTGGCGGTGGTGATCATGTCCGGCACCACGCCGTCGTATGAGCTAGCGAACCAATCACCCGTGCGACAGAAACCAGATTGGATTTCATCTGCGATGAACACGATTCCGTTGTCTCGCGCGAATGCCGCAACAGCAGACAAGAAACCCGGCGCCGGCACGATGAAGCCACCTTCACCTTGGATGGGTTCAACCACGATTGCCGCTACGTTCTGCGCGCCGATTTCCTTGTCGATTTTGGTAGTAGCCCAGGAAGCGACCTCGGCACCACCGTGTGGGCCATCGCGGAACGGGTAGCTGGTGGGCACGCGGTAGATCTCTGGCGCGAACGGACCGAAGCCTTCTTTGTAGGGCATGTTCTTCGCAGTCAAGGCCATCGTGAGATTGGTGCGTCCGTGGTAGCCGTGCTCAAGCACCACCACCGCGGTTCGCTTGGTCGCGTAACGAGCGATCTTGACGGCGTTCTCTACCGCTTCAGCGCCAGAGTTGAAGAGTGCGCTGCGCTTGGCGAAGTCGCCGGGGGTTAATTCGTTCAACTGCTCGCATACAGCCACGTAACCCTCGTATGGGGTGACCATGAAGCAGGTATGCGTAAATGCGTGGGCCTGTTCGGCGACTGCATCGGCCACCATCGGGTTGGCGTTGCCCACCGTGGTGACGGCGATGCCAGAGCCCATGTCGATCAGGTGGTTGCCATCGACATCCACAAGTACGCCGCCACCGGCACGCTCGATGAACGCCGGCAGCGTGACCCCCACGCCAGCGGCAACAGCGTCGGTCTTGCGCGCGAGCAACGCGGTCGACTTGGGGCCAGGGATCTCGGTGAGTAGCCGACGTTCTTGGGCGACGGAGCTATCGGCGACGATCGCGGTCATGGGTCCTCCTCGGGACAGTGGTCTCAGGATAGATCCCGCATGGGCCACCCGTGAGGTGTTACCGGGCGGGAGCTTTACGGGGAGGTAGCCCGCTGGCTCAACGGCCCACCGATGATCGGAAACCGATCCGTCCGCCGTAGGAACCGTCGGCTTCGACAGTGAGTGCCACTTGCACCAAGGTGATCGCATCGTCCAATTTGGGGAACTGTTCCCAGTTGCCTTCAGCAATGAAGCCGACCGGTGCGGCGGTAGCTTCCTCGTCACCACTGGCGGCGATGTCGGAAGCCAATCGAGCCAAGGCGTTGACCACTAAGCGCCCGCCTTCAGCTTGCACAATCCCGTCCCGATAGCCGGTGGTGCCACGGGACAGCTGCAGTACCTCGCTGATCAACCGGTGCACGTTGTCGCCCTCGGGTTGGAATTCCAGCCATTCCATCTGTTCACCGGGTGGGGGAGTGTCGGCCGCGGTGCCACCCAGAGACATCGTGCCTCGGCCATCGCGTAGCAAGGAGCCATCGGCCAGGCGTACTTCCGGCGATTGGCTCAGCGATGCCACCGGCTTCCCGCTGTTCTTGCTGCGGTTGACCCAGCGGATGATTCCCCAGGTCACCCCGCCCCAGACCAGCAGTGCGAGCCACCAGGGCAAGCCCACTGAGCTGGCAAGACCGGCTGCGAACATCCCGGCGACCACTGCGCCGCCGATTGCCCAACAGCTCGCCCCACTTGACGGCTGCGCACCGGTGCCGCCGGCGGCTCGTGGCCCATACCCCGGAAGCCACATCGTCGGCCGCGCATAGGTCCACTGCGCCGGCGGCGCATCGCCCTTGGCGGAGTTGCAGGACGTATGCGCGGGCGCAAGGTTCGACGGATCATCCGATCCGCCCCAGGCGACGGGCACGATGTGGTCGATGGCATCGGCCGCACCTTGCCCGCAGATGTGGCACACGCCATCGTGCGCGCGCATCACCATCTCGCGATGCCGTTGGTGCCGCCTCGTGCGCCTCACCCGTGGTCTGGCCACATTCCCTCACCCCGTTACGCGTTCACCGACAACAACTCGACGGTAGAACACGGCCCTGACATCCGCAGCGGCTACTCCAGCCCGCACTCGGCAACGGCATTGGAAGCATCGAAGCCGAGAATGCCGGTGGCCTCCTCGATTTCCCTGGTGAATCCGGCGTTATCGATGACATCGGCCAAGTCCACTGCCGCCACACCCGCGGCGTAGATCGCTTGATCGGCTGCGGTCACGCCGTCACCCATGGCTCCCTCTTCGGGAAGGTTCGCTGTGGCGAGCATCGCCTCACCCATCGCTCGGAAGGTGGCGGCGTCGTCACTCGAAGCATCCGCCGGATCAAACTCGGCGAAGAATGCCGACATGTCCAGCAACGTTTCGGCAGCCCCTTCGCAACCGAACGCATAGAAGTAGGGGATTTGTGCTTCGGTCTCTTGGGTGGCCTCCTCGGGAGCCGGTTCACTTTCCTCCGCGCTTGCGGAAGACTCCTCGCCTACCGCAGACTCCTCGCTTGCGGTCACCTCCGGCTGCGCCGCCGATTCGGAGTCATCCGACGAGCCACCGCACGCGCTCAACGCAAGTGCCGCAACAGCGATCGCTCCTACAAGGCCTCGTACCCGCATCTTGGACTCCCTGGCTCGGCGGCAAACCCGAGCAGCCTACGGGGTAATCACGATCTTGTGCGCGGAACGATCTGATCGCAGTGCTTCGAGCGCCTCCGTGTAGTCACCCACGGGAAAGCGATGCGTGATCAATCCGTCGGTGCGGATTGCCCCTGCGCGAAACGCGGCCAGTGCATCGGGGAAGGAATCGACTTCGGTGAACGAACCCATGATCGTGAGCTCCCGCCGGAAGATTTCGAAGGGGGAGACGCGCACGAGGTCGGCTTCATCGGCCACCCCGTAATACACGATGCGCCCGCCGTTGCGCGCCAGCAGCGGCAGTTCCTCGATCACCCCCGCGCGCCCGGTTGCATCGATCACTACATCGAAGGCGCCCCGCTTAGCTACCAGCGCATCCATCGATCCAGCCACGTCATCTCGGTTCATCACGAAGGTGCCGATATCGGCCAACGACGACGCCACCGCCAACTTGAATTCGTTCGGATCGGCCAGGACCACCGACGACGCCCCACCGAAGATCAAGAACTGCGTCAGCAACACACCCGTCGGCCCAGCCCCGAGCACCACCACCGAACAACCATCAAGTGGTGCCAGCCGATCGATCAGGTGAGCGATGCACGCCGACGGCTCGGCGAACACGGCCAAGTCGAGGTCAATCCCCGATGCATCGAAGACCTGCGCTCCGGGAGCCAGTACGCACTCGGCGAACCCACCCGGAGTCGAGGAGCCGATCCCAGCGAAGGACTCGCACAACCACGGTCGATCTTCACTGCAGTAGTCGCACCTTCGACAACTGGAGTTCGGATTGATCACCACCTGCTGACCGACCACCAGGGGAGCACCAGTGCCATCCACCGCGCCCTCACCGATCGCCTCGACCACGCCCACCGTCTCGTGCCCGGGAGTCAACGGGAAGTTCGCCAGGAACTGCCCTTCGTGCAGGTGCAGGTCGGTCCCGCACATCCCGGCCATCGTCATGCGCACCAGCACCTGCCCTGCGCCGACGTCAGGCACGGGTACCTCGCGCACCGAGATGGATCCTGGTTCGTCGTACACAACCGCGCGCATCACGCTCCGCAGTATTCCTGTCAAGACGTACCGTTGTTCCATGTTCCGGGCGATGCGTGGCGCGCGAGTAGCGATCGCCACGCTCGTGTTTGCCATGGCCTTAACCGCCTGTGGTTC
>Ga0209953_1000240_pt1 | contig 21381 bp, 35 predicted proteins | sample SalPonred_H2O_MG_FD_185713 | JGI IMG/M metagenome (GOLD analysis project Ga0209953, IMG submission 185713) | Salt pond water microbial communities from South San Francisco under conditions of wetland restoration - Salt Pond MetaG... | ecosystem: Environmental > Aquatic > Non-marine Saline and...
GGTTGACGTTCGTTGTGTCGCCCCATGTACCGGACTGCTCGCCAGTGGCGATAAGCTCGATACCCGAGTTCGTTGTGTAGGTACTGGCCATGTCAGCCCCTTATGCTGCGATTTCGGTCCAAACAGTTTCGGTCGAGGGTATCGTTTCAGTGTAAACAGTTTCGGTCGAGGGTATCGTTTCAGTGTAAACAGTTTCGAGGTCGGGGGCAACTCTTCCCCAAACAAGCACTCGACCCACTGCACCGCTAATTGTCAGGCCGATTGGGAACACATTGGCGTCACCTGTGGCGGTCGCCAACCCAACATCCCCCGTTCCTGTAAGACCTTCCGAGACCACATTGGCGTCACCCGTGACGGCCACAACCCCCGCAGCTCCCCCGGCTGCCAACCCTACAACGGAAACATTTGCATCTGCGACGACAGTTGAGTCGCCCACTGCAAACGTTGCGGCGACGCCGCTTAGACTTGCAACAACACCCTCACCTTCAACAATAGTTACAGTAGCGGTTTCGCCTTGGGCTCCAACTCCAGAAACAAGAAGCGCGGCGCTTGCAAAAACAGTTGAGTCGCCAACTGCGCCAACCGCATCAGCAGTAACAACACCCTCACCCCACGCAAATTCGCCGAACCCTGCACGGCCCCAGCCGTTAAAAAAAACATACGCAGCAGCGCGGGCACCCACGCCGCCAAAAGCGCCCGTCGCTTCAACACCTGTAACCTCAACAACAATAGGCTCCCCGACCCCGTCATCTGCCAACGGCGCTACTGCTAGAGGGGCGAAACCAAGCATTTAGTTACTCCTGTGGCACAGCATTCCACGAGGTTGTCTCCTCGTTCCATACATATACACCATTTTCAGGCATGGGAACAGGTGCTGTCCAGCGACAAGTCTCTTCGTTCAACACCCAACTCTTATATGGTTGAGGGGCGATGAAGGCGTCGCGATCGCTGTCGAAGGTGTAACCCGCACCAGCAAAGTTCTTGCGAAAATTGCTGTTGTAACTGGTCTGAACCCATGTTCCGCCGAAGAGGCCACGGCAGAAGTCAGCGCCTTTGGCTTCCCGCTCCACGCCATCCTCGTCCATCAGTTCGTTGTTGTGGACGACGATAACGCGAAGCACCGTGTTGTTCAGTCCGAGTTCAGCAAAGTGTGCCATGTCGCGTTCTCCTTAGAATGTGATCGAGCCGCTGCCCGTGAAGGTGTAGATATTAAAGTCGCCATCAGTTGTGACCGTAGGTGAGCCTGTAGTTGCCGAGGCGGCTAACTCAGTGCGGATAATCACGACGCCCGAGCCGCCGGAGCCGCCAACACGCTGAGCAGCTAGGTTGATAGCGCCGCCGCCGCCGCCACCGCCTGTGTTTGATGTCCCGGGCTGGCCCGGCTGCACGTTATTCGTGCCACCGTCGCCACCACCTCCAAGACCACCGGAACCAGCAGTGGCGCCATCACCGGGGCCACCGCCACCACCTCCGGCGTAATATGTCGCGGTTCCGGTAATTGATAGCTCAGAGCCGTCGCCTCCATCACCGGGATTTGATGGTGTGGCGTTTTCACCTGCTTGACCGGCACCCCCACCACCGCCGCCGTGATCGGCGTTTGTACTGGCGTTTTCATAGCCATCTCCGCCGTCGTTTCCCTGTTCAATAGTTCCAGAGCCACCGGTGTTAGAGGCAGTTGATGATTCACCCGAACCGCCGCCACCAGACCCGCCATCGCGCCCTGTTCCAGAAGGAGTTCCCAAAAAACCGCCGCCGCCGCCACCACCAATTGCCGTTTGACTGAAGGCAGAGCTGTCAGCGCCATCGCTTCCGGGAAGAGCATTTGATGTTGCACCGCCGCCACCACCACCAACGGTAATTGTATAGGTTGTTCCCAGAGTAATTATTTGATTTGTGTTATAAATAAGACCTCCGGCGCCGCCTGCGCCAGCACGGTTGTTTCCACCACCACCACCACCAGCAACGACAAGGTAGTCAACACGGGGATCAACAACAAGTGGAGGCCAATCGCCGCCAAGCTCTGCTCGACGCTGCTGCGTTAGTGTCCAAATACCATCTGCTGCGTTTGGTGCAGGGAATGTAGCCATTAGAACGTAATACTCCCAGAGCCGGTAAAGGTGTAGATATTGAAGCTGCCGTCGGTCGTGACTGTCGGAGAGCCTGTTGTTGAAGCAGCAGTTGCTTCTGTTCGGATTATGACTACGCCAGAGCCGCCCGCCGCACCGCTGGTGCTGGCACTGCTGTTTGACCCCGCACCACCACCGCCACCAGTATTTGTGGCACCTGCAGATGCACTTCTGGGGGTTATACCAACACTACATACATTTCCAACCGATCCATCACCACCACCACCTAAACCACCGTCTCCCGCATCACCTCCCCTGAAGCTGTCCGCGCCGCCACCGCCACCGCCAGCATAATAAACAGTAGCCCCAGTGATAGACGACTGGCTTCCATCACCACCGTTCCCAGCAGAAGAGGGCGAGCCGTCCTGTCCGGCAGCACCTGCGCCACCGCCACCCCCCGGACTATATGGATTTCTCGAACAGGGTCCACCAGAGCCTGCACGACCATCGCCCCCATCATTACCCTGACCAGCCGTTCCAGATGCACCGGGGCGAGTTCCGCTTATAGCATAGCCTGCGCCGCCTCCCGAGCCACCGGAATTTCCGTCGTCGGCTGCAAACCCGCCAAACCCACCACCAATGGCCGTAAAACCTAAAGCGGTGGTGTTTTGGCCGTTGTTTCCCGCAGCGCCGCCGCTGCCGATAGTTATTGAGTATGTGACACCCGACGTTAGTGTAAAGGACGTGCCGGACAGGAAACCACCCGCTCCACCACCGCCGCTGGTGCTACCGCCGCTACCACCACCGCCACCAGCAACAATTAGGTAGTCAGCAATTACCTGCACAACAGGCCAGTTATCCCCGCGCACAGCATCGCGCTGTTCTTTCAGCGTCCAAGAACCTGCCGCAACCGAACTTGTGGGATCGTTGTCAGGGCCAATTATTCCACCGTTGTCGCGCGACATTTAGCTGATCTCTTCGTAGCTACAAACCGCCTCAAGATCAGATGCCGCGTTTGCGGTTAGGCGAAGGCTGTCGCCCTCTTCAAGATATACCGCCTTGGAAATTACATCCAAAGTAGCGTCAGCTGGAACAACGATGGTTTTGCCGATGTGATAAGCAACAGACGACCTGAAAACATCGACATTGATTTCAGCATTTTCCGTGCCGTCCACGTTGCTGACATACAAAGCGTTGACTTTCAGCACCTGTCCGCTTGCAGCCGAGTTGCTGACAATGGCGGTTGCGGTTGTCCCAACAGCTTGAACCGCCGTCTTGCCGGTTATGGTATCGGGATTGAGCATGTTGGGAGCAGCCATATCAGCCTCCGAATAGAAGTGTCATTGCAAACGGTCGCCCTGTTACATCGGTCTCAACCGCAGAGACAAACACGATAGCAGACCCGCTCAAAGAAATCGCTGCGTCGCTGTTGCTGCTTTCGCTGACCGTCCGGGATAAGGTTGTGCCACTGGACGTGTAAGTCCCGGTGCCAATCTCCCAACTTGCGTCGTCCTCTATAACGTAGCGAACCACGTCGCCGTCGACCACACCCGCGTCCGCAAACGTCTGGTAACCGTCCTCCGCAGCGCCAAGGGTAATCGTCCCGGTGCCTGTGGTTGACGTAGACATCTTTGCGCGATTGACGAGCGTGACCATGCTTTATGCAATCCGAATTATGGCTGTGCTGCTGTCTGCAGTCGGAAACACAATCTGAAAGTCTCCAGCAGTCGAAGTTTTATCCGACCCAAAATCCAGCACAACAACCGCCGGATCGCCAGCGGCGGTGTCATTATAGATCAATGCGCCGCGCGCCGTGATGGTGGTCGAAGTAAAGGTCAGGTCGGCGAAGTCGGTAAACGCCGTAGTACCACTCGTGGTGGGCGTGACGTTGGTCAACGCTCCGCCACCTGCCGCATACGAGCCGGAATCCGCAACCTCGCCGCTTGTCGTGTACGCAGTGGTCGACGCATCAAGCGTTGCCGTGTTGTCGTACAGTGCCAGATTGAAGGTGCTGCCAGTAGAAGCGGTGAAGTCATGCACTGCCTGCAGGACTTCCTGCTTGAAGCTTGTGCACATGAAGTTGCCTGAGAACGCCATGATCAGAGTCTCCTTATAAGTTCGGCGAGGTCTGGATGCCCTGCATCTTGGAGGGCATTATACACACTTGTGCGGTCGCTGCGAACCGCCTGTTTCAGATACTCCGCAACCAGCTTTTCGACCGAGTCCTTGAAGGCCACGGCCTGATCGCGAATTGCAGGAGGCGCCGTATCAGAGACTGATACAATGCGTTCGGCGGCCTGCGCCGCCAATTCGTCCGCGGTGAAGCCACGCCCATCCGTGGTCTTTACGTCTACTAAACTAGCGTTTTGAGGCGTATCTAAGTTTATTTTGAACATTGTTTACCTCTAACTCACTGGGTTCTTTGGTTGGCCAGAACGGTACGTGTCACCGCGTAGTTTGCCATCCCCAAGGTTTTTCAATAGGCCGATAGATAGCGTGAACATCTTATTGTACATGTCCACCATGTCCGCTTCGCCCTTCATAAAGCGAATGGCCTCTACGAGCGCACCATTAAGTAGCGCAGAGTCAAACTCGTCCCCAAGCCATGTAGTACCAACAACGGCGATTGATTCAGGGTAATATCCATAATGCAGCTCCGTAAAGTAAGCCGCATCTGGGGTAGGTCCTAGAATGAAAGAGTCGTCGGTAAAGTTCGCGTAGTGGACTGGGACACCGGTGCTCGACGCGTTCGGGTACGCTTCACGGATAAAATTTACGTCTTTATCCAACAGGAACACATAGTCTCCAGAAGCGTTCTCAACCGCCAAGCTGTAGGTGTACAGATAGTCTGACGGCACCACGAGATACTTATTCCCAGCAGTGAGGTTCGCCGTAACATTCTTGCGTAGCGCAGGGATTTGAACAGTGTTGTATATCTTCTGCTCGGCCTGTTGAGTGAACATAGCGAGCTGGTCATCGGTGAACGAGTTTTCACAGATGTCTTGGATGTTGGTTTTCAGCTCGGTATAGTCCATCAGTTACGCCATTGGCCCCCGTGCATACAGCCCCTTAGTCGCCGCACCAGTGCCACGCACTTTGACGCCTTTAGACTTAGGGGCCTTGTTCATTTTCTTGGGCTTCGCAACCTTGCCGCCCTTTTTCATACGCTTTGTATCGCAGTTTGCCATAGTGTTATCTCCTAAGATGTTATTACAGTAACTTGCCCGACAAATCCAGTACCTACTAGATTGTCGTCAACGAGGTTAAACGGGTCCTGTAAGCCCACAGGATTCCACCCATACTGAATATCGCGGGCCGGTATAAGTTCAGCGGTATCCGGACGAGGGTTACGGAGCGCCTGCGGGTCGTCCACAGGAAACTCCCCTAGTTTGAGCTGCGGGTGGTCTGGACTCCAACACTCGTCGCACGCCAGTACGTTTGTGTTGCGCCCTTTAACGTATAGCGCCTTTAGTTCTTTCAGCTTGTAAGAGAACCCGCAGACATCGCATATGCCTAACGCTTTCTTTGCTGAAGCAAACCGAGTGCTCATCTAATCACCCCAACTCGCGGCACAAACCGCACAGGGGCCTTCTCACGATCTTCTTCCGCGGCCAACCTAAACTGCTCTTCGTAGGTCGCCTTCAGCATCTCGATACGTGGGGCCAATTCTGGGACTTTCATGGCTATGTTGTACGCCAGCCCGGCGACCAGACATGGGAGGAAACGGAAGTTCATATCTGCGGTTTGGACACCCGAGCCAGCGTCTTCAACACGACGTAAGCGCCAATACACTAGCGTGTAGTCATCACTCTCTGGCACTGGCCAGATGTTGATCCGGGGGTTGTCCCGTAGACGTTCGATCCAGATCTGGATGGGGCGCCCTGTGTTCGTCTTGTTTGGGATAGAAGCGTACGTGCTGACGCTGATCCGGGATATAGTCAGGTCCTGCTGAGTTGTACCGCTTCCTGTACGCACAACCTGTTCAAGCAGGTCAATGGTATCCGCTGGAAGGTCATACTGGCCCACGCCTTGGGTCAGACTCAGCGTACCCTCGTCGATGGTCCACAGGTTGATGCCTCGGTTCTGCCATTCGATAGTCATCAAGTTCATAGAACGACGTGCGGTACGAAGGTCGTACCCAGAACGCATCTCACGGCCCGCACGTTCCCATGCTTCTTCGGCGATCTCCGTGAAGTCCATGTTAAACGCTGTGGTGCCTGATGTTGTCATGTTACTGGCCCTCCGACAAGCCACGCCTCACAGGTGCGGGCACCGGCGCATTTAAAGTGGAAGAGCTGGCAATAGCCAAGATTTGCCGCCTCTGTGACAGCTTCCGCGTCTTTGCGTTCGTACTCTTCGTCCCCTGCAAGTCCAGAGATAATGCACTCCATCATCTTAGGGGTTTGAATGAACGCAGCGCAATTACCGCAGCGCGCGGTTTTCGCTTCTTCCATAGATATGTCCCAGAGGTCTGCTAGCCCCTGCCAAAACTCTTCGTTGTCTTCTTCTGGATTCATCGGACCGTAGCCATATTCGTCAATGGCGTGGTTGCGATTCTCTAGGTTCTCATGCACGTCTTGGGTCGCAACAGGGCAAGTAGCGGGGTCTTTATAACCTCGCGATATTGCTGATCCTCTTGATGCGGTTGGTCTACGTGCCATTATTTTTCCGTTTCGCTGACGACACTCTGCGTGGCTTACCAGCAGGTTGCCCTAATCGTTTCTTTTCGGCGATCTTCTTACGCTTTTCCGACGTACTCATCTCGTCGCTGGTCTTCGGGGTTTTGCTGGACACCTTCTTCGTAGGTCTACAGTACGGTGTTCCCCGCTTCTCGCCTTCTTTGCGTCCACAAGCCTTACCAGTGCGCACGTCCTTCCAGTCCTCTTTGAACCAGCGTTTGAGTGCCGCGCCTTTCGCTGTCTTGCGAACCGCCATTACTTCTTCCCCTTGTTGCCCCAGTTCTTAGCGCCAACCTTACGGCACTTAGCGATGGCTCCAGAGGCATAGGCGGACGGGAAGACTTTATAGCGAGATTTGACCTTGCTATAACATGCGTCTTTCACCGCTCCGCCTTTTTTGTAATACCGGCGCATTACGAGCCTTTCATTTTCACCATCTTGCAGGGGCGCACTGCACCGCCACGGGCCATACCGCAACCGCGTACTTTACCGCCAGCTTTCATGCCGGTCATACGCCCAACATTCTCTTCGCCGTACATCTCTTTGGGGTCTACTCCACGAGTTGAACCGCGGGGCGTACTGCCAATCATCTCAGGCATCTCAGGGCGCGCTTTAGGGCGCATGGGCTTCTTGGACTTCTTGGACTTCTTGGACTTCTTGCGCTTGGACATCATCTCTTCGTCCATATCCTCAGGGCGCATCTGCGGGCGACGCGAGGACGTCATGCCCCCAGCTTGATACTTTTTCACGGTTCCACCTTCCTTCATCTTGTGATCGCTGTCTTTCATCATTGTCCCATCAGGCATCCGATGGTAGCCAGCTTTGCCGCCTTTTTTGTAACCTTTTGCGGGTTTCTTCATAAACTTTTTTGCAACCTCCTTGGGTATGCCCATGTCAGGGTCGTTGTACGCCATAGCCATCAAACGACGTTGTTTTTCAGACTTAGCGGGCATCAGCAGTTCCACTTCCGCAGACTCTTGTTGATACGACTATCTGGGTCGTTTGCGGTCTTAGAGCTAGTATTCTTGGCCTTCATGCCCTTCATACGCGCGCAGAAAGACTTCCGCCGATTAGCGGCCTTCGACCCCTTTTTGAGCTTACTAGGCTTCGTGGTGACCGCGGTCTTTAGCTTGCTTCCGGGGTTGGCTTTGCGATAGCTTTCCACACCCTTCTTGTTCAAGCCACCAGACTCGCTCTTACCTTCTTTACGCTGCCAAGCGGGAGATTTTACGCCCCCACCCGTTTTGTAATACGCTCGCATAACACGCCCTAGCTATAGAACACAGTCATTGCGCTGATGTTGGTCATCGCAGTGATAAGCACATCATTTTGGCAACGAATGCCCCAGTCAGGGATGTTTACGGAGTGCGAATCTGAGGCGAGAAAGTCCAAATCAAGTACTGTGGTACCACCACTACCATCAGTAATGGTCAAGCGACCTGCGCCCGCGGCGGTCGTAAGCACCTGAACCTGACGGATACGCGCTGGACCTACACCCAAAGATGCGGCAGTGGTTACGCGTTTAGACTGTACGTCTGAATTAGCCATGATCTACTTCCCTTTCGTTTTCGCGGGACGACCACGCTTTTTTGCAACAGGCTTCTCTTCCCACGCCTCATTAACGTCAGGTGTGGAGGGATCGTCCGCTTTTAGCGTTCCGTCTGAATTACGCGCACGGACTTTCTTCACGCCGATACCACGACGAGCAAGCTCTTCCGCACTGGGGGAGTTTCTAGGGATAAGTCCCATGGTCCACCCCCTTACGAGTCAGAGATAGCTGCGCCTGTATCCGAACGGAGCCAGTCAGTGCCATCAGAGAAGGCAAGAATCGCGGAGCCTGCGGCGCCGTCAGAAACGTAGATCAGGGAGCCAGCGATACCTGCGGCGGACGGAGCGCCTGCTACATCATATGTTGGAACTTGGACCAGACCAACTACGTCGCCTGTAACGTCACCGGTGAAACCGTTCGTGGACACTACTGGCCCCGAAAAAGTCGTTGTACCCATGAGAATCTCCTGTCGGGGTAAGTGTCAGCGGCCCAACGCCGCTGTCAGGGATGCCAATAAAATACACCAAAACAAAATAAAAAGAAAGGGGCGATCCGAAGACCGCCCCAATCACTAAACCTAAAAGGAGGATTAGGCTCAGGAAGCGCCGGGAGAGCCGAAGATACCCAGCGGATCAGACACACCGAACGAATAACGCTCACGTGCTTTGTAGCGGCTGTTGCCTGTGTCGAAGTCAGCGTCCATGGACGTCGACATCGGTGTACGGACAAAGTGCTTCAGGCCGTTTGGAACGTCTGTCATCAAGAACCAAGCGTTGGTGTCTGTCAGATAGTGGTTCACTGTGTAGCCTTCGGGGATCGAACCGTTCGAGCGCAGAGCGTTCAAATCGTTATCGGCTGTACCGACACGACCTTCTGTCTCAAGCAAACGAGTCGCAACGAACTGCAGCGCAGGTGGGATAACCAGCTTGCGAGGCTTGGCTGCGATAAGCAGTCCACGTTCGTCTGTCCACTGGCTGATCTGAATAACGGCGGCTTCGAGTGAAGTCTCGTTAAGGTCAGAGGCAACCGCTGGACGGTTCGAGTTAGCACCACCGGAAACAAGCGGGTGATCCGTTGCACAAAGCGCCTTGCCGTCACCGTAAGTGGTGCCAGCTGCGAACGCGTTGTTGAGAATCGCCGCCGCTTTAACCTGCTTGGTGTACGCCATCGCACGAGCCAACGATTTCGTATAACGCGCCGACAGAGAGTCGTACAGGTTATCTTCAATCGCTTCTTCGGTGATGGAGAAGCCCATCGCCACGGTCTCGTGTGTATAGCGAGCGGTCCATGCTTCTTGAGCATTGTCATACTCAATAGCCGCACCTTCACCTTTAACAGGTGCCGCCGAAAACCCGCTGAGTTTCGTTTCTTCCTCGAATGAACGTTCGGAAGATTCGGTCTCAAAGATTTCAGCGTGCTCTTCGCCGTATTTTGCGTATTCCATACCGAACAGAGCGTTCAGTCCGGGTAGGAGTTCTTTAAGTAGCTGGGCGCGTGAAATAGCCATGTTACATCACTCCTTATACGCCAGTCGTGTTGTTATACTGGTGACCTGCGTTCCATTTGACGTAGGCTTCAGTGTAACCACCCGAGCTGTTTTTGGTTTCCTCAACCAGACCGACGATGCGGAAAGGCAGAGTGTTGGTTGTCGCAGATGTATCGGAGATCGCACCGCGGGAGTTGCCCGAAGTAGAATCGCCTGTGTTGTCTACGCCAGCAACGTTCGCACCGATGTCTGTCAGGGCCAAGTCGCCGATTGTTGTACCCGAAGATACGACGGCTGCTTTGAACAACAGGTCAGTTGCGTCTGCAACGTAGGCGACAATGTCGTCTGCTGCAGTGTTTGCTGGGAAGGATTGGCTGTACAGTTCATAACCCAAGTTTGGATCAGTATACTTGCAGCCCATGAAGACACCGACAGGTGTCATTGCGGCGTCAAACGCATCGCGCTCGACAGTACCACCGGTGACAATTTTCACGGCATCGCCAAAGAAAATAGTAGTGTCGTAGCCACTAGCGATCTTCATTTGACGGTAAACACCACCTACAAAGGGGGTCCCGCTCAACAGTTTCACCGGAACCAGACCGTAAGGCCCGCTAACAGTAGGATAAGCCATCTTTAGCTCCTATTAAGTTCCGTTACCAAATGTGACCTTCGATTTCCGCTCGTTGAAGAGGGGCATACGAGGGTCGTTTTCGCGCATGAAGTTGTTGTCCACCGAGTGCATTTGAGACTTGGTCTGAGTGTCGTAGTATTCGTTACGCTCCTCAACCAACTCCTTTGGTGCCTTACACAGCATAAGCCCACCAATCACCACGTTGTCGGCAAACCGTTCGTTCTCGATGGTTACCATGGTAATCTCTGGGTGATCTGCCGCTTTCACGGGTTCCCAACCTTCACGCAGTTTCGAAGAAACATTAGTGGCATCAGCCTGCCCTTGAGTGCTTACGCGGACCCAGTGGTAGGAGTAACCCTCTTCAGGAGTTGGCGATGGAAGTAGCTCCGGGCGCTGCCAAGTCCGTTTGCGGGTCGTCTTTTCGCGAGTTTGAAGCTCACGATCAATACGGTTATCAGCCATTTTGTTTCCTCATATCTAATGCAACCTGTTTGGCGTACTGTTGCGGGGTAAGTCCAAGCCTCTTCGCGATCTGCACTTGGGTTCTTGTTAGTGTCACCTTCTTCGGCGCAGTACTGCGCGTTGCTGGTGCCACAACCTGTGCTTTACGCTTCGGCTCCGGGGCCACCTCGACTTCTGTGTCGTCTCCCTCAAACTGGTCGGGGAAGACCTGACGCATACGAGAATTGATCTTCTCGTAGTATTCATTTTGTTGAGGGCTAATGCCCTCTTTGACGAGTTTGTTATGCAACCCCAGCGCAAAACTCGTCATCTCGTCGTCTGATCCGAACCAAGGATTGGCGTCTTTCCATTCCAAGGCCCGCTTATCGACCTGTGGAGCCGGGGCGGGTGTAGGCGTATCTGGTGCCGATTGTACAGGTGTTTCGTTCTCCTGTAAAGTTGGTACCTTGAGGTTTGCTAGCTTATCGAGTTTAGCCCTAGCATCGGATAGCTTCTCCTGTGCTTCGAGCACAGCATCTGCATCCCCAGAGTCATACGCGGTTTTATACGCGGCTTTAGCCGACGTTAACTGCGATTCTGCGGCCTTCTTTGCCTGTGCGATAAGAGCAGTTTGACTCTTTGTGCTACTTGTTTTGAGCTTTTTATTCTCTTCCAGTAGCTGCTGAGTGACGCGTTCCAGTTCTTCTCTGGCGCGTAGTGCCTCTTCTTTTGCCCGCCGTTCGTCATGATACCCCTTGCTGAAGTGTTTGATCCGCTTCCGAACTTTATCAGAATAATCTTCTAGTTCTTCGTCAGTAACTTCTTCAGGTGGGTCGGAGGGCTTCCGGCCACGATCCGCTTTCGGCGTATCGTCTACGATGTCGACATCGAGATCATCGTCATCATCGACAGGGGTGGGTTTCTTAGCTCCCTTCTTGGGCGCTTCGTCTTCCACCTCTACTTCGACTTCGTTCTTCGCTTTACCGGGCCGCTGCATAGGCTCCGCAGAGGAAGACTCGACCTCGATGTCTACAGTGTCCTCAGACTTCTCGTCTGGGAACTCAAATTCTACTTTCTGAAACGGCATGTTTTACCCCCTTATGCACGTGTAATACCACGAGGGTCAGCTACTACTGCCTCGATGTTATCGTCGTTCATCAGCCGGTACTCTGTGCCGTTAATTGTAAACCGTGTGCCGGAGTTCATACGGAACATGACGTAGTCCCCTTGCTTACACCAAGGCCCGTCAGGGAAACGATCTTCGTCCGCGTAGGCGCCATCTCCCATATCAACGACCAAACCGATGATAGACATGATGTGGTCACGTCCTTTTTCAGCGTCAGTCTTTATGATGCTGGTACCCTCGTAGGTGTCAGACACCTGCGGTAACGCGATCAACAACCGATAGCCTACTGGCGCAGGGAGCTGCTGTTCAAACTCTTGTTCGTCGCTGATTTTAACTGCTGCTTCAGTCATTATCGTTATCCATATAGTTACGCGAGAGGTCTTCAATGTATGATTTGCTGGCTTCGAGACCCCGAATTAAGCCAACAATTTCCCTGTACGCGGCGTAGTCCTTTGGAGCTCCACCGGTCAGGTATACTTGTGCGGACGAGATTTGTTCGTCGATGTTATCTGTAAGCACGTCAAAGACGGTTTTTGCCATAGATTAGTTACCTTCTCCTCTAGGTTTTTGTTGTGTCAGCTTCGCCATTTCCACGGCGGTCTTCACTTGCGCCTCGCGGCGCGCTCGGTCCATCTCCACGCCTTTTACTTCGGCGTCGATGGCGAGTTCGGTTTTATCTACATTCAGCTCTTCCGCTTTAATCATAGAGTCTGCAGCGGCTTTCGCTTTCTGTAGATTGAGTTGCTCGTTGCGTAGCGCAACGTCTGCTTGGTCCTTCGTAGCCTTGCGCTGGATTTCTTGCGCCTTGACCTGAAGCTCTGCCTGCTGAAGCTGCAGCATTGGGTCTTTAGCCTGCTCTTCGGCCTTCTTCTGCGCAGCTTGCTGTTGGTGCGACTGAGTAAGCTGTTTGCCTGCGTCTGCGACCAGACGTGACAGTTGGACCTCGACCTCTTCTGGCAGCTCTTCGTTTGGAGCTGGCAACGGCGCGCCGAGACGCTCCTCGATCTGCTGACGGTACTGGAACCCAAGGTGCTCGGCGATGTGCGCCTGCAAAGAAGCGAGAATCTGCTTGGCCTGCGGGTTCTGCCCGATCATCTGAGCAATCATGGGGTCCTGCAAGAACGCCATATGCGTAGCAATGTGCGCCTGATGGTCCTGATAGATAAACGCTTTCATCGGCTTGCCGACCAACGCGTCCATGTTCTCGCTGATTGGGTCTGTAGGCTTCGCATCTTCGCGAGTCGGAACAATCTTATCCGCGTTCTTGATCCCCAAGACCTCCATCATCTCGCGGTGCAGTATAGGCAAATCGTAAATCTGGGGAGCCTGCTGCGCCATCTGGAGGACCGCTTGATACTGGACCACCCGCTGCGCCATCGTGGAGCTGTTAGGGTCACTGACAGGGATCACGTCCACCATCATATAGTCCAGCTGACGGGCGCCCACCTCACCCCGCTCAGGCACATAGGAGTACTCTGTGGGGGCATGTTCGGCGATGATAGCCTTCAGGAGCTTAAACTCCTGCTTCATCGCGTAGTGTACGCGCGCTTGGACCGCTGCCATAGGCTTCAGAGTGCGCTCAAGCAGAGCTAGTGTGGTGCCAACCGGTGCATTCGCCGACATGTCAGAGATATTCAGGTCAGAGATAGCCCCGAGGCGCCGTCCTTCCTGTGTAATACGGTCTAACAAAGTAAGGAGTGTTTGTGACGGCTCTTTATAGGGCAGAGGCATGATATTGTCGCGGATCGACCCCGACGGCACGTCTACATCCTTAAATTCACCCGGCTCGATGGGCGAATCGTCGCCTTTGATGCGCAGACCACGCGTCTTCAAACCGCCCGGCAGATTCGACAGCGTCCCTGCGTCCACTAACTGGCGGATCAGAGCTGTACCAGCGCGAGAATAGCCCCCGATGATGTGGATCAGGCCCAACCCGTAGAACCCAAAGCCCGGAACGTAGGGGTAGTGGACAAAGAATTGGTTTTTCAGGCGCAGTGTATCTTCTTCGGCGTAGTTCCGGCGTACTGAGAGCACTTCACCCGACCCGCGCTCGATTGTAACGACGTACGGTTTGGGTAAATCGTCTTCGTCGTCGACTCCGGGGACGTTCATCTCGACGTGGCACTCGTACAGCGCGTACCGGTTGTCGTCTGTCAGGTTAAACCCACCCTCTTCGGCCTTTTTCTCCTCAATATCGGAGTGGTACGGGACCGGATCACCCAGATCGACGTCGCGGTAGAACCCAGCGGCCTGCAATTTAGCCATCTCATTCTTGGTTTTACGCATGACATGCGTCACACGCTCCGCTGTCTCTAGGTGGCTGGCGCCGTAAGGCACAATCACGTCTTCTGCGGGGATATACACAGCTACCTGACGGCCCATGTTGGGGTCAAAATAGACTTTCTTGAACGCAGAGCCTGCCAACCCGAGGCTGTACAGCATCCGCTCGTGCTCAGACCGATACTCGACCATCCGCTCGGTGATCTCGTAGTTCATATCTGACTTGACGCGCTGCGCGGCCTCAGTCTTCTCTTTGGTCTCGTCGCCAAGAATCTTGACCTTCACAGGCCCCGCAGCTGGAAACGTCTCGGACATAGTCTCCGCTTGAAACCGTATGGCTGCTTCGGCGAGGATTGTGGAGAACACTCCACAGGCACCTTCCCACGGCTGGGTGCGCTCCTCGTACTTGAATCCAAGCACGTCCAGACCCTGCACATATGAGTCCACCCAGTCTTTCCGACTGTCCATGTCCGCCTCGATCAAACCCACGAGGTCGTCAGATAGCTCCTGCAGGTCGCCCTCATCCATGAACTCCGCTAGGTTGGAGTCAAACGCCGCCATGTCGGTGGGTTCGGCGTCGGGGACCAAGGTGATCTCCATATCGCCATTCTCAAGAGTCACGGACTCTGGGTCCACAATCTCGATCTCTAGGTCAACTTCTTGACCTTCCACTTCCATCTCGTCGTCTTCCAAACCCGTCGGGGCAGAATAGAGTCCTTTTTCGATAGCCATAGCCTAATCCTCAGTAGAAACCGCCCCGGCGGCGTTTAAAGTATTGAACCTCATCCGGCTCATCAGAGGGTAGCCGGATAAACCCGCCGTTGCGGAACCGCATAAGCGCCATTACTGTAGCATCAACGAGGTCATCATGCGACATAAACGGAAACCCAGCGATCTCCTCTACAACTTCCTCAGCCCAGCGAGTCTGTGGTACCCAGCAAATCCCCGACGCTACAATGTCTGCAACTGAGTTCAGGCGCGCCAACTTGTCCCCTGACCCGCGGTGCGGTGTAAACTCCTGCACGGGCATCCCTGTGCGGCGTAGTTCTTGATACAGCGCGGTCCCTGCACTCTTTTTCTCCACGATGAACGAGTCAGGTTCCCACTCCTGATACGCCTCCATAGCCACTCTTTTCAGCTCAGGAAACTCCAAACGCTCCTTAATACTATTTAATAGTATGATGTTGTGCGCGTTCGTCTCTTCGTTCAGGAATACCCCCCAGACTGTAATAGCTGTAAAGTCCGCACGGTTGTGAGTTTCTGCCGCGGCGTCAAGCGTCATGATTACGTAGTCGCAGTGGGGCGGGTCTTCGTACTCCCACAGGTTCCACCACTCCCGCTTGACCAGCGCAGCCTCCTCGGCTGTGGGCTGCTGTTGATACTGTGCGTTCCACTGGAACACGGGCATCGACGCCTTCGTGCGCTCCAACGCTTCCAGATCGAAGAACTCTGGCCATAGCGGCTTCTGGGAGGTCTTCTTTGTCTTCTTGTCCGTCACGTCCAGTATGGCCGGGAACTCCACGACCTCGTACTGGTCCGACTTGTCGTTCTTCGCCATGTCACGTGTTACACGGCCTGTAAGGTCGTCGAGGTGCCAGCGCGTCTGCACAATCGCCACCCGCCCGCCGGGCATCAGACGTGTACGCGCACCGAATGTGAACCACTCGTACGCGCGCTCAAACACCTCGAAGTTCCCACTCAGCACGTCTTGTTCCGAGTGTGGGTCATCCACCAGCAGCAGGTCCGCACCACGACCCGCGATTGACGAGCCAATACCACAGGCGAAGTACTCACCCTTGTGGTTGGTGTTCCACCGCCCTGCCGACTTACTGTCGATGGCCAGTGCTACCGTAGGGAACACCTCTTTGTACGCACCGGTGGAGATCAGGTTCCGCACCTTCCGACCAAAGTCCACAGCCAGATCAGTGGTGTGCGACACCATCATGACCTTCTTGTCAGGGTTACGCCCCAAAAACCACGCAGGGTAAAAGATTGATACTAGCTGAGACTTACCGTGGCGTGGTGGCATGTTAACACAGATACGGTCTTTGTCCCCACGCTCGATAGCCATGAGCATATTGGCAAGAATCCGGTGGTGCCGCCCCACAATGTAGTTCGGGTCCATCTTCTTGCAGAACCCCAGCAGGTCGTCATACGCAGCTTGGTTCGCTTTCCGCGCCGCCAGCTCGTCGACCATGCCGTCGATCTCAGCAAGTTCTTCGGGCGATAGCCCATCCAAATTGGCCAGCAGCGCCTCGATCTCTTCGTCGCCGATGTCGACCATCTTATTCATCGTCGAACCCAAGCTCCTTATCCACGTCGACGGCATCGCCATCAATCAGCACGGCATCCTCGACGGGGTCGTTCACTGTGGTAAGTTTCTGTAGCTTGCGGCGGAGCTTCTCTTTCAGATCATCTGTCGTCTGGTGCGTGATCGTCACCTCAGACTTCTCTGCAAACAGCCCAACGTCGCTGATCTTACCCAGCAGTTCTAGCGCCTTCAGACGCACCCGTGGGTCAGGGTTCTCTGTTTCAGTAATCAGCTTGTTTGTCACGAGGTGGCGCACAGTCACCGCAGAGTCGACAACACCACGTCCCCACTCTGACAAGATATGGTTTGTTTCGCGTAGCACTGCGGGGGTGAGCTGGGCCGCACGTTGTGTCGTTACTGTCTTGGAGGTTTTGTCGGGGTCAGCGGCATATGCCGTGGCCAGTGCTGCAGCCACTTCTTTGTCTTCGCCAGTCAGCTCTACGTCGAGGCCGTGCTGAGATAAGAGCGCAACTGTCTTCGCGCACGCAGCGGCGCGGTCCCTCAAGTCGAGTTTAGGCACCCGTTTGTTAAACGGCACCCCAGTTTCAGGCGTGATCTCTAATGTCATCTCTTATCGCAGGCTTGTGGCCGATGTCGCTATGTTAGTTGTTCTGGTGTGTTTCTGCAAGACTCAGTAGCGTAACGAAATTTTTTACATGGGGGGACTTATTTTTTGCACCGGGGGGGTATCGCTGTGTACGCCGCCGAAAGCTGGGGGGTAGAAAAAGCTAAGTCTTTGTTTTTATTGTATATATTGGCTGTGCTGAGGGTTTTGGAAGCGATTTATTCGTGTGGATTAGTAATACATAGGAAGTGGCGGAGTCCCAAACTGTGAAGCGCGGGGTGGGGGTAGGGTACCCTTGCGGTATCGGCGTTTTGTTAGTGCTGCCCTAACATTCTTTATCATGTAGTGCGCTACGTTGTCAGATGGTTTGATCTGGGTGTTATCTATTGTAAACCACGCTATAACGTGTCATTACTTAGTCATCGGCAGGCAATACCGCCCCCGATAATTTATCCTTGAAAGGGAAACACAATGTCGAACATCACACTCGATCTGACCGCGGCCAAGGCAATCACGGAAACCGTGTCGCTTCTGGGCAAAGCTGAACGCAAGATGGGCAGCGCCATCGACGCGCTAGTCGCGGCGGGTATGCGATCAACCGATTTCATATCGCCTAAGTCGGAGGCCAGCACGGCAGCACCCGAGCAGTTTGAGGCGATCAACGCCGCAATCGTCGCGGGTTTCACCAAGGCCGTGCAGCAGCTATTGGACAAACCAACCAAGGCGCTTGAAGACGCGGACAAGGCCGAGAAACGCTATTGGCAACAGCAGATCGGCGCGCGTCGTAACGACTTCAAGCGCGGCCTTGAAAAGCGCGAAGGTGCGGATGACAACCGCGCGCCGCGACAGCCAAAGTCGCAAGTCGAGAAACTGCGTGCCGCACTCGAAACGGTAGAGAAGATCGTGCAAGGTCATGACGCGTGGGAGTTTGACGCGAGCGAGTTCTTGAAAGGTCTGCGCGACTTGAACCGGATGGTTAAATGATCCGCGATATCCTCGGAGCGGTGGCGATCTTCGCCACCCTCTACATCCTGCTACTTATCACCCCGTGATCTTGGCCCATCCGCTCCGGCGGGTGGGCCTTTTTTGTGTCTGCCGACTTGTTAGTGCGCCACTAACATTTGATGCCAGTTCTCGGAGGAGCGGTGCGCCTTTCGCCTTAAAGTGTAGTGGCGATTTGGACTTGATACACGTAGTGTATCAAGGTTTTTCTTCCGGTTGTCAAGCGTGTTATTAAACTAAAAGAACATTTGTTTCTGAATACTTCTCACCACATAATGTTAGTGTTACACTAACAAATGATACCAGTTCTTAGAGTTGCGTCGAGCCTCACAAGATGCTATGGTGTTTGCACATTGCTCACTACTGCCTACTGCCCCGCCTCACGGCGGGGCTTTTTTGTTAGTGTTACACTAACAACCGATACCAGTTCTTAGAGTAGCGTAGCGCCTGACAGTTAGCCTATTTTGGCTACTTATCATCTAATGACATCTGATTATAGTAAACCTTGTAACCCATTGATTTTTGGTAATGTTCCAAATGTTCGTTTTTTGGGGTTTTGTAACCCATTGAAAACAAAGTAATGTTCTAAACGGGTATCGGCTAACCCATTGAAAACACAGTAATGTTCGTTTTTTGGGGGGTTTGCGATGTATACCTAGCAGATCGGGGGCTTGCCCCCCTCAGGCACATGCACGGGCGCTCCCCCACCCCGTTTGGGAGGTCTACTAGAGTTATATATAAATATACCTATTTAAGGAACATTAGAACATTACTGGAATTTCAAGCACTTAGCCGTGCACGTGTTAGAACATTATGGAACATTATCACGCCTACAACCTTACACCACTAAACCACATCATTTGACATAAGATGATACTTATGGTATTGTTAATATATGGTAACAAATACAGCCACACACCACCAACCATCACCCCGCGACACTGTTAGTGACGCACTAACAAAGGATACAACACCATGTCCGACCAAGAATTGCGCGCCTTATGCGCCGCCTACACCGCCAACGGCAACCGAGTAATCAAATACAAGACCGGCTACCGCAGCCTCACACCTACCCAACGAAGGGAACTCAACCGCCTCGACCCCCAACCCACTGCCTTCGGTGCATACAACAAGACCAACCCCCACACGCACCGCCGGTGGTCCTACCACGAGAACAAGTAAGGAGAAGAAAATGAAATGGTATCTCGCACAAGCCAAGCGCGACTTTGCGCGGTTCGGGTTTTTAACGTCGCCGTTCACCGACGAAGAACTCATGTGGCTCTACAAACGCAACATCAAACTCGACGAAGCCTACAACATCGGGTGCGATATCGTGGCGGGCTTCGGCTTCCACGAAGCTGTTAGTGCCAACACTAACAAGTAAGGAGGAGGATATGGCTGATTGTTTTTGTATCACCTGCGGTGAAACCTACGACCCACGCCGCCGACAACTCGGCTACCAAACGTGCATGGACTGCGGCCACGAAGCGGCTGTCGCCATGCGAACATCATGGTGCATCGTTCCAACCCCAAAGGGGCACTACACCCGCGTCACGAACAAAGAAGAACTGAAGCACCTCAACCAAAAGTCACGTTAGTGACGCCACTAACAAACACGGAGAACAACATGAACACGCAAGCACAACACACCACGGCTCACGCCGCAACAACCAACGCCGCAACAACCAACGCCGCTCCAGCGGCTCACGCCGCAACAACCAACGCCGCTCCAGCGGCTCACGCCGCAACAACCAACGCCGCTCCAGCGGCTCACGCCGCAACAACCAACGCCGCTCCAGCGGCTCACGCCCCATCAATCGCTTCATCATCCATGCTGTGCGAACTCAGCATCAGCACATGGACAGGGCGCAAGCTAGACAAGCGTGCGTCTAAAGACGTTACCTCACAAAACTACGCTGCATCAGGCGTAGCCAACGTGAACAAGAAGCTGCTCGGCGACTGCGCCGAACTCATCGCCCTACAGAAATTCACTGCCAACTCACGCAACATCCACTACGGCATGACTATGCCATGGTCCGACACGGGGCTGCGACTACTGCCTACGGCTCAGTATTTCAAATACAACGAGGCGATGACCGCGGTGCAGAACGAGTTTGAGCGTCTGGTGGCTGCGTTCCTCGACGCATACGACTGGGAGATCATGCAGGCACAGGCCAAGCTGGGCGATCTGTTCAACCGCGACGACTACCCCACGCTAGAGTCATTACGATCAAAATTCAGGTTCCGCCTGACATACATCCCACTGCCTGACGCGGGTGACTTCCGTATCGACGTGGGCAACGAAGCCGCAGAGGAGATCAAGGCACACTATAACAACTACTACAGTGCACAACTCACGCAGGCCATGAACGACGTGTGGCATAGGACATACGATGCGCTGGCGCGCATGAGTGAGCGGCTCGACTACGGTGACCACGAGAAGAAGAAGATATTCCGTGACTCACTCGTCGACAACGTGTCCGAGATGATCGAGATGCTGCGGGTGTGCAACGTCACACAGTCAACACAGATGACCGCAATGGCTGACAAGCTAGAGGATGCGCTGATGGGCGTGACCCCTGATGCCCTGCGTGCAGATGCCTACCTCCGCGCCGAAACAAAACGTACGGTGGACGAGGCGATCAAGGCGCTACCAAGCCTTGACGTCTAACGACGTCAACAAAAACAAAACCAAGGAGATACACAATGGACGACTTCATCGGACAAAGAGTGATCGTGCGCTCGGCAGACAGTGGCGTGCATCATGGTACACTACACGCGGTGGATGGCACCACCGTGCAGCTAAAGGACAGCCGCCGACTGTGGCGTTGGAAAATCGCAGGGCAGGGTGTGTCCTTGTCTGAGGTCGCCATCCTCGGGATCGACCACGGTGGGTCGACGATCAGTATACCCCTGCCTGACCTGATTGTGATGGGAGTGTGCGAGATTATCCCAACCCACGGGGTCGCCAGCGCCACAATCGACGGAGCTGCCATAGGCCAAGCAACATGAGCGGCAACGGCTACGGCGACGGTGACGGCAACGGCAACGGCAACGGCGACGGCTACGGCAACGGCGACGGCGACGGCAACGGCGGCGGCTACGGCGACGGCTACGGCTACGGCTACGGCAGCGGCTACGGCTTAGGCAACGGCTTCGGCGACGGCGGCGGCAGCGGCAGCGGCAACGGCGAAGGCGGCAACGGCTACAAAGTCGCCAGCGCCACAATCGACGGGGCTGCCATA
>Ga0209953_1000241_pt1 | contig 21330 bp, 21 predicted proteins | sample SalPonred_H2O_MG_FD_185713 | JGI IMG/M metagenome (GOLD analysis project Ga0209953, IMG submission 185713) | Salt pond water microbial communities from South San Francisco under conditions of wetland restoration - Salt Pond MetaG... | ecosystem: Environmental > Aquatic > Non-marine Saline and...
CCAACTACGAACGACGGGTGGTCGGATCATGAGTGATTCGACCACCCGTCTTCGCATGAAGGTCGCCTACGACGGCTCGGATTTCGCTGGCTGGGCCAGGCAGCGTGATCAGCGAACGGTGCAAGGCGAACTCCAGCGCGTCCTTTCGCACTTAGCCGGTGAGTCGATCGCCTTGACCTGCGCCGGTCGAACGGATGCCGGCGTCCATGCGCGAGGCCAGGTGGTGCACCTGGACGCTTCGAGCGTCAGCGAACTCGAGGTCGGCCGCATCAACCGTGCGCTCCCTGGTGATATCCGCATCCTCGATGTGGACGAGGTGACCGGAGATTTCGACGCTCGCTTCTCCGCGCTGTGGCGCCGATACAGCTACACCGTGAGCGATGACCCGCGAGGTCCCGATCCGCTGCTTCGTCGGTACGTACTCGATATCGGCAGGGAACTCGATATCGCGGCGATGAACGCTGCCGCGACTGCGCTGGTCGGTGAGCACGACTTCACGAGCTACTGCAAACTCAAGGAACATGGCACGACGGTTCGGCAAATCCTGGCGCTGGAGTGGGAACGTCGGATCGATCCGACGGGCGATAACGCCACTGCCGTCATGCACGTCACCGCTGATGCCTTCTGCCACTCGATGGTGCGCAGCCTGGTCGGTGCCCTCATTCCCGTTGGGGAGCATCGAAAGCCGGTCGATTTCCCCCGGGCCGCTTTGGACATGAAGGCGCGGGCGGCCGGAGTCACGGTGATGCCCGCACACCCGTTGATCCTCGAGGAAGTCGGCTACCCGCCCCAGAGCCGATGGGCCCAGCGCCAGCAGCAGACTCGAACCGTGCGGGGCCTACCTCCCTCGTAGGCCCGGGGACAGGGCGTTCGGGAGGTCGGGTAGCCTATGACGCTGCTGCCTGCACCCGCGCGGTGCGCAGCCTGGTCGTCCGGAAGGCGACCAGTACGGCCCCTTCACCGCGAGGGGGTACAGAAACCGGTCCCAACGACAGTAAAGGCGGCGTCCTGTGCGCACCTATAGCCCCAAAGCCGGCGAGATCACTCGCGAATGGCATGTCATCGACGCGACCGACGTTGTCCTCGGTCGCCTCGCCTCCCACGTCGCCACGCTGCTGCGCGGTAAGCACAAGCCCACCTTCGCCCCGCACGTGGACGGTGGTGACTTCGTCGTCGTCGTCAATGCAGACAAAGTCGCGCTGACTGGCTCCAAGCGAGAGAAGAAGATCGACTACCGACACTCGGGCTACCCCGGCGGCTTGAAGTCGATGTCCTATGAGGAACTCCTCGCGACCAACCCCGAGCGCGCGGTCGAGAAGGCCGTCAAGGGCATGCTCCCGCACAACAAGTTGGGCCGTCAGCAACTGAAGAAGTTGAAGGTCTACACCGGCGGCGATCATCCGCACGCTGCACAAAACCCCCAGCCCTACGAAATCACCCAGGTCGCGCAGTAGCCGCGCCGGTTCTACGAGCATCGAAAGAAGAAGAGGAAACCGTGTCTGAGGCAACTGTCGAGATCGAAGAGGTCGAGGAGACCGACGTCCCGTCCGAATACACCAGCGAGTCCCCGGCCAACGCTCCCGTGGCGCGCGAGATAACAACCGCCCCCGGTTCGGCGATCGGTCGCCGCAAGCAGGCCGTGGCCCGCGTTCGGTTGGTACCGGGAACCGGTCAGTGGACCATCAACGGTCGATCACTAGATGAGTACTTCCCGAACAAAGTGCACCAGCAAGAGGTGAAGGAGCCCTTCGTCACGCTCGGCGCCGAGGGTCGCTTCGACGTCATCGCACGCATCAACGGCGGCGGTGTCTCCGGCCAGGCCGGCGCTCTGCGGCTTGGGATCGCTCGTGCGCTCAGCGCGATCGACGAAGAGAACAACCGCTCGGCGCTGAAGAAGGAAGGCTTCCTGACTCGTGATCCGCGTGCCAAGGAGCGCAAGAAGTACGGCCTGAAGAAGGCCCGCAAGGCACCGCAGTACAGCAAGCGCTAAGACCGTGGGCCGGCTGTTCGGTACCGACGGGGTTCGGGGTCTTGCCAACCGGGACATCACCGCCGAGCTCGCCGTGGACCTAGCGGTGGCTGCTGCGGGGGTCCTCGCCGAGGCGGGGGAGTTCGTCGGTCACCGGCCTCGTGCGATCGTCGGGCGGGACACCCGTGCGAGCGGTGAGTTCCTCGAAGCTGCTGTCGTCGCAGGGTTGGCAAGCGCCGGAGTGGATGTGCGCGTGGTCGGCGTCCTGCCCACCCCGGGGGTGGCCCAGCTGACCGCGAATACCGGCGCCGATCTCGGCGTGATGCTCTCGGCTTCGCACAACCCGATGCCCGACAACGGCATCAAGTTCTTCGCCCGTGGCGGGTTGAAGTTGGCCGATCACATCGAAGATGCCATCGAATCGCGCCTCGGCGCAACGTGGGACCGTCCGACCGGCGATTCGGTGGGCCGGGTGACCCGTGACGAGGATGCCGGCGGTGCCTACGTCGAGTACCTGCTCGGCACTATTGACCAACGACTCGACGGACTACGCGTTGTGGTCGATTGCGCGAACGGCGCTGCCAGTGCCGTCGCGCCCGCGGCCTTGCGTCTAGCCGGCGCCGAGGTGCAAGCGATCAACGATGCCCCCGATGGCTGGAACATCAACGCGCAGTGCGGGTCCACCCACCTTGAAGGCCTGATCGACCAGGTAAGGCAATCCGGTGCCGATGTCGGATTCGCCCACGACGGCGATGCCGACAGGTGCTTGGCGGTTACCGCCGATGGTGCCGTAATAGATGGCGATCACATCCTGGCGATATTGGCCATGGCTTTGCGCGATCGTGGTCGGTTGACTCACGACACCGTCGTAACGACGGTCATGGCCAACATGGGTTTCAAATTGGCGATGCAAAGCGTGGGAATCGTCGTCGTGGAGACCGCAGTCGGTGACCGGTACGTCGTCGAGGAGATGGGCAGCGGTGGTTTCGTCCTCGGGGGTGAGCAAAGTGGTCACGTCGTCTTGAGCGATTTCGCCACGACCGGAGATGGAGTCCTCACCGCCCTCCAAGTGTTAGCGCAAATGGTGAGGACGGGGCGGTCGTTGGGCGAATTGGCAGCCGCCGTCGAGAAGCTGCCGCAAGTCCTGGTGAATGTGCAGGGAATCGATAAATCGGCGATCGAGTCCAATGCGGCTGTCCAACAGGCCGTCGAGGAAGCAGAGCGTCAGCTGGCCGGACATGGTCGCGTGCTGTTGCGGCCGTCGGGTACCGAACCGGTCGTGAGGGTCATGGTCGAGGCTACGACCCACGATGACGCCGAGCGACTCGCTCGCGCCATAGCCGACGTGGTGAGTGCCGAGCTAGCTCTCGACTAGTTCGATCACTCATCCGCTGGCGCAGGGCGAGTGTCACCCAGCCTGCCAAGGCCATACCCGTGAGGTTTATCAGCAATTGGAGCGCGCTTCCTCTTACCTGATCCCATTGCGCGAACACCAATCCGACGGCAACGTTTCCGGATGCGGGGATAGTCGTGACGGAGATGAAGACGCCGATTATTCCGGTGGATTGTGATGTCGTGAGTGCGAGCACCCCGGCTGCTGCGGCGATCGCAGCCACGAGCAGGGACCAGACATTGGGCGAGTAGATGAAGGACACACCGGGGCGCGGGGCGCTGACGTCAGCTTCCGTTACCAAGCCCACGAGTCGCGCGATTGCAACGAAGCCGACCGTGACCGCTACTGAGAAGGAGAATCCGAGGATCAGGGTGCGGGCGGCCTGACGCAGCAACGACCTGCGGCCGCGCACGAGCGCGAGCCCCATCGCGATGACGGCCATGAACTCCGGACCCAGCACCATGGCGCCGATCACCAGGATCGGGGAGTCGGTCATCACCGCTATGGCCGCAAGGAGGGTTGCCATCGTCATGAATGCCAGGAAGGTGCCGGTGATCTTCGATTGGGCGTAGGCACGTTCGATGACCTGCGGCCAGATCACGTTGTCGGCACCGGGGGAGGTTTGTTCGGCATGGAGCGCACGGGCTGAGATCCAGGTGTCCGGCTCGATGATCTCGATCGAACCCCGCTCTTGGACCTTTAGGTCCATCAAGGCGGCAACCAGATCGTTGACTGCGTCTCGTTCGACCTGGGCCTCGAAGAGATCACCCGGTGGGTCCGCGCTCGCCCCTGGCATGTGCACCAGCCCACTGAGGCTGGGCGTCGCGCGCAGCAGTCGATCGCACTGGGTCGTCAGTTCGGATGAACAGATGACCCGCATCGTCAACACGGGCCTACTGTGTCATCTCCGGCGTAGTGTGGGGCCCATGTGCGGAATCGTCGGGTACGTAGGCGAGAAGCAGGCCCTCGAGGTGGTGGTAGCCGGGCTGCGCAGACTCGAGTACCGCGGGTATGACTCCGCGGGTGTCGCGGTGATCAGCGATGGTCGACTCGAGATTCGCAAGAAGGCCGGCAAGCTCGCGAACCTGGAGACCCTGCTGGGCCAGGATCCGCTTCCGCAGTCCACCACCGGTATCGGGCACACCCGTTGGGCAACCCACGGCGGCCCGACCGATCACAACGCCCATCCGCACGTGAGCGAGGACGGTCGGGTGGCCGTCATTCATAACGGCATCATCGAGAACTTCGCCGAGCTTCGCGAGGAATTGCAATCTCGCGGCGTGGAATTGGCATCGGAGACCGATACGGAGGTCGTCGCCCATCTACTGGCCGAAGCGATGCCGGATGCGGATCTGACGACGGCTATGCAGGCGGTGTGTCACCGACTCGAAGGGGCGTTCACGCTAGTGGCGATGGATCCGCAGGATCCCACCACCGTGGTCGGTGCTCGCCGGAGTTCACCGTTGGTGGTCGGCTTGGGTGAAGGGGAGAACTTCCTCGCCAGCGACGTCGCCGCATTCGTCGAGCACACGCGCGAGGCGTTGGAACTCGGCCAGGACCAGATCGTGGTGCTGCGCGCCGATTCGGTGCAGGTGCTCGACTTCGAGGGCGCACCGGTCGATGCCAAGCCCTTCTCGGTCGACTGGGACGCCTCGGCTGCCGAGAAGGGTGGCTATGAGCTGTTCATGCTCAAAGAGATCGCCGAGCAGCCGAAGGCGGTCGCCGATTCGCTGCGCGGCAGGTTGGACGCGCAGCAGCGCATCCGCCTCGACGAAACCCAGATCGAAGACAGTGTCCTTCGACAGATCTCGAAGGTGGTCGTCGTCGCCTGCGGGACGGCCGCCCATGCCGGGATGGTCGCGAAGTACGCCATCGAGCACTGGACGAAGTTGCCGGTGGATGTGGAACTTGCCAGCGAATTTCGTTACCGCGATCCGATCGTCGGACCGGATTCGCTCGTCATCGCCATCTCGCAGTCCGGCGAGACCATGGACACGCTCATGGCCTTGCGGCACGCCAAGGAACAGGGAGCTCGCACCCTCGCGATCTGCAATACCGTCGGTTCCACCATCCCCCGCGAATCAGACGCGGTTTTATACACCTACGCCGGGCCGGAGATCGCCGTCGCATCCACCAAGGCCTTCCTCACCCAGATCATCGCGGCTTACCTCGTCGGGTTGTATCTAGCCCAGGCGCGCGGTGCGATGTTCGAAGATGAGATCCGCGCGATCATGCAGGACCTGTCGGATATGCCGCAGAAGGTGGACCTCGTACTCGACACCGTCGAACCGGTGCGCGCTCTGGCGCAGGAATACGCCAAGGCTGGTTCGGTGCTGTTCCTCGGCCGCCATGTGGGTTACCCGGTGGCCCTCGAGGGCGCACTGAAGCTGAAGGAATTGGCCTACATGCATGCCGAGGGCTTCCCTGCCGGGGAACTCAAGCACGGACCCATCGCGCTGATCGAGGATGGGGTACCGGTGATCGTGATCGTGCCTTCACCTCGGGGTCGATCCGTGCTGCACGGCAAGATCGTGTCCAACATCCAGGAGATCCGGGCCCGAGGAGCCCGGGTCATCGCCGTGGCCGAAGAAGGGGACGAGGCGATAACCCCCTTCGCGGACCACATCATCCGCGTCCCGGAGACACCCACTCTCTTGCAACCACTGGTTTCCACGGTTCCGCTGCAGGTCTTCGCCTGCGAACTCGCCACGGTCAAGGGCCACGACGTCGACCAACCGCGTAACCTCGCCAAGTCCGTCACGGTGGAGTGATGCTGGGCCTCTACCCGGTGGCCGAGGTGCGTGCTGCCGAGGAGGAAATCATGTCCCGGGTGCCTGCCGGGACGTTGATGCAGCGGGCCGCCTTCGGCCTTGCGAGCGAATGCGCTCGAGTCTTGCGCAGCGTCGCAGGTCGGGTGAGTGGATCGAAGATCGTCATCTTGGTTGGATCGGGAAACAACGGTGGCGACGCCCTGTTCGCGGGTGCTCGGCTGCAAGAGCGCGGTGCCGGCGTTCGTGCGTTCGCCCTCGCCGATCGCCACCATGGCGACGGGGCGCGTGCCTTGGTTCGAGCTGGTGGCCGAGTGTCGCTTGCTACTGCCGCGGAATTCCCAGATGCCATCGCGCAGGCCGACCTCATCATCGATGGCATCGTGGGGATCGGTGCCAGTGGTCCGCTACGCGATCTGGCCCACGCCGCGGTGATCGCGGCGAATGATTCAGATGCGCTTCGCGTAGCCGTCGACGTGCCCAGCGGCGTCGAGGCAGATAGCGGTGCGGTGCCGGGCGATGCTGCCTTTCGCGCCGATCTCACAGTCACTTTCGGCTGCGCCAAGCCGGGGCTGTTCGCCATGCCCGGGCGCAGTTGGGCAGGAGCCGTGCGGGTAGTCGATATCGGCCTTACCGAAGCGCTGCCCCCGCCCAGTTGGCAGGTGTTGGAGCCGATCGACGTTCTCGGGTATTTCCCGGCGCCCGCGGAGCGTGACTACAAGTACAGCCGTGGTGTGGTCGGCGTCGCCGCCGGTAGCACTCGCTACCCCGGTGCCGCGTTGCTGACCATCGGGGGAGCGCGCTATGCGGGTGTGGGGATGACCGTCGCCTTCGATCGGGCCGATGGGGTGGCGCGCGATGCAGTACGTGCCTACCCGGACGTCATCACAACGGGGCAGGATCCGCGAGAGTTGGAGCGAGTGCACGCGTGGGTGTGTGGCCCTGGCTTGGTCGACGATCCGGCGAACGACCATCCGGTCAGCGATCTCATCGAGGTCCTGTTGCAGGTGTCGGTGCCCGTCGTGCTCGATGCCGGAGCCCTTGGCGTCGTCGCCGATAGCGAGGGGTTGCATGAAGCCATACGCGCTCGCAGCGCACGGGGAGCTGTCACCGTGCTGACCCCGCATGCCGGTGAATACCGAGCCTTGTTCGGCGAGGACGTGCAGGCGGCGATCGAGTCCGGGGCGATCGTGGTTCGCAAGGGTCCGGCAACTGAGATCCTCGCGCCCGATGGAACGGTCTTCGTCGATAGCTCCGGCACGCCCGATCTCGCGTGCGCCGGCAGCGGAGATGTCCTAGCCGGCTTGATCGCAGGGGTCTTGGCGCACACCGGCGAGGATCGTGTGGATGCAGGAGCCGGCGCCGCAGTCGCTGCGGCCACCTGGATGCACGGTGCCGCCGGCCGACTAGCCGCGGCCGCCGATCGTCCGGTGCTCGCAACCGATCTAGTCGCGGCGTTACCGGAGGCGATCGCCGAACTGCGTCGGGGTGATTGGTCGTGGTGACCGCGGATCCCTCGCGGGCCGTCGCAGTGATCGATCTCGACGCGATCGCCGCCAATTTCGAGCGTGTCGGCCGGGTCGGAGTCCCGGTGATGGCGGTGGTCAAGGCCGATGCCTACGGGCATGGAGTGGACAGCGTGGCGCCGTGGCTGCGCCACCACGGGGCTAGCTGGCTCGGAGTGGCGCTGCCGAGTGAGGCGCTCACGTTGCGAGCGCAAGGCGATCGCGGACGCATCCTCGCCTGGCTGTGGGCACCCGGCGATCCCGGCGTCATGGATTGCGTCGCTTCCGATGTGGACTTGTCGATCTCCGATGCCTGGGCATTGGCCGAAGTCCGCGAGGCGGCCAAGCACACCGGTCGCACAGCTCGGATACATCTGAAAATCGATACCGGGCTCTCGCGCAACGGAGCTTCGGCCACGGCGTGGCCGGAGTTGATGCAGCAGGTGCGCAATGCGCAGGACGACAAAGACGTAGAGGTCGTGGCGATCTGGTCGCATCTAGGCAGCGCGGACATCCCCGGCGAGGAGCGCACGCAGGCCCAAGTCGAGGCTTTCACCGAAGCGCTCGGTGAGGCTGCCGCCGCCGGTGTGCAGCCGCAGTTGCGGCACCTAGCCAATAGCGCTGCGGCGTTGAGCAGGCCGGACCTGGCGTACGACATGGTGCGTTCGGGTATCGCGCTGTACGGGCTGACCCCGGGCGAGGGGCTGGGCAGCGCCCGCGATCTGGGACTGAGACCGGCAATGAACCTGCAGGCGCGGCTTGCCCACGTCAAGGCGTTGCGCGCAGGCGCGTGGGTGTCCTACGGCGATTCCTGGCAGGCACCCGCCGACACCACCATGGGTCTCGTGCCCCTCGGTTACGCCGACGGCGTCCCGCGCAGCGCCGGCAACAAGGTGGAGGTCGTCGTCGGTACTCGGCGCTGCCCGATCATCGGCCGCGTGGCGATGGACCAGTTCGTGGTGGACCTCGGCCCTGCTGCCAAGGATGGTCCCGGTGATCCGGTGCAACTCTTCGGCGGCTTCGCCGATGCCGCATCGCAGACACCGACCGCAGATGACTGGGCCCAGCGCCTGGACACCATCGGCTACGAGATCGTGACCCGCATCGGTGGTCGGGTCCCACGCCAGTTCATCCCACGAACACCGCCCGCGGGACAATAGGACGAATGGACCTGACGTCAGCTGTACGCGTAGCCGGCCGGGGAGTGGCTGCAGCGGGGGTGCTCGCGGCCGGAGCGGCCGTCGGTGTGCTCGCCGAGCGGGCATTGATCCGTCGCACGGCACTACCCGACTCCTCCAGTGAGGCGGATGAGTTGGGCACCTTGCGCGGAGAGCAGCGTGAGTTGCTGACCGAAGACGGCACCCGGTTACACGTGGAAGTCGACGAACCGCAAGATCCGCAATGCGCGGACCTGACCGTCGTCTTCGCCCACGGCTACGCCCTCAACCAAGACTCCTGGCACTTCCAACGCAAGGCACTTCGCGGCAAGGCGCGGCTGGTGTTCTACGACCAACGCAGCCATGGTCGTTCGAGTCGCGCAGATTACGAATCGCACCACATCGATCAACTCGGTGTCGATCTCGCCGCAGTCCTGGAAGCAGTAGCACCGACGGGGCCGGTCATCTTGCTCGGGCACTCCATGGGTGGGATGACCGTAATGGCCTACTGCGAGGCGCATCCCGAGGAGATCGGCGAACGCATCCGCGGCATCGGCTTGATCGCTACGACCGCCGGAGACGTAGCCGCCGGCTCCCTCGGCTTCCCCCGACCCCTAGGTCGTTTCGTGCAAAGCGTGGCAACGCCGATCGCGGCCACTTTGGCCAAGCGATCGAACCTCATCGACGGTTGGGACGAAAGCGACTTCGGGTTGCTGCTTACCCGGTTGTACTCCTTCGGCTCCCCGACCTCCGATCACGTGGGTCGCTTCGTCGCCCGGATGCTGGCGGGAACGAGCTTGGAGGTCGTGGCCGAGTTCTTGCCTGCGCTACATGAGCACGACAAGCACGACATGCTCCCGGTGTTGCAGCGGGCCGAGGTCCTCGTCATCGCCGGGGAGAAGGATCGCCTCACCCCGCCGGCATTGAGCGAGGACATCGTCGAACACATTCCCGGTGCCGAGTTCGCCCTGCTCGGTGACGCCGGGCACATGGTGATGCTCGAGCGCCCCGAAGAGGTGAACGACCTCATCGTCGGCCTCATCGAACGGGTGCGTCGCGGTATTCGATCCGAGCAAGGTGCCGCGTGATCGTGCGCACGCACGACCCCGCCCAGACTCAGGGCCTCGGCAGGCTGCTGGGTTCCCTCGCGCGCCCCGGGGATGTCCTGGTGCTGGAAGGTGATCTCGGTGCCGGGAAGACGACCTTCACCCAAGGGTTGGGTGCGGGATTGGGTGTGGTGGAACCGGTTACGAGTCCGACCTTCGTCGTTGCGCGCGAACACCGCGGTTCGAATCTCGCGCTCGCGCACATCGATGCCTACCGGATCGCCAGCCTCGCCGAGTGGGACGACCTCGACATCGACCTCGACCACGGGGTGACGGTCATCGAGTGGGGAGACCGCATCGCAGCCGCGTTGCCCGAGGACCATCTGCTGATCCGTATCCGTCAGGAGGAACCGGGTCGGGTGCTGGAGTTCACGACCGGCGGTCCCCGCTCTGCGGGTTTGCTATCGCTACTGGAATCAGCCGCATGATCCTCGCCGTCGATACCTCCAGCGCCGTCACGGTGCTCGGGCTCGGTGATGCCACCGGTGCGCGGGCGCGGGCTCGTGCCGAAGGAGCGCGTCGCCACGCTGAGGAGATCGACACGCTCTTCGCCGGCGAGATCGCACCGGCCCTAGTCGGTGCACCCCCCGTACGGGCGGTGGCGGTGGGAATCGGCCCGGGGCCGTACTCCGGACTTCGGGTCGGCATCGCCTTCGGCATCGGTCTGGCGCGAGCCTGGGGTGTCCGGATAGTCGGGGTGTGCTCGCTTGATGCCCGCGCCTGGCAGGTCGCCGATTCCCTCGCAGCGAGTGAGCCGGCGGAGTTCATCATCGCTACGGATGCCAGGCGCAAGGAGAACTACGCCGCGGGTTATCGGCGAGGCACTCGCATCGAACGGGCGTGGGGTCCGGTGGTCAGCGCCGACGACCTGCCCGATCCCGTCCATCGTGATGTGGAGATCGATCCGGCTGCCATGGCAGTGCGCGTGGCCGGCTTCGTCGATGACGGCTTCGAGCCGCAACGAGTAGACGACGAACTGGCGGTGCACGGCAGCGACGCATCGACCTACGCACTTGGCCCCGGCCCGCTGTTCTGGCCGACCCCGCTGTACTTGCGGCAGCCGGACATCACGATCGCCGGGCTCGCGACGCCGTGAGCGAGAACCACGAGATCCGCCCGATGCGCTGGTGGGACATCCCGGCGGTCCATCGACTCGAGGAACAGTGTTTCTCCTGCTTTCCAGGGGAGGCCTGGAGCCTCGAGCAGTTCTGGCACGAACTTGCCCAACCCACGCGCACCTACGTGGTTGCGGAAAAGGGTGCCTCGATCATCGGTTACGCCGGTGCTTTCGTATTGGCACCGCAAAGCGACATCCAGACCGTGGCCGTCGACCCGCAGCATCGCGGTACCGGGATCGCCGATCGACTGATCGAGCGTTTGATGGCAGACGCCGCCGCAGCGGGTGCGACTTCCATGTTGCTCGAGGTGCGGGCGGACAATGCAGCCGCGATGGGACTGTACGAACGGCATGGCTTCGAGCCATTGAGCAGGCGCAGCAAGTACTACCCCGATGGTGGGGATGCACTCATCTGGCGGCGTCGACCCTTGGAGAGCGTATGAGTGCGGTCGTGTTGGGCATCGAGACCTCGTGCGATGAGACCGGCGTGGGCATCGTCATCGGTCGTGACCTCGCCGCCAATGTCCTGTCGACGAGTATCGAGGAGCAGGCCAGGTTCGGTGGTGTGGTTCCCGAAGTGGCCAGTCGAGCGCACGTCGATGCCATTGGTCCGGTCATCGACGAGGCGTGCGCGGTGGCCGGAGTCTCACTACGGGACGTCGATGCGATCGCGGTGACCGCCGGTCCGGGGCTCGTCGGTTCACTTCTCGTCGGGGTCTCCGCCGCGAAGGGTCTCGCCGCGGGCCTAGGTGTTGACGTTTACGCAGTGAATCACCTAGCGGCGCATGTAGCCGTCGACGAACTCCAACACGGGGAACTGCCCGATCCGCTGATCGCGCTCTTGGTCTCCGGTGGCCATTCATCCTTGCTATTGATGAGCGGCGGACAGGTAACACCGCTGGGCAGCACCTTGGATGATGCCGCCGGCGAAGCCTTCGACAAGGTGGCCAGGCTGATCGGATTGCCGTTCCCCGGTGGCCCGCACATCGATCGTGCCGCCGAGCGCGGACGCCCCGACGCCGTGGCATTCCCGCGGGCACTCGCGCACGACCCCGATCACCGGTACGACTTCTCCTTCTCCGGCCTCAAGACGGCGGTTTCCCGGGTGGTGCGCGAGCAGCGCATCGATCCCGCCGATGTCGCGGCGAGCTTCCAGGAAGCGGTGGCCGATGTCTTGACCCGTAAGGCGATAGCGGCATGCCTCGATCACGGGGTCGATCACCTCGTGCTTGGAGGTGGAGTCGCGGCCAACTCCCGCTTGCGAGCCTTGGCCCAGAAACGTGCGGATGCAGCTGGCGTCAACCTTCGCGTCCCGCGTGCGGACTTATGCACCGACAACGGCGCGATGGTCGCCGCCCTTGGTGCCCGGTTGATCAGGCAACAGGTGGCACCGACGGAACCAGGATTCCCGGCTACGTCCACGTTCGACGTTCATCGAGTGCTCATCGGGGATTGATCGGGAGGCTATCCAGGCGCTACCGATCGCGCGTAGAGTGGTTCTCGGTCACGACCTTCGGGTCGACTTCCCCTGACCTTGGAGCGTGCGTATGCGAGCGTTGGTGGCAGTTGTCATCGCCGTGGTCCTCTCGTTCGCGCTCACCGCTCCGGCCAACAGTGCCACCGGAGCCGATTCCGGTTCGACCAACGGGCTGCGGGCATCGGGGACTCCCAGCGGCTACGCAACTATCCCTACTTTGCGACCGATCTACCGAGTCAAGACCAAAGAGCCCGTGGTCTTCATCACTATCGACGACGGCATCTACAAGGACCTAGCAGCGCGACGTCTGGTGGAGAAGCGCCGCATTCCTGTCACGAGTTTCCTGACCGCATGGACGGTGCAGGATCGAGCGCGCTACTTCGAACGGGTGTCGAGCCGAGGGTCGATCCAAAACCACAGTGCTACCCACGCATCCTTCTCGCTGCTGTCCACCGACCTTGATCATGAGTTGTGCTACACGCAACGCAAACTCAGGCGCGACTTCGGCAACACTCCGTGGATGATGCGCCCTCCCTATGGTGCGGCGGCGGATAGTCCGCGGGTGCGGGCGGTGGCCCGTCGATGCGGGATCGAACGGATAGTCATGTGGGACACAGTCATCGATGACGGTCGTGTCTCGTACCGAGATGGTCGACTGCGGCCGGGGTCGATCATGCTCTTGCATTTCGGACCCGACTTGGAACAAGACTTGCGCACCGCCCTCCGTGTGGCTCGCAAGGCCGGCCTTCGACCAGCGGACCTCGCCGCGTATCTCCCGAAACTCTCCTGACACCACTTAGAGCCGTTCGGCGAGGATTACCTCGGGCAATTCGCGCGCGATGATCACGGCGTAACGGTTGCCATCGGAAAGCCCGATACGAGCGCGCCACGTGCCAAGCGGAGCCGTTGACTCACGGGATTTGATCGCCACGGATTCGATCCCGTGATCGCGGGCGAGAGCCCGCAGGCCCTTGGCTGGCGCGGTGTCGAGGATTCGGAACCAGCGCACCCCGGGGATGTTCGCCTTGTCCGCGGTGATCCAGTTGCTCGAGGCCGACACGCGCCTGGCACCGGCTGCGCACAGCTCGGGCAGAGCGCGGTGGAAGACCGGATGGGGTTCGCCCACGAACTCCGCCAATGGACCGATGGGAGCAGCGGTGTCGTCGTCTACAGCGTGGGTGAGATCGGTGCCATCTGCTAAACCGTCGAGCAACGTCGCTTGCCGGAAATGCTGTAGGGCAGGCATCGGCAATGAGTACACAGCGCACTCGACCACGTAGTCCCAGATGCCGACCCACTCTGCGGACCAGTGCGCTGCTGGAGTGAAGCCACCGGGCGCCTTCGCCGCGACCCATGCGTGTTCGGTGCGCAAGCGTTCGACGAACGACCACGGCGGGGACCAGCGATCCGGGTCGCGCTCGGGCGCCGCCCGCGTGCCGTCGACCCGCTGGGCAAGGCCCCGTCGCGCAGGGTCCACCAGCCAGCAGACCGGCTCGACTAGCCGGTTGTACTCCGGGAGTGCCCGGACATCGATTTCGGTGGCATCGGCGTTCACGACCGTCGCCTCGGGAAGGTTGGCGCGGCACAACTCGGCGGTGAGCGGATCCCGCTCGATGGCCAGCACCTGCATCCCGGCCGCAGCGCAGGCCCAGGCGTCGACCCCCAAGCCTGCGGTGGCATCTACAACCGAAGCCGCGCCAGCGGCGGCTAGGTGGCGAGCGCGGCGGGTAGCCACGGCCAGGTGGGTGGATTGTTGGGCACCGTTCCTGGTGAGCAGCCAGGGTCCCGGGGGGATGCTGCCGTCCGCCCGTGCCCGGTGGCCGAGTTCTCGTTGGGTGGCGACGGCTGCGGCGAAGTCCGCGCTGAAGTTCGGATGCGCCCGGCGCACCTGCTCGATGGCCCGCCACGGATCGGGCTCGGGCGCAGGCGAGATGAGCTCCCAGCGCTCGTGCGGGGAGTAGTCCCGGGCCAAGCTGACAAGTGCGTCGTCCACGCCTCGGATCGTGCCAGCAGCGCCGCGCCTAGCACTCGAATTGACAGAGTGCTAAGCCAGGCGTAATGTTCGCGTTGGCACTCTCCCCGTGAGACTGCCAACAGTCCTAGCCGTTTCCCGCCCACCCGGGCGGCCGCCGACTCATCCGGAGGATGCAACCGTGTCGGTCTCCATAAAGCCCCTCGAGGACCGGATCTTGGTCCAGACCCTAGAAGCCGAGCAGACAACTGCCTCTGGCCTCGTCATTCCCGATACCGCCAAGGAGAAGCCGCAGGAGGGCAAAGTCCTCGCTGTGGGCCCTGGTCGGTTCGACGACGACGGCGAGAAGCGGGTCCCGCTGGATATCAAGGTCGGTGACGTCGTCATCTACAGCAAGTACGGCGGCACCGAAGTGAAGTACGACAACGAGGACTACCTCATCCTCTCGGCGCGCGACGTGCTCGCGGTCGTCGAGAAGTAGGCACGCCCTCGCTACCTGACGCGAGAACGAAGTCGTGAAGCCCCGGTCCCCGCGCGGGGCCGGGGCTTCACGTTCGTCCCCCGCCTAATTCCACACCACTGACCAAGGAAGAACATGTCCAAGATTCTTGAGTTCGACGAGCAAGCCCGACGCAGCCTCGAGCGAGGCGTCGATGCGCTCGCCGACGCCGTCCGCGTCACCCTCGGCCCTAAGGGTCGCAACGTTGTCATCGATAAGAAGTGGGGCGCCCCCACCATCACGAACGACGGCGTCACCATCGCACGCGAGATCGAGATGGAAGATCCCTACGAGAACCTCGGCGCGCAGTTGGCCAAGGAAGTCGCCACCAAGACGAACGACATCGCCGGTGACGGCACCACCACGGCGACCGTGCTGGCCCAGGCGATGGTCCACGACGGGTTGAAGCAGGTGACAGCCGGGGCGAACCCGATGTCCCTCAAGCGCGGCATCGATCGCGCGGTTGCCACCATGACCGACAAGCTCGTCGAGCTGGCGCGTGACGTCGACGGCAAGGCCGAGATCGCCAATGTTGCGACTATCTCCAGCCAGGACGCGGAGATCGGTGGACTCATCGCCGATGCCTTCGACAAGGTCGGCAAGGACGGTGTCATCTCGGTCGAGGAGTCCAGCACCACTGCGATGGAGATGGACTTCACCGAGGGTATGCAGTTCGACAAGGGCTACATCTCGCCGTACTTCGTCACCGATGCAGACCGCATGGAAGCCGTCCTCGAAGACGCCCGCATCCTGCTCGTGCAGGGCAAGATCGCCGCTGTCAACGAGATCCTGCCGTTGCTGGAGAAGGTGGTCGAAGCGGGCAAGCCGCTATTGATCATCGCCGAGGACGTCGAGGGCGAAGCGCTCTCCACGCTCGTGGTGAACCGCATCCGCGGAACCTTCACCTCCTGCGCGGTCAAGGCTCCGGCTTTCGGCGATCGCCGCAAGGCGATCTTGCAGGACATCGCGATCTTGACCGGTGCGCAGGTCGTCTCCCCGGAGATCGGCCTCAAACTCGATCAGGTCGGCATCGAGGTGCTCGGCAGTGCCCGTCGCGTGGTCGTGACCAAGGACAACACCACCATCGTCGACGGTGGTGGCGAGCACTCGGCGGTCGAGGATCGCGTGGCGCAGATCAAGCGCGAGATCGAGGGTTCTGATTCGGACTGGGATCGTGAGAAGCTCCAAGAGCGTCTCGCCAAGCTCGCCGGTGGCGTCGTCGTCATTCGCGTCGGTGGCCATACCGAGGTCGAGCTCAAGGAGAAGAAGCACCGCATCGAGGACGCCGTTTCCGCAACCCGCGCGGCGATCGAGGAGGGCATCGTCTCCGGCGGTGGAACGGCGCTCGTCCAAGCGGCCACAGTGCTCGACGACGACCTCGGTCTCACCGGTGACGAAGCAACAGGTGTGGGGATCGTTCGACGGGCAGCCGCCGAACCGCTTCGGTGGATCTCGGAGAACGCCGGCGAGCGCGGCTACGTGGTGGTCTCGAAGGTGGCGGAGCTGCCCGCCGGGCACGGCCTGAACGCGGCCACCGGGGAGTACGGCGACCTCATCGCCCAAGGTGTCATCGATCCAGTCAAGGTGACCCGCTCCGCGCTGGAGAACGCGGCCTCGATCGCGGCGATGCTGCTGACGACCGAAGCGCTCGTCGTCGAGAAGCCCGAGGAGGATGAAGGCGAGGCCGGACACGGTCACGCCCACCACGGGCATTCCCACTAGGGAACTCTCGGGTCAACCCCGACATCGAAAAGGGCGCCGGCTTTCGCCGGCGCCCTTTTCGTGTGAGGAGGGATGAAAAGAAAGTGTGTGGTGCTAGACCGCCATCGGCAGCCGCTTGCGACCGGCGTATACCGCCTCGCGGTCGTCTTCGGACAATCCGCCCCATACGCCGTACGGCTCGCGAACCTCGAGGGCGTGCGAGGCGCATTCGTTGATGACGGGACATTGGGCGCAGATCGCTTTGGCAGCGCTCTCACGCGCTGCGCGAGCCGGGCCGCGTTCGCCCTCGGGGTGGAAGAAGACACCGGGGTCTTCGCCACGACAGGCCCCGAGTAGTTGCCAGTCCCAAATGTCGGCATTTGGGCCGGGAAGCCGTGAAACGTCTGCCATGAGAACCCCTTCCGAGTAGGTGCTGAAACGATAACAATCGTTTCAGAGATGAGTCAATACCCGCAGATGAACAAGTGCTGCAACGATCTGTGAGGTGCATCACCCCTATCGCGTCGCTAGGAAACGGGCATCCCACACCCCTGCGGATGCGGGATGGGGCTGTGCGCCCCACAATGCAAGCGTGGTTAGCGACTTAGAGGGTTCGGCACCGTCGACTCAAGCGCAAACCATGGCGCCGGGATTGACCGTCGCCGCCGTAGCCCGCCGTCTCGGCGTGGCCCCGGCCACCTTGCGCACCTGGGATCGCCGATACGGCCTCGGCCCGAGCGAGCACCGCGCCGGATCGCACCGCCGTTACACATCCGCGGACCTCGCCCGCCTCGAGCACATGCGCCGACTCGTCCTGGCGGGAATCCCGCCCGGCGACGCCGCACGCGATGCGATCGCCTTGGAGGTCGATCCCTCCTCGCTGGCGCCGGTCACCGACATCGTCAACGCCGCCGCCTCGCAGCAGGTCGCGCCCTCGGCGTCCTCTTCACCGTCGTCACCCTCGGCTCCCGCCGAGACCGGCACTGGCCCGGCGACACCCCCGGGACGTAGCGGCGGCGGGCAGGTCATTCCCATCCCCGGCGGAACCCCCGCATCCCGCGGTCTCGCGCGCGCGGCGTTGGCCCTCGACGGCAATGCGTGTAGGCGCATCATCAGTGAAGCGATCGAACGGCGAGGCGTCGTCTCCACCTGGGACCACCTACTCGTCCCCGTCCTGGCTGGCGTAGGTCAACGCTGGGAGAGCAGTGGTCGCGGGATCGACGTCGAGCATGTCCTCAGCGATTCGGTCCACGCCGCCCTCGCTGAGCGAGCTCGCGAACTCAAGGATCCGGTGAACTCCCGCCTCGTGATGCTGGCAGCCGCAGACGAGGAGACCCACTTCCTACCCCTGTGGGCCGTTGCGGCGGCCTTGGCCGAACGACGTATCGGGATCCAGATGCTCGGTGCGCGAGTGCCGCACGAGACCTTGCTACAGGCCGTTCGGCGAACCGGACCGGCTGCGGTCTTCGTCTGGGCGCAGATCCCCGGCTCCGCGCGCATCTCCAACCTCGGCGATCTCACCACCCTGCGTCCAGCGCCCAGCGTCCTTGCCGGGGGACCGGGCTGGCAGGGCACGCCACCGCCGGGCGTATGGGTGGCCACCGACCTCACCGAAACCGTGGCACGGATCTCCCGTTCGCTGGGACTGTGAGTAGCCTGAGGCCGTGGACTCGGTCAATCCTTCGGCGGGCGGCTCGATAGCCGGAGACGGCTCAGGCGAAGTCGAAGGAAAGGTCGCCTTGCAGGGCCTCACCTTCGATGACGTCCTATTGCTACCGGGTGCATCCGAGATCGTCCCGAGCGATGTCGAGACATCGAGCAAGGTCACCCGCAACATCGCCGTACGAATGCCATTGGTTTCCAGTGCGATGGACACCGTCACCGAATCGCGCATGGCGATCGCCATGGCGCGCCAGGGCGGTGTGGGGGTGCTGCACCGCAACCTGCCGATCGAGGACCAAGCCGGGCAGGTGGACCTAGTCAAGCGATCCGAGGCGGGCATGGTCGGTAACCCCATCACCTGCAGCCCGGTCGACTCGCTAGCCGACGTCGATGCGGTGTGCGGTCGCTATCGCATCTCCGGGGTGCCGGTAGTCGATGAATCGGGAACGTTGCAAGGCATCGTCACGAACCGGGACATGCGCTTCGAGGATGACATGTCCCGCCCCGTGCACGAGGTGATGACACCGATGCCGTTGGTCACCGCGCCCGTCGGCATCGACCCCGATGACGCCCTCGCCCTGCTTGCCCAGCACAAGGTCGAGAAGCTTCCTATCGTCGATGCGAACCACAAGCTCATGGGCTTGTTCACGGTCAAGGACTTCGTCAAGTCCGACAAGTACCCGCATGCCACGAAGGACGCCGACGGCCGGCTGGTGGTCGGAGCGGCCGTAGGTGTCGGGGAGGACGCCGAGAAGCGGGCGAGTGCGCTGGTCGAAGCGGGCGTGGACTTCGTGGTCGTCGATACCGCGCACGGTCATTCCCGCGCGGTCTTGGACATGGTCCGACGCATCAAGGCCGAGACCGGTGTGGAAGTAGTCGGCGGCAACGTCGCGACTTTCGAAGGCGCGAAGGCTCTCGTCGATGCCGGTGCGGACGGCGTGAAAGTGGGCGTAGGCCCGGGTTCGATCTGCACCACCCGGGTGGTCGCAGGCGTGGGCGTCCCGCAGATCACCGCGATCAACGAGGCGTTCCGGGCGTGCACGCCGGCCGGAGTGCCGGTCATCGGCGACGGTGGGATCCAATATTCCGGCGATATCGCGAAAGCGATCGTGGCCGGCGCGAGCACGGTGATGCTCGGTTCACTCCTTGCCGGATGCGAGGAAGCACCCGGTGAGGTGGTCTTCGTCAATGGCAAGCAATTCAAGTCCTATCGAGGCATGGGATCACTCGGCGCCATGCAGTCCCGCGGGCAAGCACGTTCGTTCAGTAAGGATCGCTACTTCCAAGACGACGTCCTCAGCGATGACAAACTCGTGCCCGAGGGAATCGAGGGCATGGTGGCCTATCGGGGTCCACTCGGTGCCGTGGCCCACCAACTCGTCGGCGGATTGCGCGCGGCCATGGGCTACGCCGGCACCGCGACCATCGCCGATCTCATCGACCGCGGCCGATTCGTGCAGATCACCTCAGCCGGTCTGCGCGAGAGCCATCCGCACGACGTGCAGATGATGCTCGAGGCTCCCAACTATTCCGGGCGGTAATCGTGTCCGACCTGCTGATCGGCGGCTCGAAGCAAGCCGCCCGCTCCTACTCGTTCGATGAGGTCGCGATCGCCCCGAGTCGGCGCACGCGCAACACCGAGGATGTCTCCACCGCGTGGCATATCGATGCCTACTCCTTCGAAACCCCGCTGCTCGCGGCACCGATGGATTCGGTTGTCTCGCCCGCGAGTGCCGTGGAACTCGCCCAGCTCGGTGCGCTTGCATCGCTGAACCTCGAGGGCCTGTGGGCTCGGTACGCCGATCCGGAGCCACTGCTCGCGCAGATCGCTACCGAGGACGCCTCGACGGTTACTTCGTCCATGCAGCGGGTGTACTCCGATGCGGCCGTCGACCCAGGTCTGATCGAGCAGCGCATCGATCAGCTGAAGGACGCCGGAATCGTCGTTTCCGTCGCGGTGTCGCCCCAGCGCACTGCCGAACTTGCGCCGATCGCAGCGAAGGCCGGCGCGGACATCATCGTCATTCGCGGCACCACGGTCTCCGCCGAGCACGTGACCAGCAACGGCGAACAACTCAACCTCAAGGAGTTCATCCACGAACTCGACGTGCCGGTGATCGTCGGAGGATGCAGCACTCGGCAAGCCGCACTGCACTTGATGCGCACCGGGGCAGCCGGGGTGCTTGTCGGGTTCGGCGGGGGAGCAAGCCACACCACCGCCGACGTAATCGGCGTGCGCGTGCCGATGGCAACGGCGGTTGCCGAGGTAGCAGCGGCTCGACGTGACTATCTCGATGAATCCGGTGGCCGCTACGTCCACGTCATCGCCGATGGCTCGATGGGCTCCAGCGGCGACATCGTCAAGGCATTCGCCTGCGGCGCTGATGCTGCGATGGTCGGTTCGGTGTTCGCTCGCGCGAATGATGCACCCGGACGTGGTGCCCACTGGGGAGCGGAGTCCTGGCACCGCGAACTCCCGCGTGGCGAACGCCACCTCATGGATCAGGTCGGCACGTTCGCCGAGATCATGAACGGCCCCTCGCACCGTGCCGATGGCACCGTCAACATCGTCGGCGCCCTTCGCAAGGCCATGGCCACCACCGGCTACTGCGATCTCAAGGAGTTCCAACGCGTCGAGATGGTCGTCACCAACTAGCCCTTTTTCCCACACTCTGGGGATTTCACGGTCGTTCACCCAGTTTCGCTACCGGCAGTGGATTTTTCCCCCACTGTCGGGGTTTCGACGGCCGATCCACCAGACTGACTTCGTTGCAGGCGAATGGTGGACTCGAGCCCGGGAGGCAAGGGTGGAGCTAATGGACACTACGAGACTGCTGGCCTCATTGCGTGCAACCGGTCCAAGGCTCGGAGTGATCGAACCATTCTCCGGCGAGGTGCTCTATTCGCTGCCCACGAGCACCGAGGCGGATGTTGACGCCGGCTTCGAGCGGGCCCGAGCAGCCCAGGTGGCCTGGTCCGAGCTGCCACTCGCTGCGCGCTGCGC
>Ga0209953_1000242_pt1 | contig 21303 bp, 20 predicted proteins | sample SalPonred_H2O_MG_FD_185713 | JGI IMG/M metagenome (GOLD analysis project Ga0209953, IMG submission 185713) | Salt pond water microbial communities from South San Francisco under conditions of wetland restoration - Salt Pond MetaG... | ecosystem: Environmental > Aquatic > Non-marine Saline and...
TCATCGTCAATGCCATGCAGACGTTTGCTGAGCAAGACCATGCCGCCGAGCGGCAGGCCGAGGTTGATGAGGCGGATCGCCGGGAAGCGCTCCTGCAGTCGCAGCTCACAGCGATTCGCCAAGAGCTACGGGAGCTAAAGCAGGTGGTTACACAGCAGTCGAAGTGACACTGACACGAACGGTTGGGTAAACTGCACGAACTAGTTCAGGATTCCGGGTTTGCTACCCCAGTTTGTAACCGCCGGGCCGATTGGGGCACACGAACAATACAACAAGGTGAGATTGACCGATGAATGAGGTAACGACACAATTTAACGAATTCTGGAAAATTGTTCTCGAAGTGTGGAACAAAGGTGTGTTTGGTTACTCCATCGGTAACGCGCTGGTAGCTTTACTCATCATCTTGGGTTTTTATGCGCTTCGTGGTCTGTTTCGTCGGCTGGTTGTTAGCGCCGTTGAGCGTTGGGTCAAGCGCTCCAAGGCCAGTTTCGCCAACCAGATTCCGGGTATTTTGGCGGGGCCATTGCAGTTTCTGTTCGTCGCACTTGGTATCTTTTTTGCGTTTCAGTATCTGGACCTACATGGCGACTTTGAAAGGCTTGGTGATAACACCGTTAGAAGCCTGATTGCATTTGCGATCTTCTGGGCGCTGTACAACGCGATTACGCCATTCAGTGTGTTGCTCAAGCGGCTTGAGGCATTTTTGACGCGCGAGATGGTGTCGTGGCTGGTCACCGGTATCAAATGGGGTGTACTGTTTCTGGGGGCTGCCACCATCCTGCAGATGTGGGGTATCAAGGTCGGCCCGATTCTAGCTGGTCTGGGTTTGTTTGGTGTGGCCGTCGCCCTTGGTGCACAGGACCTGTTTCGCAACCTCATCGGCGGATTGTGCGTACTGATAGAAAAACGCTTTAAGGTGGGCGACTGGATCAAGGTTGATGACACAATCAACGGCACGGTCGAGCACATCGGGTTTCGATCAACGCGGCTTCGGTTATTTAACTTGTCTCCGCTGTACGTGCCAAACGAGAAGCTGTCTGATGGTCCGTTGATTAACTACACCAACATGACCTATCGCCGTATTCTTTGGAACATCAGTCTTGAGTACCGTGCCACGGTTGACCAACTCAAAGACATTCGTGCTCAAATCGAAGAGTTCTTGATGACTGATGGGGCATTTGTCACGCCACCTGACGCTTCTTTGTTCGTTCGATATGATGCGTTTAACGAGTCTTCCATTGACTTGATGATCTATACCTTCACCAAGACCACGGTTTGGGCCGAGTGGCTTGAGCATAAAGAACGCTTGGCTTATCGCATCAAAGAGATCGTCGAGGCCAACGGTTGTGCCTTTGCGTTCCCGAGCACGTCTATCTACATTGAAAAAACCGGTCCTGATGTGCCTGAGCAGTTCGTGCCACCTGCTGACAAAAAGCCTGCTTGACTTCCTCCCCGTCCTGAAGTGCGGGGCTTTACGCGCTGGTTGGTAACCTGTAACCTGCAATGAGAGTCAAGCGCTAGGTGCTTGTCTCTTGGATGGACGGCTCGTCCTGGGCCGGTCGGTCAACACAGGAGGTTCGCATGCGTATTTCCAAAGAAACCCTTGTTCTCGTAGCAGACGGACAAAACGCCACTTTTTTCAAGAACACAGCCAGCGGTGAGGCCATCAGGCTTGAGATCGTGCACACCATGGGTTTGGTCAATGACGCTGACCGAGATATCAGCTCGGATCGCCCCGGCCACGCAAGCGTTGGCATGTCAGAGCGGCGCACTTCGTATGAGCATGACGACAAACACCAGGCCAATGAAACGGCGTTCTTGGAGGGCGTGGCTGGCATGGCCAGTGAGTTCATGTCGGATTTCAATGGGTTGATCTTAACGGCCGAGCCCCATGCCTTGGGTGTGTTGCGTCGCGTGATGGCGCCAGCGGTGTTGGCTAAGGCCCAAACACAACTCGACAAGGACTACACCAAGATACCGCTGCCAGAACTCGAGGCGCTATTAAGGCGAGCCTGAATCACTTGCAGCTGGGTTCATTGCAACTGAACGGCATGCAGCTCACTCAGCTGCGACTGCATCACCCCAAGGTGAGTAGATCTCGGTGCAGCCGCTGTTGAGGCTGCCGTGGCGCATGACACCCGCCGGGCAAGCATAGGCATATGGGTATACATGGCGGCGCGCGCGGGTCGTTGGCATGACAGTTTGTAGTGCTGAGACCACCTCATCTGGTAGGCTCAAATCAGCCAAGATCTGGTTGCCACCACTGACATCAATGCGTGGTGTGTGTAATGCCTGTTCGAGTGTCATGCCATGGCGCATGGTAAGTAGGCTCAGTTGTAAGACAGCCCCTAAGATCTTTCTGCCACCCGAGGCACCGAGACCGAATTGCCGGCCGTCAACAGTCGTGCCGATAATCGGACTGTAATTGGTCAGACAACGCTTGCCTGGGGCCAGTGAATTCGGTTTGCCAGGCTCGGGGTCAAACCACATGATGCCGTTATTAAGCAACAGGCCCGTGGCAGGGGAGGTGACCCGAGAGCCAAATATGGATAGCAGTGTTTGGGTGACAGAGCAGATATTGCCCTCGCGATCGACGACACTGAAGTGCGTGGTGCACCCAGGGGCTTTAGCGGATTCGTGGTCACCCATGTTGTTTAAGCGCTCTTCAAATGCTTGCGACAAAGCTTGGGCAATGCTGACATAACTTGTCGCATTTGGGGTCGGTGTTGTGAATGCAGCATCAGATAACAGTGACATGGCTCGAACGAATGTGGGTCCACCTGTTAGTGCGGGTGCGGCGTAGACGGTTCCCCAGGCATCGGCCCAAACGGTGGGCTCTGTAAGCTCGGCCTCGTAGGCAGCTAGGTCCGACTCATTCAAGCACCCGCCCTTGGCTTGAATGTCAGCAGCTAGTGCGCGAGAAATCCGCCCTTTGTAAAACGCATCAGGCCCATCATCGCGCAAGATCGCCAGTGTAGAAGCCAAAGCTGATTGATCAAGCCGTCGCTGCTCAACTGCAGTCCAACCACTCACAATCGGCCACTTGCCGTCATCCAGAAAATAATTCGCTGTGTCAGGATCAATCGACAATGCTCGGGCGTTGGCGCCAGTCATCAGTGCTGAGTACCAATCGGTGAGCATGCCTTGTTGGGCGAGTTCGACAGATGGACTTACTAGTTTTGCCCAGTCTTGCGTGCCGAAGGTGGCGTGCGCCAAGCGAAGGCCTGCCACCAGACCCGGTACGGCCACAGCAGTCGCACCTTGGATGTTGCGGTCATCAATCACATGCGGCCATGGGAAAAGATCACCGGCAACACCCTTGCCACTTAGCGGATAGTCAGCCGGGTTTAAGCTCTTTGGTGCGCGCATACCAAAGTTCACCACTTGGCAACGCTGGGTCTTGGCCTGCCAGACCATCATGCAGCCACCAGCGGCCAGTCCACTCATCCAAGGCTCAAGTACCCCTAGGGCCAAAGAAGTGGCGATGGCCGCATCCACGGCGTTACCACCTTCGGCCAAGATCCCTGCGCCTACCCGTGCCGCTCCAATGTGTTGAGCAGCCACCACACCATGCTCAGAACTCACCCCGGGCTTGGTGACACGTTGCGTCGTTGAGAAGTTGTCGTTCATATCCATGTCTTGGTCTAATCGACCGCATAGTTTGTCATCAGTCGATATTATGATTGTTTGGCGCTACTTGTGTTTTTTGTTATTCATTATTTGGCGCAATATTCAAAGAGAAGACCATGACTGGACAAACACATCAACCTAAAATCGCGCTGGCCTTGGGTGCGGGTGCGGCACGCGGTTGGGCGCATGTCGGCGTGATTCGCGCGTTGCAAGAGCGCGGTATCAAGCCTGACATTATTTGTGGCACCTCAATTGGTGCCTTGGTGGGTGCGGCCTGCGCCAGTGGCGAGCTAGACCGGTTTGAGGCCTGGATTAAGCGACTGACCTTGATGGATGTGGTGACATACATGGACGTGAGTTTGGCTGGGGGTCTGATCAAAGGTGAAAAGCTCATGGGGTTTTTTGAGCAAACGTTTGCTGATCGACCGATTGAAGAATTGTCGTTGCCCTTTGCAGCGGTGGCTTGTGACCTGCGCACTGGCGCTGAAACCTGGTTGCAGTCGGGTTCAACAGCCGATGCGGTACGTGCATCCATTGCGCTCCCCGGGTTGCTGACACCGGTTCACTACCAAGGCAAAACACTGGTCGATGGGGGTTTGGTCAATCCCGTGCCCGTCTCATTGGCGAGGGCCATGGGTGCCGATATAGTACTGGCTGTGGACTTAAACGCCGATCTGGTGGGGCGACATCTGGCGCAAACCGAGAACACGGACGCCGCACAAAGCGAGCGTGCCGTAGAAGCCAAGCCGAGTGATGAGGAAGTTAGTTGGTTCGATCAGTTGCAGCAACGCGTGCAGCAGCACTGGTCTCTGCCGTGGCCGGTCTCACCTAACACCGATACACCACCCGTGCCGTCTTTGTTTGATGTGGTGGCTTCAAGTATCAACATCATGCAGGTCCGAATTACACGCAGTCGCATGGCCGGCGATCCTCCCGACCTGGTGATCAGCCCCAAGCTTGCCAGCATGGGGCTGATGGATTTCCATAAAGGTGAGACGGCGATCGAGGAGGGCAAGCGGGCCGTTGAACGTGTCGTGGATGCGTTGTCTGAATTGCTGTGAGCAGACAGTCAAGTTCCGTTAGAAGCGTTCACCCCGAATGCGTTCATTGCGTCGGCGTAACAACTCAAGCGTGATCAGCAGTGCCACAGACAAAAGAATCAGCAGCGTGGCCACCGCCAAAATTGTTGGGTTGATTTGCTCGCGAAGCCCTGAGAACATCTGTCTGGGAATTGTTCGCTGCTCGGGCCCAGCCAAAAACAGCACCAGCACCACCTCATCGAATGAGGTTACAAAGGCAAACAAGCCACCGGATATGACCCCAGGACGAATCAGCGGCACCGTGATATCCCAGAAGGCCCGGGTAGGGGAGGCACCCATGCCCACCGCTGCGTTGTAAAGAGACCGATCAAAACCCGCCAATGTGGCTGTCACGGTGATGATGACAAAGGGCACCCCGAGTGCGGCGTGCGCAATGATCAAGCCCGTGTAGGTGCCCACGAGGTTAAATCGGGAATAGAAAAAGAACATACCTGCGGCAATGATGATCAGCGGCACGATCATTGGTGAGATCAACAGTGCCGTGATCAGGCGTTTAAACGGCATCACCGGTGACGCCAGTCCGACGGCCGCAATGGTACCCAGGATAGTGGCCACAATGGCCGAGGCAATACCAATGATGAAACTGTTTTGAATCGACAGCGTCCACTTTAAATCCGTAAAAATCTCGGCATACCATCGCGTGGAATAAGCGTCCGGGTCAAACGCCAGCATGCCATCGGTAAAAGAGAAATAGGGTTCAGCATTAAAAGACAAGGGGATGATGATCAGGATTGGCAACATGAGGAACATGAGCACGATGAATGCCGCGGTCTTTAGCCCATAGTGACCCAGGTAATGCCAGAACGTGAAGTAAGCAGGAAGCTTTCGCATGATCTATCCGAATGACAAGCTCTTGGTACCCACGAATCGGTCGTAGGTCCAGTACAACAGCAAAATAACGGCCAGCAGGATCGAACCCAACGCCGCGGCCAGTCCCCAGTTGTTGGACTGTTGCATGTGAAAGGCGATCAGGTTAGAGATCATCTGTCCTTCTGTGCCACCAACCAAGGCCGGGGTAATGTAGTAACCAACCGAGATGATGAACACCAGCAAAGCGCCGGCCGACAGGCCCGGCAAACTCATGGGCAGGTAGATGCGCAAGAAAGCCGGAATCGGACGCGCGCCCATGGACAAGGCCGCCCGGAAGTAGCTCGGATCGATACCGCGCATGACGCTGTAGAGCGGCAAAATCATGAACGGCAACAAAATGTGGGTCATCGCAATGATGGTTGCAAACTCGGTGTAGAGCATTTCCATCGGTTCCCCGATGATACCGGCCCACATCAGCGTGGAATTGATAACGCCATTGGTCTGCAGTAACGCAATCCAGGACGTGGTGCGTACCAGCAACGATGTCCAAAAGGGCAGCAACACAAACACAATCAGCATGTTGGCTGTCCTGTCTGGCAACCCTGCCAAGTAGTAGGACAGCGGATAGCCAAGAGCAATCGTCAATAACGTGATGATCAGCGCAATGCGCAAGGTCTTGGTGTAGAGATCGACGTAGATTTTTGGGCCATCACGGGCCTCGATCGAGCCATCGACTGGATTTTTTTGTAGGTCCAGCGCGGTCAGGTATTGATCGATGCGATAGGGTTGGCCCGCATCCTGGATGCTGCGCCAGATTTCAACTTCTTGCCAGCGTTGGTTGGCATCAAACAGGGCTTGTGCGCCACCAGTGGCGAGTTTGGCGTCATCGGCGCGACGCATCTGTCTAGCGCTTGATTTAATGACGCTACTGGCGCCAGGCATGGAGCGATTGATTTCTCCAGCCAATTGGCCAGAGGTTCTATCTTTAGCCAGACGTTTGAGGTCTATGGCGAACTGGTTCATGACCTCTGGTGGTGGCATTTCCTGACCATCCCACGTTTGCATTTTTTGTAGGGTATCAGGGATCAGTTCAGACACTGTCGGCTCATGAATACTGCGAAACAACATCGAAGCGATGGGTGCCACAAATGCAAAAACCAAAAAAGCCAGCAGTGGCGCAACAAATAGAAAGGCCACGAGCTTGCGGCGGCGCAGTGCGGACCTGGCACTGACTCGGTCTTGCGCGGATAGGGCGATATCGCTCATAGATTTGGGTATAGACTCATTACAACTGAGTGAAGTGATTGTGGCTGTTGCCACAATCACTTCAAGCGATTTACTTCAAATAATATGTGTCGAACGACTCAGGTCGTACGACCCGGGACGAATGACACATATCGAACAACTTACTTCAACAACCACTCGTTGAACTTCTCACCAAGTGACTCACCGTAGTCGGCCCAGAAAATGCCGTCTGCCTTGATGCCCTTGTCGATGTGCGAGGTGGGCAGGTCAGGCGTCACAGACGCATCCACGAAGGCGGCAGATGACTTGCGGGTTGGGCCGTAAGCAACGTCGGCCATGCCAGCCAAGGGCTTGGACTGTGTGGCATAGGCGATGAACTCGAGTGCCAGGTCTTTCTTCTGGGAACCTTTAACGATGGCCCAGACGTCGAGGTCATAGACGTGGCTGTCCCAGACGATGTTGAAAGGCTTGTTGTCTTCCTTCATGGCGCTAAAGATACGGCCATTGGCAGATTGCACCATGACAGCACCACCGTCGTTAAGCAGTTGTGGAGCTTGCGACCAGCTGTCAAACCAGACGATGTCGTCTTTGATGGTGTCGAGCTTTGCGAATGCACGCTTTTGACCTTCTTCGGTTGCCAGTACTTTGTAGACGTCGGAAGGTGCAACACCATCAGCCATCAATGCCCATTCCATGTTGACTTGTGGACGCTTGCGGAAAGCGCGCTTGCCGGGGAATTTCTGGGTATTGAAGAGGTCAGCCACGGTTTGGGGCTTGTTGGCACCAATGGTGTCGTTGTTGTAAGCGTAAATGATGGTCCAGACAATCACACCCACACCGCATTCACTTGCGAGTGCGGCAGGCACGAAGTCTTCTGTGGCTGGTGTGCCATCAGCACCTGGTGGCAGGATGTCACGTGGAATTTCTTCGAGCAGGCCCTCGGAGCAAGCACGTTCCAGATCAATCACCTCGATGTCAACAGCATCCCACTGAATATTGCCTGACTCGACTTGAGCCTTGATTTCAGCGATACCGCCAGAATAGTCTTCAAACAAAACTTCGGTGCCGGTTTCGCCGACAAAAGGTTGCACCATGTGTTTTTCTTGCGCGGCACCATAGGCACCACCGAACGAGACCACGGTCAGCGTTTCAGTGGCATGCGTCGCGCCCATCAGTGCCACGCTAAGCGCGGCACCGGTTAGAGCAGTAGACAGTTTCTTCATGAGTACCTCCAGTAAAAATCGGGATTTATGGATACAGCCTATTGCAAGTGATCCCGGGTTGTTGTTATCCGGCCTTATGCCGGATACGCAAAACAGTCACCTTTGAGCCAGACAACTTCAGCCGCATCACCCTCAACAAAGGTGGGCGCGGCCGAGTCATTAAGTACCTTGACATTGATTTCGCTACCATCAGCCAACGAAAAGTAATAGCGAATGAAGTCACCCACGTAATGTCGCGTGACGTACTTAACTTTCATGTGGTTGTCGTAGGGGTGGGTTGTTGGCAGGATGAATAACTTCTCAGGACGAATAGACAGCTTGGCTGCGTCGCCCGAGGCGATGCCGTCGGCGGCCTGTGCTTGAACCTGCTCACCACTGGGGACCGTCACGAGCGCAGTATCGCCGTCGATTTGATCGGCTTTGCCGGGGATGAAGTTGTTCTCACCAATGAAGTCGGCCACGAATGCGTTGGCCGGTCGTTCATAAAGCTCGGCTGGCGTGGCACATTGCTGCACCACACCGGCGTTAAACACGGCAATGCGATCCGACATCGAGAGCGCTTCGGTTTGGTCGTGCGTGACGTAGATCACAGTGAAGCCCATGGTCTCATGCAGGCGGGTGATCTCATATTGCATCTGTTCACGCAGTTTTTTGTCGAGTGCACCGAGCGGCTCATCCATTAGCACCAGCGATGGATTAAATATCAGGGCACGTGCTAAAGCCACACGTTGGCGCTGACCGCCGGATAACTGTCCGGGGTAGCGGCCGCCGAAGTCTTGCATTTCAATTAAGGCAAGATATTCTTTAACGGTCTCTTTGATTTCGCTTTGCGACTTCTTGCGAATCGATAACGGATATGCCAAGTTCTCGGCAATGGTCATGTGGGGGAATAAGGCGTAGTTCTGGAACACCATCCCGATGTTGCGGTTGTAAGGTGCGGTGCGCGTAATCGACACGCCACCGATGGAGATATCACCACTGGTGACGCCTTCGAACCCAGCAAGCATCATCAGTACCGTACTCTTGCCTGAGCCCGATGGCCCAAGCAACGTGATGAACTCGCCCTTGGCGACGTTCAGACTGAAATCTCTAACGACTAACGTTTTTTGGTCATAAGTTTTTTTGACTTCGTTAAAAACGAGGTAGTCGCTTTCACTTGATAAATCTTCTACTGGCATGCGTAACCCAACTCAAAACGCCTCAATCATGACACGTTAAAACAATGAAACATCATGAGTTATACCGAAATTCGCTGGCTTTGAACATCGGAAATCAAGAAGATTGGCGCTTTTTTAGGGAATGCACCTAGACGACTCATGAATGCGCTTTTTTGAGGCATTGATTGAACAACTTTGAGGCACGGTTGGGTGCTGGTGAGCGTCTGGTGATGCTAAAAAACTCGGCGTCGTAGTGAAGCGTTTCGGAGCTGATAGCTTTGAGTTGACCTTCAGCTTCAAAACCTCGCGCGTAGTGGGTGGGTAAAAATCCGATGAATTCACTAGACAGTATCAATGCGGCAACGCCTTCTTGGTCATAGGCATGGCCAGTGCGACGCAGCCCTGCACGCTGACTGACTTCCATGTTAGGGGAGTGGTAGGCCAGACCAGCAAGGGGGTAGTCTTGAAGGTCCTGCCAGGACAGAACCGCATTGGGGTGTTGCGCCAGACAGTGATCAGCGCAGACGTAAAGTTGCATGCGCTCAACAAACAACGGGGTGTAGTCAAGGCAATCTGCACGCCGATGGGCTGGAATCACACCCACATCGAAACTGCCGTCGATGACGCCGCGTTCGACCTCCTGAATCGTTCTGACATGAATACTCAGACTAACCTGTGGTGCGGCTTGCACGAATTGCTTGAGTGCTTGCGGGATATGGGCGTTTGGGTTGTGAATACTTTTTTCAAACAAAGCTAAATTGAGTTGCCCATCAAGACGCCAGTGAATGTCGTCAATGCTTGATCGAAACGTGTCCATGGCTTGCAGTAGCCTGAGCACTTCGGCGTAGACGCTTTGGCCTTCGGCTGTTAACGCAAACCCGGAACGTCCGCGCTGGCAAAGTACGAGTCCTAGTCGGGTCTCGAGGTCTTTGATGTGGCGTGAGACGGTCGACACGCCAATGTTCATGGCCAGTGCGGCGGCAGAAAAGCCACCGCAGTCCACCACGGATTTAAATATCTGGAGTAGCCTTAAATCCATGTCACTGAGTTGACCTAAGTGTGTTTTGTTCTTTACTTTCATTTTTGTGCAAGCAAATGACGACAGGTAAGCATGTTAATCCCATGCTGCTCGTGGCACTATCTCGCGGCATTTACTTAGAGGAGGGTTGATATGCGTATCGGTGTACCTAAAGAAATCAAAAACCATGAATACCGCGTCGGTCTGACGCCTGCTAGCGTGCGTGAACTGGTGCTAAGCGGCCATGAGGTTATGGTCGAAACAAACGCCGGCAGCGCCATTGGCATGCTCGATGCCGACTACCAGGCAGCAGGCGCAACCATCACCGACACCGCTGCCGATGTGTTTGCCCAGGCCGACATGATTGTCAAAGTCAAAGAGCCGCAGCTAGCAGAATGCGCCATGCTAAAACCAGGTCAGTTGCTCTACACCTACCTGCATTTGGCAGCCGACCCTGAGCAAACCAAAGCCTTGATGCAATCAGGCGCGGTGTGCGTGGCGTATGAAACCATCACTGGACCCGGTGGTGGTCTACCGCTACTGGCACCCATGAGTGAGGTCGCTGGTCGTATGTCGGTGCAGGCCGCGGCGACCCATCTGGAGAAAGTCCGTGGTGGCAAAGGAGTGTTGCTCGGTGGTGTGCCCGGGGTTAAAGCCGGCCACGTGGTAATTCTTGGTGCTGGTGTGGTAGGTACCAATGCACTGCAAATGGCGGTTGGTATGCAAGCGCGCGTGACGGTGATCGACAAAAATCTCGACCGTCTGCGCCAATTGGATCAACTTTATGGCAATCGGATCACGACCCTGTACTCGACCACGCCAGCCATTGAAGAGGCGGTGGCCTCAGCTGATGCCGTGATTGGTGCGGTGCTCTTGCCTGGTGCAGCGGCACCCAAACTCGTCAGTCGCGAGATGATCGCAAGTATGCAACCGGGCACGGTGGTGGTGGATGTCGCCATTGATCAAGGCGGCTGCTTTGCGACCTCGCACGCCACCACGCATGCAGAGCCCACGTTTGTGGTTGATGAGGTGGTGCATTATTGCGTGGCCAACATGCCCGGGGCTGTGGCTCGCACCTCGACACTGGCGCTTAACAATGCGACCCTCCCAGGCGCTTTGGCATTAGCCAATGAAGGCTGGCAGACCGCTATGCAAAAAAGTGCGCATCTGCTCGCGGGGCTGAATGTTTGCCAAGGTAAGGTCACTTACCGAGCAGTGGCCGATGCTTTGGGGTTGCCGTATACCGATGTGCAAACATTGACCCATTGATGCATTGATGTGGTCAATCACGATTTGAGTGTTCTAGGCCAGTGTCCTCTTTGCAATTGAGGTCACTGGTCATTTGCTTGGCTCGGGTTGTTAGCATCAGGTCATTGATCATTGAATGGGACTTCTGATGTCTACGCGTGAGACCAATGCGCCCGAGCCTAATACGCCTGAACTCAAAACAACGCCCGCTGATGTGCCAACCTGGCAATTCGACAATCGCTACCTAACGCTACCCACAGCGTTTTACAGCTGCATCGATCCTGTAGCTGTGCGCGAGCCTAAATTGACGGTCTTTAACAGCCCGTTGGCTGATCAGCTCGGTTTGAGTTTCTTGCGAGAGGACCCTCACGCTGCGGATTACTTTGCGGGTAATGCGGTGCCACCAGGCACCACACCGTTTGCGCAAGCCTATGCGGGTCACCAGTTCGGTGGCTTTAGCATGCTCGGTGATGGCAGGGCAGTGGTGCTAGGCGAACACCTCACCCCTAGTGGCAGGCGTGTTGATTTGCAATTGAAAGGGTCTGGGCCGACGCCTTACTCACGGCGGGGTGATGGACGAGCCGCGCTAGCGCCAATGTTGCGTGAGTACCTTATCAGCGAAGCGATGCACGCCCTCGGTATTCCAACCACGCGCAGTTTGGCTGTTGTGTCAACGGGAGAAATTGTGATGCGACAATCGGCTCAGCCTGGTGCGGTGCTAACCCGTGTGGCCGCAAGTCACCTACGGGTTGGTACGTTTCAGTATGCGGCAGCCAAGGGCGATGTGACCTTACTACAAGCCCTGCTTGACTATGCAATTGATCGACACTACCCAGACCTAGCAGACGCAGACAACCGTGCACTGGCGTTTCTCGAGCGTGTGGTGGATGTGCAGGCGAGCCTAATTGTGCAGTGGATGCGAGTCGGTTTTATCCACGGGGTCATGAACACAGACAACATGACCATTTCGGGCGAAACCATCGACTACGGTCCGTGTGCTTTCATGAATCGCTATGACCGTGAAACGGTATTTAGTTCAATCGATCACCAAGGGCGGTATGCATTTGGCAACCAGCCTGGCATGGCACAGTGGAATCTGCTGCGTCTGGCCGAGGCACTGTTGCCGTTACTCGATACTGACGAGGACAAGGCCATCGAGCTAGCCAAGCAAGCCGTGGGTGGATTTGCACCGGTCTACACCGAGCGGTTTGAACAGATGATGCTCAATAAGCTTGGTATTGAATCGAAACGTGATGAGCACGACGAAACACTTATCAGTGATTGTCTGGGTTTGCTTGAAGAGGGCGAGATGGATTACACCAACACCTTCAGAGACCTGGCGCTACCATCACTGCCCGACAACGCAGCCTATGCCACCGAAGCATTCCAGCAATGGCATGGCCGTTGGCAGGCCAGGCTTGGCGAGCAGGGTCTGCCTGCGCGCGAGGTGGCCGCACGGATGAACCGCACCAATCCGGTCTACATCCCGCGTAACCATTTGGTTGAAAGTGCACTTGATGCGGCTGAGTCCAGGGGCAATCTGTCGCAGTTTGAGACCTTGCTGCAAGTGCTGCAGTCACCATATGAGGTTCAGCCTGGACGTGAGCCGTTTGCGCAGGCGGGCGAGCATAATCCGGGGTATATGACGTTTTGTGGGACGTAGCGCTAACGGGCTAGACACTAATGGTCATGTGGTCATGGGTCATGGGTCGTTAGCAGGATCTCGTGAGATTATTTGTTTTGACCTAAAAACGTAAAACAGTTCTGAGTATGATGGTTTACGCTGATATCGTTTACTGAGGTCCACACCATGTCGCACAACACGCAGAGTCATTCGAGTTTGCTCACGCTCAATGTGGGCTCTTCTTCAATCAAATTTGCGCTCTTTGATGCGCAAGCGCTAGAACTCGAGCTCAGTGGCCAGATCACCGCCATTGGCGGTCAGACGCACTTCGCAGCCAAGGCACATCTCGATGCGCGGCGTTTTAGTCATGACTGGTCGGATGGTCAACCCCCGGCCAACCATGCCGAGACGATTGCATGGCTGGTGCAATGGTTCGGTGAGCAATTGGCAGGTGCCAAGGTTGTGGCGGTGGGCCATCGGGTGGTGCATGGTGGCACTTGGTTTGACAGTCCGGTGGTGGTCACCGAGCAGATCATGGCCCAGTTGCGTGAGCTTGAGCCTCTAGCACCTCTACACCAGCCACATAACTTGGCCGGTATTGAGGCGGCTCAAGCAGCGTTTGTTGATGCGATTCATGTGGCGTGTTTTGATACGGCATTTCACTGCTATCAGCCGTTCGTTAAAGACTGCTTCGCATTACCAAGACGCTACTACGAGCAGGGCGTGCGCCGCTACGGGTTTCATGGCCTGTCCTACGAGTATATTTCCCATCATTTGGAAACCGAATTTCCGTTGCAGGCCGTGGGTCGTGTCGTAGTAGCGCACTTGGGTAACGGGGCTTCTATGTGCGCCATGCTCAACGGCCATTCGGTTGCATCGACCATGGGATTTTCTGCGTTAGACGGCTTGCCCATGGGTACGCGCTGCGGGCAGCTTGACCCTGGTGTCTTGTTGTATCTGCTGCAGCAAGGCATGACTGAACCAGAGCTGTCTGATCTTCTGTATAAAGAGTCGGGCTTGAAAGGTATTTCGGGCATTTCAAATGACATGCGCGAACTCGAAAGTTCAGATGCCTTAGAAGCCAAGCAGGCAATTGACTACTTTGTTTATCGCATTAAGCGCGAGCTCGGTGCTTTAACTGCGGCAATCGAGGGACTCGATGCGGTGGTGTTTACCGGTGGTATTGGCGAGCATTCGGCCTCGGTGCGTGAGCACGTACTGCAAGGCATGGCTTGGCTCGGGGTCGAGCTCGATGAACAGGCCAATCGCAACCATGGAACCATCATCTCGACACGCCGCTCCAGGGTGCTTTGCCTGCGTGTGCCTACAGATGAAGAAACCATGATTGCTCAGCACACGCAAAAACTGATGGGTCAATAGGTTGTTTCGGTGGCTTCTAGTGGCGCACCTTGCCGGTAAGTTAGTGCCAAACCCCATGGTTCCACTGACTGCTGAAACCTTTCCCGTTAGCTAGAGAGTTAAGTGGTGGCATCAGAAACTGGCGCAGAACCGTAACAATCTGTATGAGTGTGAGCGCCTCAAGCTGGTTTTTTCTGAGGAAACCCTGCCACTGCATTTGCTTTTTTGTATCAGTGGCAAACGTATCAGTCAGACCGAATGGAACTTCGATTGGGGTGTCGGTGCCTCGCCGTGACAGCGTAGCGCCAATGGCCTCTGTTAGGAGTTCTCCTTCAAAATCGCTGTGCATGGCCAACACCCACAGATCAAAATAATCTTTCATCCGACTGTTGGCTATCCCAAGCGTGATTAAGGCTTCCAGTTTTTCCGCAACAACGGTATAGCGCGGATAAGCCTTGAGATGAGGTGCTGGAAATTCTTCGAGCATCACTGGGTACTCAACAGAATCGGGTCTAGGCGTGACGGCGTCACCGTAGCCGACGTCGACCTGGTCTGGCAACGCGCACCATCAATCCACCCCAGCAAGGTGACGCGAATGCCTTTGTAGTTTGCTTCTTTCCGGATTTCTTCAGCGCGTATGCTGCGCTCATCAAAGTGAATTCCATCATCAACGTTTAGCGCACAAAACTCGGTGAAGGCTGCGATTAGATACGGCTCTTCAGCTAGACCGAAACCCAGAAGATCCATGTCTCGTGTTGGCCTCAGTGGCACATCGAACCAAAGGTCAAACAGCAGTGCACCTTTGAGTAGGAAGTGGTCTGCGTGTGTGGATATGCTTAAGCGATATAGGAGTCGTTCCAGCGCAAAGCGGGTCAGTACCATTGTGAAGTCACGCTTGTCGGCGCGCGCTTTATTCAGTAGCCTGGCGCGTACTGAAGCGCCGACATTTCGTGCGCTCATGTCAGCGATTCCAGGTACGGGCGCATCACGTTACTCACCCGGCAGATCTGGGCGTAGTGCCACAGGTCATCCATTTTCACCAATTTGGCTCGCCAAGCCTCGCGCAGTGCTTCGAGAGCGACATCCAGACCGATTTTGTTGCGATACTTAAAGCAGTCTGCCACCGTTTTAGCCACGTTAGTCACGCTCACGGTGACACCATCTACCTGATACTTTTGCACGCCCGCTGTGAGTGCCTCACCGCTAAAGCGCACCACACGCAGCGGAGGATAATCCAGTTTTGGGGCGCGGGCCTTGTTGGCTATTGCTACCCACACCTCGAATGGAGACTGTGTGGTTAGGTTGTGAAACTGTAGCGCTGAGAGCAAGCACACTAGGGTGTGCGGGTACATGCTAGTTACTTCGGCCAGAACGGTGTGTTCGCTTGTCTGTCTATCCGCAGGTGCGTAGAGACCACGATGTAGTCGTACTAGCCTCCCCTGGCGTGCCAGTTCACTTAGTGCCGTTCGGGGGAACCCATGCGCATGCGCGTCGCGCGCGCGCATCAGCCCACCTCGTCGGACGGTATCTACAATGTGGTCATGAGTATTGTTCATATGAGCATTTTTACATATTGTAGGTATTTGTCAATATTTACCGACAATTTGATTGGATAGCAGACCACTGTGTGTCGCTGAAGGCTGGGCTATCGCAATACTTAGTTATGCGTAAACTCGGCCAAGGCGCCTTCAATTAAACGTCTGGCAATTGACACGGTGTCGGGCAAGCGTGGCAGGTTGTCAATATCAAACCAGTCAGCGGCTTCGATTTCTTCGGGTTCAGGGGTGATCTCGCCGCCAGCATATTCCGCAAAAAACGCCACCATCAGCGAGTTCGGGAACGGCCACGATTGGCTGCTGAAGTACCTGAGGTGATCAATATCGATTCCCACCTCTTCTTTGACCTCGCGTGCCGCGCATTCTTCGAGCGTCTCGCCCGCTTCTACAAACCCGGCCAGCGCACTAAAAACGCCGGGTTTGAAGTGAGGGCTGCGTGCAAGCAGTAACTCCCGGCCGCGGCGCACCAGCACCATCACCGCCGGCGATATGCGGGGGTAGGCGTTTAAGCCACATTGGTCGCACTGCATGGCAAAGTCTTTGTCGTGCAGGTGGGTCATGTGCCCACACCGCCCACAGTACTGGTGATTGAGCTGCCAGTCGATGAGTTGCGAGGCACGACCGGCCATGGCGAAAGCCTCAGCACCGGCAACACCGAACACTTGGCGCAGTGGCACAAGCTCGGCATCGAACCCTTCGGGCATTGAACGACTATCGGTGGCATAGCAAGGCAAGCCTTGCCAGTAACCGATCATGACGGGTTCGCTATGGTCGCCATCGAGAAAGTCCGCGTGGGGCAGAAAGTTCGGCCCTAGTGGGTTGTTGCTGTCGATCAGGACTTGTTGTTTGTGGCGGATGATCCAATAGCGGGTATGTTGCATGGCAAGCTCAGTGTTGGCAGTTAGCGTCTCAGTCTCACCATCTTAATGGCTTGGCGCACCTGGCGACAGGTTCATCACAATGACACCCGCGATGATCAAACCAATGCCTATTAAGACATGGGTGCTCAGGTGTTGCTTAAAAACAAACCAACCCACCAGGGTGACTAGTGTGATGCCAAGCCCAGACCAGATCGCATAGATCACGCCAACGGGCAGTGTGCGCATCGTTAGCGCCAACGCATAAAAGGAAATGCCATAGCCAATGACAACGACAACACTTGGCCACAGTCTGGTGAACCCATCGCTGGCTTTGAGCGACGAAGTGGCTATCACTTCAGTGACAATGGCAATGGTCAACAGGACCCAAGGATTGGTCAACATAAGCATCCGCGCAACATGCCAAGCCTATTTGGCGTTGGCTTTTTTCTGTTCCTGTTTGATAAGCACTTTGGCTTGCCGGCTAATCAGAAAATCAAAAATGATTTTCATCCACAGCGTAGAACCAGCCACAGCCACCCAGCTTTGGAAGTCTGGATTTAGCAACACGATACCAAAGGCAATCCACAGCACCACTGACAAAATAACAAGCACCAAGGACAAGCCAGCCAGTAGATTCACAGCTGCCGCATAGGGCGCAAAGCGCTTGGCGTTCGGCGGCGATTCGCCGCGAATCAGCGCGACCTCGCTGTAGTCTTTGTTACGCAGAATGCGCCAGGCACGTCGCAACCATGTGAACGAAATAGGGAACAACGCCAGAAACAACATCCAAAAAATGACGGTGGAAATATCCGGCACCATATTGACTTCTCCAATAAAAAAGCCCTTTGGGCTAAACCCTCAGGGCTTTGAGTCACCCCGGTTAGCCGGCAGTTCACGCAACGCGTTTACCGCAAGCTAACCGGTGCATCTTACCGCTTAGTGATAGTGATCACCGGTCACGGCCGTTGAACCACGTGGGATGCGCACGTTCTCGACCATCTGTTGGATGTGCTCAGGTGGCTCTTTGGTCACCTTATCGACCGCGAATGCGACGATGAAGTTAATGCCAGCACCGATGGCACCGAAGGCTTCAGGCGTGATGCCAAAGAAGCTGTTGGGGCCGCCAATGAGATCGACATAGCTCGTGCCTTGGATGAAGAAGATGCCCTTGTGTGCGAACACATAGAACAACGTCACACCGAGACCCGCGACCATACCGGCCATGGCACCGCTCTTGTTCATCTTCTTGGAGAAGATACCCATCATGATGGCAGGGAACAAGGACGAGCCTGCAATACCGAAGGCCAACGCCACCGTACCGGCCGCAAAGCCTGGCGGATTAAGACCTAGGTATCCGGCAAAGATCACCGATACAGCCATGGCAACCTTACCCGTCATGAGTTCGCCTTTTTCACTGATGTCAGGCTTGAACACGTTCTTGACCAAATCGTGCGAGACCGCCGATGAAATTGCCATCAACAGACCAGCAGCAGTCGAGAGTGCCGCTGCCAGACCACCAGCTGCGACCAAGGCAATCACCCAGTTCGGTAGCATGGCAATTTCAGGGTTGGCCATCACGATGATGTCACGGTTTACTGACAGTTCGTTACCTTTCCAGCCAGCTGCGTCGGCTTTCTGGTTGAACTCAGCGTCAGTGGACTTGTCGTTGTAGTACTGGATACGACCGTCATTGTTTTTGTCTTCCCACTTCAGAAGACCCGTGACTTCCCAGCGCTTCATCCAGTCTGGCCGATCCTCATTCAGAATGGCGCCATCAGGCTGGAAGATGCCCTCAGGATTCGTGATGATGGTTGGGTTCATGGTGGTGTGCAGGTTCAAGCGAGCCATGGCAGCCACTGCAGGTGCGGTGGTGTAGAGCAACGCAATGAAGACCAACGCCCAGCCAGCCGATGAACGGGCGTCAGCCACGCTCTTAACGGTAAAGAAGCGAATGATCACGTGGGGCAAACCAGCTGTACCAATCATCAGTGACAGGGTGTAGACAAACATGTTCAGTTTGCTACCCGGTAACTGCGTGGTGTACTCGTTAAAGCCCAAGTCCTGGATCACTTCGTTCAAGGTCACCAACAGCGACTTCTGGCTCGTCACGTTGTCTGCGCCCAAGCCCAACTGCGGCAGTGGGTTACCAGTCAACGATAGTGAGATGAAGATAGCTGGGATGATGTAGGCCGTGATCAGCACCAGGTACTGAGCCACCTGCGTGTAGGTAATGCCTTTCATGCCGCCAAACACAGCATAAGAGAACACAATGGCCATACCGATGTAGATACCGGTGTCGTTAGACACGCCGAGGAATCGGGAGAAGGCCACGCCCACACCAGTCATCTGACCAATAATGTAGGTGATCGAAGCAATCAACAGACAGACCACAGCAATGGTTGACGCACCCTTAGAGTAGTAGCGATCGCCAATGAACTGCGGCACCGTGAACTTACCGAACTTGCGCAGGTAAGGTGCCAGCAGCAAGGCAAGCAACACGTAACCACCGGTCCACCCCATGAGGAAGAGACTGCCGCCGTATCCCATGTAAGCAATCAAGCCTGCCATGGAGATGAACGATGCAGCCGACATCCAGTCAGCGGCTGTTGCCATCCCGTTAACCACGGGGTTGACGCCGCTACCTGCGACGTAGAACTCGCTGGTGCTACCGGCACGCGCCCAAATGGCGATACCAATGTAGAGCGCGAAAGTAAGACCAACGATGATATAGATAGTTGTTTGAAGTTCCATGAGGGGCCCCTTTACTCTTCGTGAACATCAAACTTACGGTCAATCTCACCCATCTTCTTACGGTAGTAGAAGATCAGTATGATGAACACGTAAATGGCACCTTGCTGGGCGAACCAAAAGCCAAGTGGGTAACCACCAAGCATTAGGCCGTCAAGCGCTTCTGCAAAAATAATCCCGGCACCAAACGAGACAAGAGCCCAAACGATCAGGATCTTGGTCAGCAGTGCGAGCGTCGCTCGCCAATAGGCATGGGAGTCATATTTCTCTGACATAACATCTCCTCACGGATATAAATAAAAACCTATAAAGGTTTATTTTTTTGACTTGCCGCATAGAATTACATCAGAAACACGAGATAATCGTATTAGGGAAAATATCTAGTCTTTTTCGCGGTGCCATATAACTGACAATCTCCTTACATTTTATTTTACGTTCTTGCACGAATCTGACGGTTTTTATTGTAAGGTGCTGTAAGAAAAAGCGATTTTTATGGGTTTGGAGGACGCGCATGAACCAATCAGCCAATGCGACAAATAATAAATCAACAAGCCTAATATCAGGTCTTTCCGATCAATTAATGAAAGTCTTGCCATTTTCCGAAATGGACCCAGCTGATATTGAGTTTTTTATTGAGTCTTGTTCCGAGCAATATTATTCGCCAAACGAGCTTATTATTTCGCCGGGAAAGGGCATCCCGCAGTTTTTACATTTAATCCGTCAGGGCCACGTGGTCGGAGAGCGGCATGAAGACGACGAGGATGTGCGCTTTGAGCTTGATCCCGGTGAGATGTTTTCTATTGGATCCGCTCTGACAGGTCGTCCAGTCAGTACCCATTATCGTGCTGTCGATGACTGTTTTATTTTATTATTTCCGGTATCAAAAATCCCTGAATTGGGTGCTCGTTCACCGGTGTTTCTTGATTATTTAAAAAATGGTTTTAGGTTAATTCTCCAAAAATCACAGGAAACATTACGACAGCACTTCGCGGCCAAAGCTGCCGAAACCCAGCTCCATCAAAACACTCTGGGCACCCTTTGTCGGCGTGAGCCAGTGTCAGTGACACCTGACGCGCCGTTGCGCCAAGCCCTTGAAAATATGGATGAATTGCGAGTGGGGTCGATTCTCGTGATAGCAGCAGACGGTGAATTGGTCGGGATTCTGACCCGCTATGACTTATTGAAACGTGTGGTTCTTGCACAAATCGATTTGAATGTGCCGATCTCGGAAGTGATGACGGCCAATTTAAAAACGCTCACGGCTGATGACACGGTGGAAGCTGCCGCCAGTCTCATGATGCACGAGTCGATTCGTCATGTCCCGGTATTAAAAGATCGCAACGTAGTTGGGTTGATTTCTGAGCGAGATTTATTTACCTTTCAACGCTTCTCGGTTGGCAACATTGGCGCTGAAATCCGCGCCGCACATACGCTGGTGTCTTTGGTAGTGGCGTCTGGGCATATTAGGCAGTACGCAAAAAACTTACTGAGTCAGGGTGTAACTGGCCATCGGTTAACTGGTTTGGTGAGCTATTTGAATGATGCGCTAACTGATCAGTTGATCAAGATTACAGCGGCTAAACATAATATTGATACCAATCAATTTTGCTGGCTTGCATTAGGCTCTGAGGGGCGCGAAGAACAGACGATCGCCACAGATCAAGACAATGCGCTGATCGTGCCAGACGACACATCGGATGCTGCGATGCAGCAATTTTTGTCTTT
>Ga0209953_1000244_pt1 | contig 21188 bp, 17 predicted proteins | sample SalPonred_H2O_MG_FD_185713 | JGI IMG/M metagenome (GOLD analysis project Ga0209953, IMG submission 185713) | Salt pond water microbial communities from South San Francisco under conditions of wetland restoration - Salt Pond MetaG... | ecosystem: Environmental > Aquatic > Non-marine Saline and...
TTCAGGACATCGAGCGCAGCAGAGGCACGCTCCTCTGTTGACGAGGTGATCTCTACGACCATGTCGGACTTCCACTCGATCGTGGTGCCGGTGTTCTTGAAGTCGAAGCGCTGGGCGACTTCCTTCGCCGCTTGATTCACGGCGTTATCCGCCTCTTGCTTGTCCACTTCGCTGACGATGTCGAAACTGCTGTCGGCCATGGCCCCTCCTGTCCATCGACAGATGCGACCCTAGTGCCCATCCAACGTGAAGCGAATGGCTTGCGCGGCCGTGTTCAGATGCCTGACCAGGCTCGAGAGCGCGGTTGGGTGAAAGCGCGTGCTCGGCATGGCTATCGACACCGCAAGGCGGTTCGAGAGAGCCCGGGTGGGTACCGGTGTCCCGAGAGCGGTAATTCCCTCCTCGATTCCTTGGTCGTTGAGTGCGAACGGGATCCCTTCAATTTCGCGCAGATCTACTGCTAAGAGCGCGCGGCCTGCGGATGACCTGTCGGCGGGGAGGTTCTGTCCTTCACGGTTGGTGACTCGCAATGCTTGGGTGCATTCCACGCTGGCAACGACACGGGTGAATTCGCCAAGGAGCAATTGGACGTTGGCTGTCTCATCGACATCGTTGGTCAACCTTCGTAACGCGGGTAGGACCCGCATCCGCAGATCCGCAACGGTCATGCCCTCCGGTAGGACGGCCGACGGATCGCGCAGGGCAGGGCCGCGCACGTATTCGCGGTTCGGCCCCCGAGCCGCGAAGCCATGGTGCACGAGCATGCTCAGCAGCCGGTGCGCGGTGGATCGACCAACCTCCAGGTTGCGGGCAACGGAACTGACTTGCAGGACCTCCCCCGACTGTAGGAGGCGGACGAGTTTGAGGGCGTTGTCGACGGAGGCCAAGGCGTACCGTGGACTATTCTGCATAACAGAAATATATACTTCACAACAAAGAACTTCAGAACCACAAAGGAGGAATCGGTGACGGACCTCTTCGAGATTCCCGTGGTCGAATCTGACGACCAACCGGTCGTCAGCGACGACCTGGTGCAGTTGTACCGAGGCTTCGAGCGCGAATACCTCATCCCGCTGTGGACCCAAATCGGGGATTTGATGCCGAAGCATCCACGCAGCAAAGCCCTTCCCCATGTGTGGCGGTGGGCGGACCTGGTCCCACTGGCGGCGCGAGCCGGAAACCTGGTCCCCGTTGGACGTGGCGGTGAGCGTCGGGCCATCGCACTGGCCAACCCGGGGCTCGGTGGACGGCCTTTCGCAACTCCTACTCTTTGGGCGGCCATCCAGTACCTGATGCCTAACGAAGACGCACCCGAACACCGCCACACCCAACACGCTTTCCGTTTCGTCGTCGAAGGAGAAGGGGTCTGGACCGTCGTCAACGGTGATTCCGTGGCCATGCGCCGGGGAGACTTCCTGCCGCAGGCGGGGTGGAATTGGCACGCGCACCACAACGCCGCACAGGAGCCCATGGCGTGGATTGATGGCCTGGACATCCCCTACTCCTATTACACCGAGACGCAGTTCTTCGAGTTCGGCAGAGATGCGTTGTCCGAGGCGGAGATGGTCACGCCTGAGTTCTCGCGCTCCGAACGGCTGTGGGCGCACCCTGGCCTAGTTCCGATGGGCGCGGACAGCGCTTCTCGGGGGACTCCGCTGCTGGCCTACCGGTGGCATCACACGGACGAGGCTCTCGGCGAGCAGCTTTCCCTAGAATCCGAGGGCTACCCGGCGACGTTGGAGCCCGGACATGCGGCTGTTCGATTTGCCGACCCAAGGTCCGGTGCCGACGTTCTTCCCACGGTGCGCTGTGAGGTGCACCGAATTGCGCCGGGCGCCAAGACGACTCCTTCGCAGGTGGTCGGTTCGAGCGTCGTGCAGGTCTTCGATGGAGAGGGAACCGTTTTCGTCGGCGACAAGTCCTGGCATGTTCAGCGCGGCGACATTTTCGTTGTTCCCTCCTGGCAGATGTTCGCGGTTGAAGCAGATAACGATCAGGCTTCGTCAGCTTCCGGGGCAATGGACCTGTTCTCATTCAGCGATGCCCCCATCATTGAGGCTGTTGGAGCCCACACCCTTCACCTAGGAGACTGAACGATAATGCGATTGGCGACACTGCGAATTTCGGGCGGAACGCAAGCGGCGCGGGTGGTGGGGGATCGAGTCGAAATGCTGCCTTGGAAAGATGTCGGGGAGGTCTTGCAGGCCGCCGGTTCCAGCGGTGAAGCGTGGATCGATCTCGTGGGGCGCACCAGCAGTGAAGGCGAGGCGGACATGGCGTCGGCCGATCTTGCACCGGTGATTCCTCGTCCGGCGAAGATCGTTTGCGTCGGCCTCAACTACGCCAAGCACATCACCGAGATGGGTCGGGATCTTCCCGAGTATCCGACTCTGTTCGCCAAGTATCCCGAGGCGCTTCTTGGAGCCGGCGATGAAATCCAACTGGCACCAGAGTCGGATGCAGTCGACTGGGAGGCCGAACTCGCCGTAGTTGTCGGCTCCCCGGTTCGGCGAGCGACGGCGAACCAGAGTGAGTCTGCGATCGCAGGATTCACGGTAATGAATGACGTAACGATGCGGGATTGGCAATATCGCAGCCCCATGTGGCTCCAAGGCAAGACCTTTGAGAAGACGACCCCGCTCGGACCGGTGCTGGTGAGTCCCGATGAGTTGCCCGGTGGTGTTCGCCCGGCATTGACGATCAGCACCGATCTTGACGGTGAGCGCATGCAAGAGGCGGTCACGGACGACCTAGTGTTCGATCCACCCAGTCTGGTCGCGTATGTATCGACGATCATGACGCTCAACCCCGGGGATGTCATCGCGACGGGGACGCCGGGGGGAGTCGGCCACGCACGTAAGCCTGCGCGGTACCTCTCGCCCGGACAGACGCTGACCACCACGGTCGAGCACGTAGGTCAACTGGTGAATGTGGCGGTCGCGGAGGACCTGTGATGAGTGGGGAGTGGGCTTCACCGGAGGCGCAATGGGTCCGCGATGGATCGATCGTTTTCCAACAAGCGCTGTCGAGGCTAGGCGATGACCAATTCACCCTCGACTCGAACCTGAGTACCTGGACCAGAGCCCATGTCATAGCTCATGTTTCCGCCAATGCACAGGCGATCGGGCGGCTTTTGCACTGGGCGATCACGGGGGAGCGGACTCCCATGTACGCCTCTGCCGAGGCACGTGACAAGGAGATCGCCGAGGGGTCTTCGATGGCCCCCTCCGATTTACGATCTTGGTGGCAGGAATCGGATGCTTCGCTTCGGGATTCTTTCGCGACCTTGCCTCCCGAGGCCTGGGATAACGTTGTCGTAACCGCACAGGGGCGCGAAGTCCCGGCTCGGGAGACCTTGTGGATGCGCAGCAGGGAAGTGTGCATCCACACCGTCGACCTCGATGCCGGCATCGGTTTCGAGGACCTGCCGGAAGGGTTCCTCCTTCGACTCATCGATGAAGCGGTTGCGAAACACTCCAGCGGCGACGTGAATCCCGCCGTGCTTCTCACTGACGACGAGGGTCGACAGTGGCGTATCGAGGGTGGTGGGGAGCAGTTCTTGGTCACCGGATCGCTTGACGCGCTTGCGTCGTGGCTAACCGGACGCAGCGCCGACAGGCTGCGGGATTCCCGCGGTTCAAGGCCACCGGACCTAGCCAAGTGGCTCTAGCCGGACGCGGCCGTCACTCCCAGCGGAGGTTGCTCGTAGACGCCGTCGAAAGCCCGCCACGCTGATGCCTCCAGGCTGGAAAGCGCGCCTCGGAAGACACCGTGTGCCTCATGTCCTGGCCAGTCTCGCGGAAGCAGTCGCGAAGGCAGATCAGGATCCCGGAAGGGGAATCTGCGATAAGCGTGGGTGATGGTCGTCCGCATCACGAAGGACTCACGTTCAGATGCTCGTTCTGCACGACGAGGGTCCATCCACGGCGCATACTCGTCTACGAAGACCTGATAATCGCGCTTCAGTGAGGTGATATCCCAGCAAGTGGTGGCTATGTTGCTGTCTTCGAGAATCGAACCCGTACGTGAACTGAACATCTGCAAGTTGGCCCCATCCGGCAGCATCTCGTGGAGTCCAGCGGATCGGTCGTGCGGGCAGACCCATGTGGACGCAGCCAGCGGCCCGAAGCCACGCCAGGAGAGTTCCTTGCGAAAGCGTTCACGGGTCGATCGGTGTTCCTCGGGAATGGAATAGACCAGAACCTGCCAAGTGCCATCCCACTCCTCGGAACGCCGATCGAAAATCCGGTTAAGCCCCTCGTCGAGAAGCCGCCAACCCTGATCCGTCAACGAGTAGTAGGAGGAGCGACCGACTCGCTGGGAGGCGAACCAGTTCTCCTTCTTCATTCGGGACAGCGTCACCCGAGTGGCATCGTCGGAGATTCCGAACCAGGACATGATCGCGGAAAGATCGCTGAGACCAATTACCCCACCCCGGTAGCGGACGTAACTTCCGAAAATGTCGAAGAGGACAGATCGTGGTTTCACGGACACTCACACCTCAGTCGCGGGTCACCAGAGCGTCGAGAGCGACAGCGCCGCTGGGCAAGACGCGCAGCGGGTTGATCTCGAAACTGCTGAAGTCGGGCCAGCAGGTGAGCGCTTGGTCAAGGAGTTCGTACACATCGAGCAGGTTCGCTGCAGGGATGGAGGCAGAGGGGAGTAGAACTTCGAGCCGCTGCTGGATCGCCGCCACGCTTGTCGGCAACGCGAACAACTCGACCTCCCCCCGCTCTTCTACATCAGATCCTCCCAGGCCTAGCAGTCCTATCGCACCCCAGGATGGGTCGTGTCGGACCGCGACGAACAAGTCTGGCCCATCTTCGGCCTGCGACTCGATCAAATAGCCGCTATCGGTCCTCTGGATCCGGTCGATGGCATCGAGGGCTTGATCCAAATCCGCCGCCTGGGTGATCCCCAAGTGGACGCCACCTACAGCCGACTTGTGCGGGACCTCGCTAGATGACAACTTGACCACGACAGCCTCAGCATCACGCAGGAGCTTCGACATTGCTTCGTGTGCTTGTGATCTGTCGGCGCACAACTGTGACGGTGGAACACGGATTCCCGCCTCACGAAGCAGCACCTTGGCCTGGCCTTCCGTGGTCGGTGCAGGTCCGAAGTTTCGTCGGTGCGTTGGTTGACTCACGTTCCCGCGGGCCGCCCGCCGGGCTGTCGCATGCTTATCTGCAGCCAGCGCCCACGCGCCAACGGCGGCGCGCTCCGGGTTCACCAGCAGGGGGATACCGCTAGAGCGCAGTTCATCGCGAATTGGGAGTAACTCGGTCATCACACCGTTGCTAGATGCAACGATGGGAATGGGGCTGCGATCCCTGGCCTGCTTGAGAGTGGCAACTAGGTCCATAGCGTCCGGTTCCAGGAGAACGTAGAGCGCAACGAGGTCAATCAGCGGATCCTGAGCCACGGTGGTGAGAACATCCGGGAACTCTTCGGTCGGTCGGCCGGTGTCTACCGGGTTCTGCCGGTGTGTCAGTGCGGGAAGCAAGTCCCGCAGCCGGGCTTCGGTTTCCGGAGTCAGTTCGGGAACGCGCACTCCGAGGGTTTGGAGGCGGTCCGTTAACAGGATGCCCGGACCGGCTTGTCCGGTCACGACCCCCGCTGCGACCGTGCTCCCGCCGAGGGCGGCATCCAGCCTGGTAAGAGAGAGCACTGAGGCAGCATCCACAAGGTCACCAAGCGTGGAGACTACGACCGCACCAGCCTCAGTGAGCAGTGCTTGCGCGACGGTCCAATCCCCCGTGAGTGAACCCGTATGCGACTGCGCAAGGCGGTCAACGTCGGAGACTCCCGATTTGAGCACGATGACCGGCGCCGTGACGCTCGCTTGGCGAATGGCCTGGAGGAGCGTCATTCCATCCGAAGTGCCCTCGACATGCACCGCGATCGCAGCGCAGCGCTCACTGGTAGCCATCATGCTGATGAGCTCGGGTAGGTCGACATCACATGCGTTGCCGGTGCCCACCATGACGGCGACTCCGATTCCCTCCGCCTCCAAAGCGAGTGCTGTCGCGTGCGCAACCCCCCCGCTTTGCGCGAGAACCGCTACGGATCCGGGACTGATCTCCGTGACCGCGGGTACGAAGGATGCGTGAAGTCCAAGGCCAGGTACGGCCAAGCCCGAAGTGTTGGGACCTAGGACGCGGACCCCGAATCGCCGTCGGAGGCGATCCAAGGAGTCCTGAAGTGCGAGACCCTCGGGACTTCCCGTCTCGGCAAAGCCGCCTGAGCAGATGATGGCTGCTTTGGTTCCTGCGAGCGCGAGGTCCTCAATGGCCTGCGGCACGGCTTTGCTAGGCACGGCGAGGACTGCGAGATCGACGGGGTCTTCGATGTCCGATAGGTCGGTGACGATGCTCCTGTCATGGGCGCGACCTGCATTTCTCCCCAAGCCGTAAACGGGCCCGGGGAAGGCTCGCAGGTTCCGCAGAAGAGCATTGCCGGCCTTGGTTTCGTCCTGAGATGCTCCCACGACGACGATGCCCCGCGGGTGGAGCAGGGACTGCAGTCCCATTCGGTCGTGTAGGGCGGGGTAGTAGCGAGGACCGATGAATCCGAAGACGAGGTCTGCTCGGTCGGCATTCAGGTGCGTCAGGGCTTCCTGTTCGCTTGAGCAGTCGGTCAGGGCGATAGGTACGCGCACTCGAGGGCGAACCGCAACGCCGGCATGTGTTCGCAGTGCCTGGTGTTCGACGGAACCGTCGGGTGCGGAGATGATCACCAGGATTGCGCCACATGCTTCAGCTTCCTGGGCCGCCTCAACGAGTTTCTCCCAACCAGCGACATCGTTGATTGTTTCGGGAGTCGTCAGACGCACAGCGAAGGGAGTCTCTATCGGAGGGGACCCTGCGGGCAGAATCGCCACATCGACGTCCACAGTCGCCGACTCGGCGGCGATGGGGGGACCACCCTCGGGAAGTGCGTGCCTAACTCGCGCCACATTCTCCTTCGTGGCGTCAGGAAGGATGAGGAGCCCCGGCTCTGCACCGCTGGCTTTGATTGCCGCTAATTCTTGTTCCTGGGCGATGGCGTCCGGGCTGAGAACGATAGCCCGCCGGTTCGCCAGGACAAGTCCCTCGGCCAGGCGCATGTCTTGGTCGAGGGCTGTGGCGTCGACAGATTGCGACGCGAACCGAGCGTCTCGCTTGTGCAGTTGATCGAGTGTCTCTCGGCCCGTTCGCGTGAGGAAATTAACGGCGAAGGTATCGATGTCGCGGTCAACCCACCACTGAAAGTTCTCCCACCAACCACGGCTCGGCTCGGCCAACTGCTGGATCTTCCCGACGGAAGGCTTTCGTGAACGCTCGTATTCGTCCAGAACTGCTCGCGAGTCATCCTCGGCGATGAGTGCATTGGCTAGGGCAACTGCATCCTCCATGGCCATCTTTGTGCCGGAGCCGACGGAGAAGTGCGCTGTGTGGGCGGCATCCCCCAGAATCACAACCTTGTCCGCTGCAGTCCACGATCTGTTGCGGACGGTCGGGAATTGCCGCCAGTAGGAGGCGTTACCTACGAGAGGTTGTCCGTGCAAGGAATCAGCGAAGATCTCCTGACAGAACCGCATGGCATCTTCATCTGTCTCTCCGACACCCAAGTCTGGCAGACCTGGACGGTCGAGCCCGGCCCGTCGCCAGGTTGTCTCATCCGCCTCGACGATGAAGGTCGAGAGCTCCTCTGAGAACGGGTAAGCGTGGGTGGAGAAGGGTCCGTACTCCGTCTCGACGAAGTGGAAGGTGAGTGCGTCGTAGCGTCTCGGTGTTGCGAACCAGATGAAGCGGGCCTGGCCCATTTGAATATCGGGTCCAAACTCCTCTTCCCAATGTGCTCGCACCTGACTATTGATGCCATCTGCGCCCACGATGAGGTCGGATTCCCTGTGCAATTGATCGAGATCTGGTGCTTCGCACTCGTACGCGACATCAACACCTAGTTCGAGCGCACGTTGTTGGAGGATTTCGAGAAGTCGGTGTCGGGCGATAGCGGAGAAACCATGCCCGCTGGTCCGTCGGACACCTTTGGATGTTCCGATCTCTATGTCCGTCCAGGACTGGAAGTCACTGCGGATCCTGGCAAGAGATGCTGAATCCGCCTGATCGAGAAGTTCTACAGTGCGGTCGGAGAAGACGACCCCGAACCCGAAAGTTGCGCCGGGTGGATTCCGTTCCCAGACACGCAGGGTCCAGTCCGGACGTTGCTGGCGGAGCAAGATGGCCAGGAACAGGCCTCCTGGACCGGCTCCGATAATCGATATCGTCTTGGAGGTGGAGTCCCGGTTAGTCACGGTTCGGTTCCTCGGCGACGATGCGGTTCCGCTGCTGACCCAGTCCGGTGATGCGGGCCGTCATGAGCTCGCCGACGTGCAGGTAGCGGTTTCGAGCCATGCCCACACCCGATGGAGTGCCGGTGGAGATGATGTCCCCCGGGAGTAGCGTCGTGAACCGACTGGCGTAAGAGATCTGCTCAGCGATCGTGAAGATCATGTCGCTGGCGAGTGCGTCCTGCATCACCTCTTCGCCGACCAGAAGTTGAAGGCGTAACTGAGTGGGATCGTCGATCATGCTTGCCGGCACGAAGGCAGGTCCCATAGGTGTAAAGGTGTCGAAGGCCTTCTGCGCGAACCAGTCAGAAGAGAACATCGGCCAATCAGCGCGTTGGACGAAGTCGCGAGCCGATATGTCGTTGCACAGCAGATATCCGGCAACGTGCTCCATCGCCCGACCCACTTCGATTCGACGCCCGGGTCGACCGATGACAACTGCGAGTTCGACTTCCCAGTCGAGTTGCTCAACCTCGAGAGGCTTAATGATGTCGTCGTCGGGCCCCACAACGCTGCGCATGGGCTTGAGGAAGACGTAAGGGGTGCCGGAGTTGGTGGAGACCCTTCGACCCACCTTCTCTGAAGACTCGGCTTCTGTTGTGTGGGCCGCGTAGTTCGCAGCTGTGAAAATCAGCGTGGCTTCAGGATGAACAGGTGGGGCGAGATCCAGTTCGGACAGTGATTGCCACCCCGAGACCAGACTGCGGTCTTTCGTCAAGGTCTCTATGGCCGATTCGATGATTGTCGACCAGATCGGCCAATTGGAGAGGATTCCACGCAACGTGATGTCATTCGAGCATTGCCCGTGGGTCATGGTTATGGCGGTGACGAAGTCGATCGTTTCGTCGTCCACAATCAGCACCAGCGGTGCGTTGGATTCTCGACGAACGCCGATGCCTCCTGAAACCCGCCCCTCCACTATGAGTTCCCGCCTTCCCACACGGATAGCACCACCCGGCCCACATTCTGCTGTGTTTCGATCGCCCGATGAGCGTCGCGAACCTGCTCGAGTGGATAGACCCGATCGACGACTGGGCGCAATCCTTCGTCCACGAGTTGCCATAACCGATCGGCGGCTGGCGGGTTGTAAGTACGCACACCGAGAACAGACAGGTTTCGGGTGTACAGGTCTCGCATGTTGAGGGAGACCTCGCCTCCGAACCGGGCGCCGGACGTGACGACTCTTCCACCGTCGCGCAAACTCGCCATGGTCAGATTCCACAGGTCGGGTGCGCCAATATTGTCGATAGCCAGATCCACGCCGCCGTCTGAGATTTCTCGCACTTCGTCAACCATGGATGCCTGTGACGAATCCAGAACGTAGTCGACCCCGAGAGCCTTGAGGCGTTCGCGCTTCTCAGCGCTTCGTGATGACGCAATGACGCGTCCTCCCAGGTGCTGCAACACCTTGATCATCAAAGTACCGCTTGCCGAGGCGGCTGCCTGGACAAGCACCCATTCACCGGAGTTGAAGTTCCCATGTTCGAGCTGGCGCACCGCCAAGGGGCCATTCAGAGCAAGGGCCGCACCGTCGACGAAAGACACATCATCGGGCAACGGCCGCAGCGCAGTCGCTGGAACTACTGAGTAGTCCGCTGCCGATCCAGTGCGATGTACACCGATCAGTCCGATGTTTCCATCTTCTTTGACGTAGGCGGCTTGCACCACGACGCGTTCCCCGGGTTTGATCCAGGCCGGCGCGTCCGGTCCGCAAGAATCAACCACGCCAGTGTGCTCGACCCCGAGGATGTGAGGAAAGGAATACGTTGCGTAGGGGACCTGGCCGGCTCTATTCGAGACATCAAGAAATGAGTTCACAGAGACGGCTCCGACCCGAACACGGACTTCACCGCTTACGGGTTCCGGGATGGCAACGTCCTCGATATTGAGAACATCTAAGTCCCCATGCTCACGGATGACGACCGCGCGCATCGCTACGCCTTTGGTCCAGGTTCATGGTTCTGGAAGAACTCATCCGGCTGCGGTGGGCCCCAGAGAGCAACCGGCGCGTCGCTATCGTCCCAGTCTTTGGCTTCCCAGGCGTTGGTTATCTGATCGATATCCGAGAAGTACTCGACCCAGCTACCCCACGGGTCGCGCGTGTAGTGGAAGAGATTGGATCCCAGGGCATGTCGGCCAAGACCGAAGCACATGGAGGCACCTGCGGAATTCAGCTTGTCGGCGCCAATGGCCATTTCGTCCAGTCCACTAACCTCGAAACTCGCATGGTGGAAGCCTCTATGGGTTCCCTGGACGAAGCCGAACACGTGGTGATCTCCGACACCCACGTTCATGAAAGCCACCACGGGGAACGGCTCCGGTGCTCCGGGGGGCTGAGCCATGATCCGGTCGGACAGCCTTAGACCGAGAACGTCTCCGTAGAACTCTTGAGCATCGGGAACGCTGGAAGTGAACATGAGTGAATGTCCGAGACGACGAGGGCGAGGCTCCTTCGGCGCTGATCGCCAGGCGGGGATGTCCACGCGTGGGTAGCGACCACCGACATTGACCTCGGGTACGTGTTCGTACGAGACAGGTGTCGCCGGATCCAGGGCCACGACGTTGACCCACATGTTCTCGAAGTCCTGGAACCAGATTCCGCCATCGTCGGCACCATCGGGTGCCTCGTCGAAAACGGTGATGCCGCGGGTCTGAACTCGCTGACGGACCTGTTCGAGACCCTCGGGTGTCGCCGTGAAGGAGTAGTGATGAATTCTCTTCTCAGGCCCTTCGAGCATGACGATTTGGTCCTGATCCCGGCCGTGGCAGCGCATCGCGACCTTGTCCGAGCGCTCTTGTGCTTCAAGCCCGAAAGCCTGGTAGAAGTCCCGACCTACCGCCGGGTCGGGAACGGTGATTGCGACGTGCTTGAGAGACGTGACGAACGTGGACATGACCCCTCCTCGGTTTCGTTGAACCCGCCCAAAATATGTGACGGTTCAATGGAGATAAGCGGAATAGTGTCATGCAAGGCATCCCTTGTCTAGGGAGTTTCTGCACTCCGCAATTGCGGAAAACGTTCGAGAACCTCGGGATTGTCCACGGTCGAGAGGTCACCTGGATCCTCGCCCAGTGCTAGCGAACGTATCGCGCGCCGAACGGTCTTGGCGGTTCGTGTTCGAGGTAGATCGGGAACGCAGACGAAATCCGTGGGTGCGAAGGGCTTCCCCAGGGCACCCACCACAGCTTCAGTTACGGCTTTCTCTATCTCGTCGGGGACTGTGTGGTCTTCCCACGGCTCGAGCAGCACTAGGAAGAGGGCTACCGCTTCCCCCTTGGTCGGGTGGGGAAGCCCCACGGCGGCTGCTTGTACGACGTCGGGAACGGTTAGTGCGGCTGCCTCGACTTCAACCGGTCCCAGCCGTTTGCCTGCAACGTTCATGACATCGTCGGAGCGTCCGTGCAAGGTCCAGAAACCGTCCGCATCGAAGGAGACCCGGTCACCGTGGCGCCATACACCGGGCCAGGTGGAGTAGTAGGTATCCAAGAAGCGCTCATGATCACCCCACACCGTGCGTGCCATGGCTGGCCAAGGTTGGGTGCAGACGAGTTCACCAGGTTCACCGGAGGTTGGCTCTCCTTCGGCTCCCCAGTCTTCGACGGCCATTCCCCAGCATGGAGTGCCGACGGTTAGGGGCTTTATGCCTTGCATGAGACTGACGCTTAGGAAGCAAGCCCCCACCTCGGTTCCCCCGGTGAAGTTCACGATGGGAATGGAGCCTCCCCCGACGCCTTCAAACAGCCACCTCCATGCATCGGTCGTCCAAGGCTCACCGCTCGAACCGAAGGCGAGGAGGTCTGGTAGCGGGTTACTGCCGAATCCCTGGGGAAAGTCGACCATCAGTCCCCGAATAAGACTGGGTGCCAATCCCAGTGCCGTTAGGTGCTGATTCCTTGCGAAGTCGAAAACACGATCACGCTTGGGGAAGTCAGGTGCTCCCGGGTAGCACACCAGCGTGGCCTGGTTCACGAGAGCTCCGACAGTCACCCACGCGCTCATGATCCAACCCAGGTCCGTGATCCAAGCGATTCGATCACCGGCTTGCACGTCGAGCTGGAATGCGGCTTCCTGTGCGAGCTTCACAGTCAGTCCGCCGTGGACGTGAACGACGCCCTTCGGCTTTCCAGTCGTCCCGGAGGTGTAGGCGATCAGGACCGGATCCTCTGCTGCGGTCGCGACCGGGGTGGTCAATGGCTCCACTGCTCGCGCACAGGCTTCCCAGTCGTTGCCCGTCATCGTTGACGACACCGCGGCCCCTTCATCGCGATTCCAAATCAGCAGGCGGTCAGCGGCTGTCGTTTCGGTGGATGCCTCGATTGCTACTGAAACCAGGTCAACTTGGCGCCCGCGCCGTGTCAACCCGGCTTGCGTGACCACGGCACTGGCTCCTGAGTCCACGATTCGCAAACGGGTCGCGTCGACACCGAAACCCGAGAAGACCGGAACCGCGACCGCTCCCGCCCAGGCGACCGATAGGAACGAGATGACGCCTTCGGCTGACATGGGAAGGAGCAAGACGACGCGGTCTCCGGGGTGAACGTTCTCCTGTTGCAGAAGGGCAGCGCCACGCTGGACGGCATCGCACAGTTGTTTCCCCGTCCAGGTGCGAACCGACCCGTCTTCCCGCTCCTCGACGAGCGCCTCGATGTCGGAGCCCACCCACTTAGCCAGACAAGCATGCGCCAGGTTTATGGAGCCGCCTGTGAACCACCGGGCGTCGGCCATGTCGGCGCCGTGCTCGAGGATGTTCGTGGGGGGTTGCAGGAACGGGATAGCCAGGAAGTCGATCACCTGAGCCCAGAACTCCTCGGGAGATTCGATGGACCAGCGGTAGCCGGCGGAGCGGTCACTGACGCCGACGAAGGACAAGAAGCGCTGCTCGGTGCTCCTTCGACGATCGCTCGGCGCTTGCCAAACGATCGGGGTGCTCACTGGTTGGGGGCTTCGGTGTTCAACCACGTTCTCACCTTCCTGGATGCTGTGATCAGCGCATGCGCCATAGTGATGTTCACGTCGAATCCTGGTGACCGCTTGCGCGCTCCGCGGCGCGCGAACCGGATATGGCCACAACGGCGCCAGCAAAGCCCAACAGGATGAATGCCCCGGCTACTCCGATCACTGCGACGAACGGTGCGGCCAGATAGGGACTCGAGAATTGACCGAGATAGTTGGTGACACCTAGTCCGGATGTCACTCGTCCTCGCATCGGGGGCGGTGCGCAGTTACCCACCGAGACTGTCAGGGCGGGTACGACGATTCCATGCGCAGCACCGAAGATGAACATCGCGCCGACGATCGCCCAGGGGTGATCCTCGACGATTAACACCACAGCGGCCGCGACGTACAAGAAGCCGGAAATCCACAGCAGGAGCCCTATCGGAAGACGGCGCCTGATGCGACCGTAATTGCTGGCTACCGCGAAGGCGGCCAAGTTCATTCCGCTCAGGAACAGTCCGACGGTCGCTGCTCCTCCGAGACCAGATCCCTCGAGAAGTTGGGGGACGAAGATGACTATCAGGTACAGCGCAACGTAGGCGCTGAAGGCGGCCAAGTAGAGCCGCAGTATTCGCCTGTCGTGGCGGATCAGTGCTAGTACGCCGCCGGGAGGACGTCCTCCCGGTTGGTCGGCTGGCAGCGTGATGGCGATTGCCACCGCAATAGGCAGCGCGGCCAAGTAAACCAAGAAAGCCCCCTGCCACGCGGCCACGGCCGCGAAACCGCCAAGCGTGGGGTAAACGATTCCTCCGAACTGATTGGCTGCCGCCCGCCAACCCATGACGGAATCCCGGCGTTGCCCGGTTGTCGTTTGCAGAATGACCACGGTTATGGCGGTGAAGATGAATCCGGTCGCTAGACCGAAGGGGACCCTGCTGGCAAGTAGCCACCACACGTTCGGAGCCAAAGCTCCGAGTCCTCCGAAGATGCCGAAGCCAACGAGGCCCCAGAGCAGTGGGCGTCGAGGCCCGACGCGATCGATGACAACACCTGCGATCGGGCTTGCCAAGGCGATGAAGAGGGTGTGTGCCGTGACGAGCGCTCCTGCGGCCACGGATCCCAGCGAGAATGCCGCCTTGATCTCGTTCAGGGCGGGGATGATCACAGCGCCCGACATGATCGGCAGTGTCGACGCTGCCAAGACACCTACGAGGGCACCGGATCTGAGCGCCACGGGGTCACGGTCTTGTGTCATTTGTCTGCGTTACCTCCTCACTGTGTGATGGATGCTCGGGTGACAGGGCTGGCTGTGCTCGGGCAGCGTGAATGGGTCGACACGTGAGAACATTGGCGTAATTCCTCGTCTCTTAACAACAATTTCGCGAAACACCCTGCCGCGTGAGGCAATCTGTGCGTAACCTTCCCCGGAAATGAATGTGACATATCCATTGACTCCGTATGAATAAATGTTTCATACTCACGCAATCGGTGAGGAGGGTGCATGCTGGATGGGTTCGTGCCGTGGCCTGCCGAGGTTGCTGAGGAGTATCGGGCGGCGGGCCTCTGGCGCGGGGAGTCCTTGCTCGAACTTCTGCGTGCTCCGGCGTATTCCGATCCCTCTGCCGATGCACTCGTTGACGGTGAGCGGATGTGGACCCGCGAACAACTCTGGGATGCGGTAGCCACCCGCGCTGCGGGGCTGCTCGCGGGAGGTTTGCGGCCAACTGACCGGGTCGTCATCCAGCTTCCGAATTCAGCGGATTTCGTCATCACCTTTCTCGGGACCGTGTGGGCAGGATTGATTCCAGTCCTGGCGCTACCGGGGCATCGTCGAACAGAACTCCGGCACATCGCAGCCACCGTCGGCGCGCGAGCCTTGTGTGTCTCCGGGCGTCCTGGGGCGGATGTTGATTTCGAGGAACTGGCAGCCCAGGTAGCCGCCGATGTTCCATCGATTGAGATCGTCATCGTCGACGGTCGACGTATCGGAGCGACCGAACTCGACGATCCTGGCAGTTCCGCGCAGGCTCCCAGCTCGCACGTGCCCTCCGGTTCCGATATCGCTCTCTTCCTGCTGTCCGGTGGGACGACTGGCCTGCCGAAGTTGATTGCCCGGACTCATGACGATTACAGCTTCAACATCGCCCAGTCGAGCACAGTCAGCGGGTTGGGACCTGATTCTCGTTACTTGGTCGCGCTGCCCGCTGGTCACAACTTCCCCTTGGGCTGCCCGGGCTTGCTCGGTACCTTGGCTAGCGGCGGGACCGTCATCATGGCTCCGTCGCCTTCGATCAAGTCGGTCTTCCCGCTCGCAGCACGCACACGACCCACGATCAGTGCGGTCGTTCCTGCCGTTGCCATTTCCTGGATGGAGGCTGAAGGGCGCGAGGCGCTCGCTTCGCTTGAGGTCTTGCAGGTGGGCGGAGCCCGCATGAACCCCGAGGTTGCGAAGGAGGTGAAGCCCAGACTGGGGTGCACCCTCCAGCAGGTTTTCGGCATGGCGGAAGGTCTTCTCAACTACACGCGCCTGGACGATCCCGAGACAATCATGGTGCACACCCAGGGGCGGAAGATCTCGGAGTTCGACGAGATTCGTATCGTCGATGAACAAGATCAGCCGGTGGAAGCCGGTGCAGTGGGGGAACTCCTCACCCGGGGCCCGTACACGATCCGCGGGTATTTCGCTGCGCCCGACCACAACGAGAAGTCGTTCACGCCCGACGGCTTCTACCGAACCGGTGACTTGGTCCGGGCCGACGAGCAAGGCAACTTGATCGTTGAGGGTCGCGCGAAGGACCACATCAACCGCGGTGGGGAAAAAATCTCCGCTGAGGAAATTGAAAACTACGTTCTCTCACTCCCGAGCATTGTGAATGCAGCCGCTATCGGTGTGCCGGATCCAGTTTTGGGTGACCGAATCTGCCTCGTTGTCGAAGCTAGCGCGGATGTGTCACTGGAGACGATTCGTCAACACTTCACCGATTCCGGGGTAGCGACCTTCAAGTTCCCCGAGTTCCTGGATGTCGTCGATCGACTGCCCCTAACGAACGTAGGGAAAGTCGACAAGGCGCGTCTTCGTGAGAAGTACTCCCACAAGGAAGGAAGCAGATGAAACTGGCAACCATTCGGCTGGGGGAGGCCACTGTCGCGGCCATCGTCGAGGACGGTCACGTCGAAGTCCTGCGCGCTCGAGACGTTCGAGAAGTACTAGACGGTGGTGTGGAGAATGCCCAGGATCTATCGACCGGGCAACAGATTCCTGTCGGCGAAGTCAACTTCGCCCCCGTCATTCCCGATCCATCGGCAACGTGGTGTATCGGGCTGAACTACGCGGGCCACGCTGAGGAGACAGGAGTTCCACTACCTGATTACCCGACCGTCTTCAGCAAGATGTCGGCATCTTTGATCGGGGCGAACGACGCCATCGCGATGCCTCCCGCCGATGTATCGGTTGAACTCGATTGGGAGGCGGAGCTGGTTGTCGTGGTCGGCAAAGCATGTCGTTTTGTCGATGAAGCCGGTGCCGAAGACGCTATCGCTGGTTACACCTCAGGCAATGACATTTCTGTTCGTGACTGGCAGCTGCGCACCACTCAGTGGTTGCTGGGGAAGACGCTCGAGGCATCCTCGCCGATAGGTCCCTGGATGGTGACGAAAGACGAGTTCGGCGACATCCAGGGCAAGGAGATTTCGTGTGAAGTGGACGGGAACACCGTCCAAGCATCGCAATTGGGTGATTTGCACTTTAAACCCGCCGAGCTCGTTTCGACGATTAGCCAGATGATCACTCTGCAGCCGGGTGATCTGATCTTCACGGGAACGCCTAGCGGGGTCGCATTGTCTCGCGAGGGTAAGCCGTGGTTGACCCCCGGTTCGGTGGTTCGCACGCGGATCGATGGCCTGGGAGATCTCGTCAACACATGTGTTCGGCTCTAGAGGGAGTGCAGAGTGTCTAACGCAACTGTTGAAACTGGAGCATTGAGCACAGCTGACGGCAGCAACGTATGCATTGAGGGCCGCAATGTCGGGAAGACTTTCGGCGAAGTTGTCGCACTCGAAGGAGCAACGTTCTCCGTTCCGCGTGGTGGGTTCGCATCGGTTCTCGGTCCGAGTGGCTGTGGAAAATCGACCCTGCTTCGGCTCGTGGCAGGCCTTGACTCGCACTCTGGTGATCTAACGATCAAGGGTCGAAAGGTGGCCGGACCCAGTGAGGACGTGGGCATGATGTTCCAGCGCCCAACGCTGCTGCCATGGAAAACAGCTGTCGAGAACGTTCTTTTGCCCACTCAGTTGCGTGGACGCGTAAAGCAGGAAGACCGTGATCGAGCCATGGAGTTGCTCGATCTGGTGGGTCTCGATGGATTCGAGTTTTCCTACCCCCGTCACCTTTCTGGTGGCATGCAGCAGCGTGTGGCTCTCGCGCGGTTGCTGATGACGGGCGCCAACGTTCTGCTGCTCGATGAACCTTTCGGGGCCCTGGATGAGTTCACCAGGGAACGCCTCAACATTGAGTTACTGCGAATCCATGCCAACGTGGGTGCGACAACGATGTTCGTCACCCACAACATTTCGGAAGCGATCTTCCTGGCAGACGAAGTGCTCGTCATGACACCCCGACCCGGTCGCCTCGCGAAAGTCATCCACATCCCCTTCGAACACCCCCGAGAGATCAGTTTGACCAGGACTCAGGAGTTCAATGATTTGGTCTTCACCGTCCGCGAAATCCTGGGAGCGGACCAGTGAGTGAGATAGTCGTTCAGCAGAGTTCGGTTAGTGGCAGCCGCGGATGGCGTGGTTTCGCGCGACAGCTGCCCCTCCAGTTGGGTGCCTTCGCCATCGTCATCTCTATCTGGTGGTTAGCCGCCGATCAGGAATGGGTCAGCCCGCGAATCCTCCCCGCTCCTGGCGCCGTTGTAAGCGCCTTCTGGCAACTCGTAACGACCGGCATCCTGCTCGATAATTTGGGCGTAACGGTCTATGAGGTCATTGCCGGCTTCATCCTTGGCTCACTCGGTGGTTTCCTCATCGCAGTCGGTGCTGCCCTGTACGGTCCGTTTCGTCAGGTGGTGACGCCGTACATGGTGGCTCTTCAGGTCACGCCTCGCGTTGCCATCGCACCACTCTTGTTCATTTGGCTGGGCTTTGGGGCGCTACCCAAGATTGTGTTGGCGGCGACCATCTGCTTCTTCCCCGTTTTCATCAACACACTCACCGGGTTGACGATCATTGATGAAGATGAACGAGAGTTATTCCGTTCCCTGAGGGCATCCAAGCGTCAAGAGTTCTTTCGTCTCCAGCTCCCTTCAGCGATGCCTGTCACATTCGCTGGGTTGAAGACCGCGATATCCCTGGCGCTGATCGGTGCAATCGTCGGCGAATTTGTTTCCGCCGAGGAAGGTCTTGGCCTTTTGATTCAGCGCTTCTCCTTCCAACTCAATACCCCAGCCGCCTATGCCGTCCTCTTCACTCTGACGATTCTCGGTCTTCTCCTCTATGCGTTGATGGAGGTTCTGGATCGATACATCGTCTTCTGGAACAGAAACGATCGAATGTTGCAGCGCACACGTCGCATGGAGGCCCGCTATCAGCGGGGGCACGGCCCCCGCGGAGGCGCCAATGCGACGTCCACGAACACCGGGCTCGTCTCATCGGGATCCGGGATCACATCCCAACAGGGAGGGAAATAATGAGAAAAACATCCATGCGCTTGGCTGCCGTCGCGGCAGCCGGAGCCCTTGTCCTTGCTGCCTGCGGTGGTGGCGATGATGAGGCGACCTCAGCCGATGGTGGCGGTTCGTCTGAGACCGCTACCGAGGAAGCTGAGGCTGGTGCCGTCGAGGAGTGCGGAACGATCGACCTCCTGCAGCCGATCCCCGAGTCCATTCTCTTTTGGCCGCTGATCACTTCGAATGCCCTCGGCTATTTTGAAGAAGAAGGTCTTCAGGTGAACCTGCTGCCGGGCGGTGATCTTCCGGAAACAGCCTTCGTCGAGAACGGCGAAGCAGACATTGCGACTGCCGGTGGACCCGAGGTTATGCAAGCCCTAGACGCGGGTGCTGATCTGAAAGTCCTGTACGACTACTGGAATGTCGCAGCTGAGGGTCTCGTTGCTCTTGCTGATGGCCCGGATGACGTGGCGGACATCCAAAACGTCGGTTTGGTCTCCGACAGCGACGCGGCGACAGTCACCATCATCTGGACCGCCCTAGGGCTGGACCCCGATGCCGTGAACACGATCACGCTCGGTGACAGCCCTGCGGTACTCGCCGAATCGCTTGAGAACGGTTCCGTTGACGCGGTTGCCGGTGCCATTCTCGACTTCATCGGCATCCAAGCGGCTGGACTTGACATCAAGGACATTGCACCGTCGGAGTTCAAGGCATCGCCTTCCGCTTCCTTCATCGTCACTCCACAGACGATCGAGGAGAACGGCGAGTGCATTGAGCGATTCCTCAGGGCATGGGCCAAGGGGACGTACGCCGGGCTGGTTAATGGACCCGCCACCCAGGCAATGGGTAAGGCCGCGGTGCCGGAAGAGTGGATCGAGGAGTCCATTGGTGTGGCCTCCTACGACCAAGCCGTTGCACCAAACTCACCCGCCGAATCCGATGGGACGTTCGGTGCCGTTCAGACAGACGTCTGGCAAGCGCAGGCCGATGAGTTGATCTCCATCGGCGAACTAGATGCTGAGACTCTCGATGTCAACTCCTTTATCGACGAGCAGTTCATCGGAGGCGCCAACGATTGGGATCGCGCTGAAGTCGAAGCGGAGATTCAGGCCTGGGCAGACGAGAACCTGTAGCAGCATCCTTGGTAACCGGTCTGGGTGGGGAGCAGGAATCCTGGTCCCCACCCAGACCCCCAGGTTGGGGAAGGGACGATCGTGATCGACACTCACAGCCATTGGATTCCGCCGTCGTATGCCCAAGCATTGGAAGAGGAAGGACGTGTCGATCCCGCGGTAGAGGCGACTCGTCAGATCGTCTTGGGTGCCCAAGGTGCCGATCTGCTGACAGATTTGGAATCGCGCTTCTTCCAGATGGATGCAGCGGACGTCCAGTTGGCCGTGCTCTCCATTCCACCGCCGGGTGTGGGTTTCAGTGACTCGGACCGGGCCGCGGCTGCTGCTCGACGGGTCAACGATGATTTGATCGAGGCGGCGGAGCGCTTTCCCGACCGTCTGCGTGTTCTCGCGACGTTACCCCTTCCTCATACGGAGGAGGCTCTTGCAGAGGTTGAGCGGCTCCGCGAAAGTGAACTCGTTCGCGGGGTCGAACTGTTCGGGATCACCGGTCGATTCCAGACAGACGATCCGGCATTTGAGCCGGTTCTTCAGTCGATTGCAGATGCCGGGTTGGTCGCGCAAATGCATCCAGCGTTCGAGCCACCGGCGGATGCCATGAAGGCTTGGGGTTTGGGTGGCTCCCTAGGAGCGGTTTTCGGTAACAGCCTTGCGGCTGCCCGGTTGATCTTGTCCGGGACACTCGATCGAATCCCGAACCTGGAAATCATCGTCACACACCTCGCCGGGGTCTTGCCTTACCTCGAGACCCGCATTGATGATCTGAGTGGCTCTGGAGATGCTGAGCATCCTTTGAGTCACTACCTGAGACATCGGGTCTGGGCTGACAACTGCTCGTACCACCGGCCGTCCCTTGTCTGTGCCGTCGAGACCATGGGAGCCGAGCGAATCGTGACTGGTTCCGACTACCCATTCCGCGGCACGGTGGAGCGGTGCATCAATGACGTCGCAGAGAGTGGACTGCCGGGTAGTGCCATTGACTTAATCCTGCATCAGAATGCGAGGCGCTGGTTCGAGTAGACATCGGCGACAAAGCGCCACTGCCGCCGAGCGGAACGATGCGAGGAACAGGCCCTCAATGTGGCCCTCGGCTGCAAAAGTGGGACGATGTCATC
>Ga0209953_1000245_pt1 | contig 21150 bp, 23 predicted proteins | sample SalPonred_H2O_MG_FD_185713 | JGI IMG/M metagenome (GOLD analysis project Ga0209953, IMG submission 185713) | Salt pond water microbial communities from South San Francisco under conditions of wetland restoration - Salt Pond MetaG... | ecosystem: Environmental > Aquatic > Non-marine Saline and...
AGTCGAATGCGGTGACAGGGTCAGGTAGGTAAGTGGAACTCACCGCATAGAGGCGGTCCACTCCATTGCCGAGAGGGTAGGCGAAGCTGTCAGCGCCAATCACGGAGAGGTTGACAGGATCTTGGGAGAGCGACCAGGGGCCTTGAACGGTAGGAGCGGCGGCTGAGGGGCCGATGGCGAGAGCGCTGGTGAGCGCGATGGCGGAAGCGGCGGCGAAGGCGGTTACCCGAGAGGAGAACGCGTGTTTCATGTGCACGCAATGTAGTTGTGGACGCCGGGCGACGATGTGAGTTTTGACGAAAATTCAGTGTGGTTGCTGATGTTTAGTTGCGGTGTCACCCGTCTGGCCCTCGAGGCCTACCTCCCACATCCCGGGTGTTCGCCGAATCGAGTAAGGGGCACCCCTGATGAGGTACCCCTTGCTCGATGGCGGTGGCGGTGGGATTTGAACCCACGGTGAGGTTGCCCCCACACGCGCTTTCGAGGCGCGCTCCTTTGGCCGCTCGGACACGCCACCGCGGGAGAGGTTACAAGGGGTCGGAACGCAAAGTGGGGGCGGCATTACGCCGCCCCCACTCGTTGGTTCCGCATTCGCGCGGAGGATAGGGGATTCGAACCCCTGAGGGCTATTAACCCAACCCGCTTTCCAAGCGAGCGCCATAGGCCACTAGGCGAATCCTCCGCGGGGGAGAGTACCCGCAGGTGGCGAGCACGGTGTTACGCCCCGTACTCTGGGGCTGACCCCTCGTGCGGTGTCACCTCGCTCAACCCCCCCAGGGCCGGAAGGCAGCAAGGGTAGGCGGGCTCTGTCAGGTGCGCGGGGGGTCCCTTTTCGTCCGCAATAGAGTCGGCGCATGTCCTTGGCGCTGTACCGCACCTACCGGCCAGCGCGACTGGCCGACGTGGTCGGTCAGGAGCACATCACCGCGCCATTGACCCGGGCGTTGGAAAACGATCGGGTTCATCACGCTTATCTGTTCTCCGGTCCTCGCGGATGCGGGAAAACTTCGACTGCCCGGATCATGGCTCGGTCGCTGAACTGCGAACAAGGACCCACTCCTGAACCGTGCGGGGAGTGCCAAAGCTGCATCGACTTGGCCGCCGGTGGCTCCGGATCGATCGACGTCATTGAGTTGGACGCTGCCAGCCACGGCGGTGTCGACGACACCCGTGAGCTGCGCGAACGTGCGATGTTCGCACCGGCTTCATCGCGTTACAAGGTGTACATCATCGATGAGGCGCACATGGTCTCCACTGCCGGATTCAATGCACTGTTGAAACTCGTGGAGGAGCCACCGGAGCATGTTCGGTTCATTTTCGCCACTACCGATCCGGACAAGGTGCTGCCCACCATTCGCTCACGTACCCACAACTACGCCTTCCGTTTGGTGGGCACCAAGGAATTGCAGCAACACCTCGCGTCGATCTGCGATCAAGAAGGCGTGCCGGCCGAGCCGGCAGCGCTGGCGTTGGTGGCTCGAGCCGGCGCCGGCAGCGTGCGTGATTCACTCTCGATCCTGGGACAGGTGATCGCCGGTTCTGGTCCCGATGGCATCACTTATGCGGAAGTGGCCGATCAGCTCGGTGTGACCGATACCGCGTTGCTTGATGCAACGCTGGAGGCGATCTCCGCGCGCGATGGTGCTGCCCTGTTCCAGGTGATTGAGTCGGTAGTAGATGCCGGCCACGATCCGCGTCGCTTCGTTTCCGATCTGCTGGAACGCATGCGCGATGTGATCGTTGTGCAAAGCGTCCCGGATGCTGCGGGTACCGGATTGATCGACGCTCCCGATGATGAAGTCGAACGCATCGTGCAGCAGGCGCAGATGCTCGGTCCCGCGGAAGCTAGCCGCACTGCAGACGTTGTAAGCGCCACGTTGAGTGAGTTGAAGGGCGCCACCGCGCCTCGGCTGCGCCTAGAAATGATGGCGGCTCGCTTGCTCGTGCCCGCTGCCGATGATTCCGACGATGGAAGCCGTGCGCGTCTGGAACACCTCGAACGAGTGGTTGCCGCGCTTCCAGTCTCTGGTGGCACCGGTGCTGCTAAGCCGGCGGTGAAGCCCGCGGAAGACAAGCCGGCGAAACAGCCGAGCAAGAAGGCGGAAAGTAAGGCCGCTACACCGGTCTCGGATGAAGACGAGTCATCATCGAGGGCGCCAGCTCCGCCGAGACTCTCGGAGGTCGCACCATCCACCGCAACTGATTCATCCGTCGAGACGATGACTGCGGCGGCGAAGACTGCACCCGAGCCCGTGGCGGAGCCCGAACCAGTCGCTGCCACTGCTGCACCTGCAACAAGCACATCCGATGTCACCTTGGAAGGTTTCGTCTCGATGTGGCCAGCGGTCATGGACGCCTTGGCCGGGTACGGCCGCGTGCCATGGATGGCTTTCAGCGGTTCACGACCACTGTCGTGGTCCGATGGCACGTTGGCGGTGGGCCTCGATAGTCCCGGCAAGGTCGCCAATGTTGCAAACAGCGGTCACGGTGATTCCATGCAAGCGGCCATCAAGGATGTTTTAAAGGTCGATGTTCGACTCGATGTCGTCCTGGCCTCCGAAACCACCACTCCTACGAGCGCGGGAATGCCTGCGAGTTCAGCAACAGCCAAGGATCCAGATGCACCGAGCCTGGACGATGCGGATGTCGATGATGTCACCGGAGTGGACTTGATTAAGCGTGAACTCGGTGGCGTGCAAATAGGCGAGATTGAGCACTGATGTACGAAGGCGCGGTCCAGGAACTGATCGATGAGCTCGGACGCCTCCCTGGAGTTGGTCCGAAGAGCGCGCAGCGCATCGCCTTCCACCTGCTTGCAGCCGACCAAGTGGATGTCCAACGGCTGGTCGACGCCTTGCACCAAGTGAAGGAGCGAGTGTCTTTCTGCCAGACGTGCGGCAACATCGCCGAGAGCGAGGAGTGCCGGATCTGCACTGACCCGAAGCGCGATTTCTCGGTGCTGTGTGTGGTGGAGGAGCCGAAGGACGTCGTTGCTATTGAGCGCACCCGCGAATTCCGGGGGCGGTATCACGTGCTTGGCGGGTCCATAAATCCGATCGAAGGCGTTGGACCAGAGGACTTGCGTATTCGCGAACTTCTCGGCCGATTGTCCGATGGATCGATCCTCGAAGTTATCTTGGCGACCGATCCGAACCTGGAAGGTGAGGCGACCGCTACTTACCTAGCCCGCACGATCACTCCACTTGGCGTCGCAGTGTCGCGGCTGGCTAGTGGGTTGCCGGTGGGCGGTGACTTGGAGTACGCCGACGAAGTCACCCTCGGGCGCGCCTTCGAGGGAAGACGCCGCATCGAATCCTCATGAGCCTCTTCAGTTCCCACCCTTAGTCTTCCGATCGTGGATGAGTCACTGCTTTCCTACGCGATCACCGGTGTAATCGCACTGGGCGTTGCGGTCTTCATCCGGCAACGCGGCTGGGGAATCGCGCTTCCACTGATCGCGCTCGGAGCAATCGTCGGCATCGCACCCATTGGGCCATCGGCGCCACCGAATCCGGAAGTGATTTTGATCGTGATCTTGGCGCCGCTGGTCTTCGGTGAGGCGATGGGTTCGTCGTACCTGGACTTGCGGAGAGTCTCTCGACCGGTACTCGCTCTCGCTATTGGTCTTGTTGTGACGGCGACCTTCGTTGTCGGGGGTGTGGTGAGCGCAGTGGTGGCTATTCCCATCAGCGTTGCGTTGGCACTGGGAGCGATCTTGGCGCCAACCGATGCCGTTGCGGTCAGCACGATCGCAAAGCGAGCTTCTATCCCGCGCAGACTCGTATCGATTCTCGAGGGTGAGAGCTTGGTGAACGACGGCACCGGGTTGACCGCTTTGCGCGTTGCCGTCGCCGCCACCATCGCCGGATCAGTCACCGTCATCGAAGCCACCGGAATGTTCGCTGTTGCCGTTAGCGTCGGGTTGGCCGTTGGTGCCGCTTTCGGCTGGGGGATGTCTCTCATTCTCAAGCGGAGCCGAGATCTCGTTGCCGCCAACTCGCTGATCGTTATCGCTCCCTTCTCAATTTATCTTGCTGCCGAGGCGCTGGAAGGTTCAGGCATCTTGGCTGTGGTTGTTGCTGCGCTGTGGGTGGCAACCTCGCAGCACGCTGATCCCGGCTGGTCCGGGCGCCTGTCGGGTAACACGGTGTGGAAACACCTCACATTCATCCTGCAGGTCTTCGCGTTCTTGCTCATTGGCCTGGAGTTGCCGGTTTCGGTTACACGCCTTGATTCTTCTCAGTGGAACCTCGTCGTGATTCTCGTTCCGCTGGTCTTGGTCACCTTGATCGTGACTCGCGCGCTCTTTGTTGCTGTCATGGTTGCCGCCGAGCGGGCCCGTGATGCGCGCCGAATCCGGCGTACCGGAGTTGATCAGCGGCGCGAAGCCCTCGGGCGTGAGTCGGCAATTCTGGCGTGGGCGGGCGCCCGTGGTCCGGTGTCTGGACTGGCCGCCTTCTCCTTGCCCCTCACCACGGCCGCTGGTGAAGCATTCCCCTATCGCGACGTGCTCCTTGCGACCACATTCGTTGTCATCGTGATCAGCCTGTTGCTCGCGCTCACGGTCGCACCGCTCGCACGTGCCCTGAAGGTAGGTAGCGACGATGACGCCGATCTCAGCCGGGACATGGATGCCGCTTTGGCGCGAGCAGCGCTCGATCGACTAGACGCAGCAATCGAGGAAGCGCAGGTCGACGGCAACCCGATCTCGCAGGAAGTGGTGGATCGGCTGCAGCATGATGCGAACGAACGGCTCGACCGGGCCCGCGGGACGCAGGAACCGTCGGTCACCCGTGAGATGGCCACCGTCCAGATGTTTGCCCTCGCGCGCGCGATGGTTCGTGCTGAGCAGGAGGAGTTGCTTCGCCTGCGTGATGAGGAGGGGCTGCCGGATTCGATCGTGCGCACAAGGTTGCGCGAACTCGACCTGCGACAGCAAGCGCTCGGTACCGACGGGTAGCGGGTAGTACGGATTTTTCTCGTCAGCAACGGAATTCTGCTGCGACATATTCGTGATGATGGGAACCGATGGTCGGTATTTTCGATCGTCGGGTAACGAATGAGTAACGTCACATGTTCACCCTTTGATAACGCTCATGTCACTCATGTCCCATAAGCGTCTCAACCCCGGTCAGTGACGTGACCTTGCCCCAAGTGTCCGATTTGGATGCCGCTCGCGGGACTATTGTCACGTGGGTCAGATGCCCTGCACTCAAGCAAACCAAGGAGTGAACGTATACATGGGTTCCATGAGTAAGAAATTTGCAGTCATCCTGGGCGCCTCCGCGCTCGCGTTGGCCGCGTGTTCCAGCGACTCCGGCGATTCCGCCGACAGTGGCTCCGACGACGGTGGCAGCGGTGCCATCGCCGAGCAGTACGACATGAGCGGTATCGACGTAGCCGTCGGGTCTAAGGACTTCGACGAGCAGTTGATCCTTGGTCAGATGATGGTCCAGGCCCTCGAGGCTGCTGGCGCCAACGTTGATGACAAGGTCAACCTCGGCGGCACGGCAGTGGCCCGCGAGGCGCTGCTGTCCGGTGACATCGATGTCTACATGGAGTACAACGGCACTGGTTGGACCGTCCACCTCGGACAGGAAGACCCAAGTTTCGATCCCGATGAACTAACCACCGGTGTGCGTGACCTCGACCTCGAGCAGAACAACATCGTCTGGGTTGGTCAGTCACCGTTCAACAACACCTATGGCTTCGCCTCCAGCCCGGAGGTAACCGAGGCCAACGGTGGCCCCTTCGACCTCCAGTCGATGATGGAGTACGTGCGGGATAACCCCGACGCCGTTGTCTGCATGGAGTCGGAGTTCCCGGATCGTCCGGACGGTCTGATCCTTACCGAGACCGCCACCGGGATTGAGCTGGCTGATTCTCAGCAGAGCATCCTGGATACCGGTGTTATCTACACGGAGACTGCAGCCAACAACTGCACCTTCGGTGAGGTCTTCACCACTGACGGCCGTATCCCGGCGCTGGGTCTGACCCTCGTCGAGGACCCGGGCGTAAACATCCTCTACAACGTCTCCGCCACCGTGCGCGATGAGACGTACCAGGAGGCTCCGGAGGCGTTTGACGGCATCGTTGATGCAGTCCTCGCGCCGCTGGATAACGTCAAGATGGCCGAGCTAAACGCTCGCGTGTCGGCGGAAGGCGAGGAGCCCGCGGCTGTTGCGCGCGACTACCTCGTCGAGCAGGGCATCATCGCTGGCTAGCGACGGAGAGGGCGGGGACTTCGGTCCCCGCCCTCTTGCCTAGCAGCCCCGCTCCGACGATCCGGGAGACCGCGTGGAAGGTTTTGCCAGCTGGTTCGACTACATCTCGAGCCGCACAGATTTGATCCTTGAAGGTCTAACGCAGACCTTGGTGTACGTCGTTCTTGTGACGGTCGCTGCCGGTATCACGGCGGTTGTCGTGGCGGTCTTGACCATGCGTCATCCGTTCGCCAAGGAACTCGCCCTCGCGATCTCATCGGTCTTTTTGACGATTCCGTCTTTGGCGTTGTTCACGATCTTCATTCCGATCGTGGGCTTGGGATTCACCCCGTCCTTCATCGCCCTCTATCTCTACGCGATCATGCCGATTCTTCGAAACACCTCGACCGGTCTCGATTCTGTCGATCCCAGCGTGCTCGAATCGGCCAAGGGCATGGGCCTCACCCGCACGCAGGTACTCATCAAGGTCCAGTTGCCTCTCGCCTGGCCCGTCATGCTGGCTGGTATCCGGGTTGCCGCGCTGCTCACGGTGGGCATCTCGGCCATCGCGACCCTTGTTGCCGGTGGCGGACTCGGTGACTTCATCAAGAGTGGCTTGGCCCGCCTGCCGCTTCCGAATTCCCTCGAAGCCATCTGGACGGGCGTGATCTTGTCGCTCGCGTTGGCCTTCGTGATCGACTCGCTCTTGCGCGGTGTCGGACGCTTCACCACCCCACGAACCAAGAAAGCCTGACGGGAGAGTCACCTGTGAATGCCGAACCGCTGATCCAACTCGAGAACGTCACCAAGGCTTACCCCGGCGTGGAAGAACCCGCGGTCAAGGAGCTCAATCTGGCCGTGAACCCTGGAGAGATCTTGGTGCTCGTTGGCCCTTCTGGCTGCGGCAAGTCGACCACCTTGCGCCTGATCAACCGAATGATCGAGCCCACATCGGGGCGGATCATCTATGAAGGCGAGGATGTCACCAAGGGTGATCCAAACGAACTTCGTCGACGGATGGGTTACGTCATCCAGCAAATCGGTCTGTTCCCGCACCGCACCATCGCGGAGAACATCGCCACCGTTCCCAAACTTCTGAAGTGGCCCAAAGACAAAATCAACGCGCGCGTGAATGAGTTGCTCGAAGTCGTGTCGATGGATCCGAGCATCTACCGTGACCGCTATCCCTCAGAGCTCTCCGGTGGTCAAGCGCAGCGAGTTGGTGTCGCCCGCGCCCTGGGCGCAGACCCGGACGTGCTGCTGATGGACGAACCATTCGGCGCCATCGACCCCATCACCCGTGATCGCCTGCAAAACGAGTTCCTACGATTGCAGGGCGAGTTGAAGAAGACGATCGTCTTCGTTACCCACGATATTGACGAAGCGGTGAAGATGGGTGATCGCATCGCGATCCTTCGTGATCAAAGCGAAATCGCTCAGCTTGATACCCCCGAACACATCCTCACTGACCCGGCCGATGAGTTCGTCGAGAACTTCCTTGGCTCCGGTGCGATCTTGAAGACCCTCACGCTGCGTCGCGTCAAGGACATCGAGTTGTCGCCACTTGTGACGTTGAAGGAACCGTTCCAGCGCGACGAGGCGCTTCGTAAGATGAGTGACGCGAATACCAGCGTTGCTGTGCTCTTGGACCATAACGACCACCCAACGAGGTGGATCGACGAGAAGGCACTCAACCGCTCGTCGGCACTCGACCGCGCAGGTCGACCGATTACCGTGCAGCTCCAGCCTGAGGACACTTTGCAAGATGCTCTCTCGGCGATGCTCACTTCGGCGGCCGGTATGGCCGTGGTAGTTGACGCGCGTGGGCATTACATCGGCGGTTGCACGGTCGAAAGCCTGGCTCAACTCCTCATCCAAACCGGCCAGGAGAGTGCAGCCTCGTGAGTACCGCTGTAGCGATCGTTGCGGAGGACGCGGAGGCGAAACCGTCCCGCCGCTGGCGGGCGGACTCCCTCGACCTGGTCGTCACGCCCGCGCTCTTCTTGATTCTGGCAACGCTGCTGATCGTCGTGTGGCAGTACTCCACCTTCGATCCGACGACCGAGCGCATCTTGGAGCCGTCAAAACTGTTCCGACAGTTCCAGCAGCAGTTGTATGTCGCGTTCTGGTCCACGGTTCTCGTTGTTGTGATCGCGGTGCCCATTGGCATCCTGGTCACCCGTGAAAACGTCCCGAAGATCAAGGACACCCTCGTCAGCGCCCTGGGCTTGGGTCAGGCGTTACCGGCCTATGGCCTGATCGTGCTGTTCTTCGTGTGGCTGGGCCAAGGCGCAACCACGGTGATCATCGCGCTGGCCACCTTCGCGTTGCTGCCAGTTCTACGCAACACGATCGTTGGTTTGGAACAGGTCGACAAGGCCGTGATCGAAGCCGGCAAAGGCATGGGAATGACAGGTGTCCAGCGGCTAGCCAAAATCGAGATGCCGCTCTCGGTCCCGGTCATCATGGCGGGTATTCGCACCGCGACGGTTATCAACGTCGGTATGGCGTCTCTTGCCTTCCTCATCGGTGGTGGCGGTCTTGGCGAAACGATCAACGCCGGTCTGAAGTTGAATCGGCCCACGGCGATCTTCGTCGGTGCTGTGCTCGTCGCTTTGGTGGCCCTCGCCTTCGATTTCATCGGTGGCCTTGCCCAGCGCTATCTGCGCCCGAAGGGTGTTTAGGACCGCAACGCTGGGTAGATTCGTCACGTGAGCGAACCTCGCGGCGATGCAAACGTTGATTACCGTTTCCTGCTGGCCAATGAGCGCACATTCCTTGCCTGGATGCGCACCGCTCTCGCGTTGATCGCCGGTGGCGTAGCACTGGATCAGTTCGTCGTTGTCGCTGGCGCGCGTGACCTGGTGACCGTCTTGGGCATCTTTGCGATCGTGCTCGGCGGAATCGTGGCAGTTCTCGGCATGGTGCAGTGGCGACGGGCCGATCGGGCAATGCGCAATGCCACCCGGATGAATTCCTCGAGCACCGTGCTGATCCTGGGTTCCATTCTGGCGTTGTTCGCCCTCACCATCGCGCTGCTCCTCGGCCTTGGCTAGAAGCAACCACCGATGGCAGACATACCCTTTGACGATCCAGCCGGGCGCACCCGTTTTGCGTGGGCGCGCACGCTACTGATCACATTCGTGGTTTCACTATTGGTCGAGCGACTGTTCTTCGCAAGCTCGGCGTGGAGTGTTGTCATCCTGGCTATGCCGGTTGGCACTATCGGGGTGCTGACTCTCGCGCGCTCTCGCCCGCTTCGTCGTGATGCGGGAGCAATCAGTGCAGCTTTTCCGGCCCTCGTCCTTGCTTGCGTACTACTCATCGGTGTTGCTGCGTTGGTCGGGGTCAGTTCTTTGCCTTAGGTGGCAAGCCGGGGATCGAGGAAATGAAGAAGAAGATCGCGCCGACGAAAGTGCCAATGTTTGCGATTTTGGGATACAGAGTCTGATCTGTCAACGGAACGATGTATGCCCCCACCGCAGAGAGCACGAAGAATGCGGAGCCGATGATGTTCAACAGCGCTAGGAAGCGAGCGCTTTGCCGGTTGTCCTGGCGCTGCTGGATCGGGTAGCGCAGGGTGAAGAAGATCGTGCTGGCTGTCACAAAGCAGACAGCACCGACTAGGTCCGGCGCCCAGATGATGCGTTCTTGCTGGGCAACGTTCAACGAGTTAATCAAAGCGCCGGTCATAGATGTCTGGAACAAGATCGCGCCGAACGCTTGGATCGCTGCAGCTCGCGAATTGCGGTCTGAGAAGCGCCGTAAACTGGCCGCATCTCCGCGATCGTTGATCTTCATCCGGCGTCCTTGAACGAACTGCACCGAGGCACCAATCAAATACAGACTGGAACCCACCAGGTACACGATGTTGATGATGAGAAGTGGGAATCCAGGAATAAGCGGAAAGGCAGCCCCGAGGCCAAAGAGGATCGATCCGACGATGAAGGTAATTGCGATCCACCAGCCGGAGTCGCGTGGTGCCCACAGGACGCGCGGTATGAAGAACTGATGAAGCATCATTACGAGCCTAGAGCAGTCGTGCCAGGCTTACTGCCTACCCATCCAGAGGAGAAGATGCGTGGAGTTGTCCGACCTATCGCTGGCAACCGCCGGGGTTATCGCAGCGGATGTAGCCCTGCCGGACTATGACCGCCGCGCGGTCACACCCGGGATAGTGCACATAGGAGTCGGTAACTTCCACCGCGCCCACCAGGCGCTGGTGATCAATCGACTACTGCGCGAGGGTCGGGCCACCGAATGGGGAATCAAAGGCCTTGCCTTGCTACCCGGCGACGAGCCGCTCGCCCGCGCCATGCAAAAACAAGACGGCCTGTACACACTGGTCGAGAAGCACAGCGACGGCACCTGGGACTTGCGGATCATCGGCAGCATCGTCGAGGTCGTGTTCGCACCCGATGACATCAACGCCGCTATCGACGCTCTTACCGATCCGCGCATCAAGATCGTCTCGCTAACGATCACCGAAGGCGGCTACAACTTCGATCGGCTGACCGGTGAGTTCATGCTCGACACCCCCGCGGTAGCTCGAGACCTTGAGCCCAACGCAAGTCCAATAACCGTCTTCGGCCTGGTCTGCGCAGCACTCATAAAGCGACGAGAGAAGGACATCGCGCCCTTCACTGTCTTGTCCTGCGACAACATCCAACACAACGGCGACGTCGCCAAGGAGATGTTCACCTCTTTCGCCCGAGCGAAGGATCCCGAACTCGCGGATTGGATGGTAGGCAACGTCGCCTTCCCCAACTCGATGGTCGATCGAATCACCCCGGTGACAACGCAGGCAGATAAGGAGATCGTTTCCGAACGCATCGGCGTGCGTGATGACTGCCCGGTGCTGTGCGAGCCGTTCTTCCAGTGGGTGGTCGAGGACAACTTCCCGACTGGGCGCCCACCGTGGGAGGAAGCCGGCGTTCAGGTCACCGACGACGTAGCGCCATACGAAAAGATGAAGTTGCGGCTGCTGAATGCCAGCCACCAGGGCTTGGCCTACTTCGCGCACCTCATGGGCTATCAGTACGTACACGAGGCCGCGCAGGATCCGCTGATTGCCGCGTTCCTGCGCCGCTACATGGATAAAGAAGCCACTCCCACGCTCGATGAATTACCCGGCGTGGACCTTGAGGAATACAAGTCCGAACTCATCGAACGCTTCGCGAACCCGGAGGTGAAGGACACCGTTGCCCGGCTGGCTGCCGAATCCTCCGATCGCATCCCCAAGTGGCTGAACCCGGTGATCCGTGAACGCCTCGACCAAGATGGCGACGTCACCCTCAGCGCCGCGATCGTCGCCAGTTGGGCCCGCTACGCCGAAGGTGTCGATGAGCAAGGCAACCCGATCGACGTTGTCGATCCGCTCAAGGACGAACTCACACCGATCGCCCAGCGACAGCGCGAAGAGCCGCTTGCCTTCATCGAGAACCGCACTTTGTTCGGTGATCTCGTGGACGACGAGCACTTCCGCGAGCCCTACCGGCAGACTCTGGACTCCCTGCACCAACGCGGGGCGAGAGCCACCCTCGAACAACTCCTGGCAAAGGACTCGTCATGAAACAGCGCGTCAGCGTTCTCGATACCGATCTCACCCTGCGCGTGGAAGAGCGCGACGTGCCCGAACCCGGACCAGATGAAGTTCTCGTGCAGGTGAAATCCGTCGGCGTATGCGGCAGTGACATCCACTACTTCGAGCATGGCCGCATCGCGGATTTCATCGTCGAGCAGCCCCTCGTCCTCGGCCACGAAGCCTCCGGAATTGTCTCCGCGGTTGGAAACAACGTCACCGATCTCGAAGTAGGTACCACCGTCGCGATGGAGCCCGGTGTGCCCTGCGGGCGCTGCAAGGAATGTCGCGCCGGGCGATACAACCTGTGCCCGGACGTTGCATTCTTCGCCACTCCACCTATTGACGGTGCGTTCTGCGAGTACGTGGTCCTGCCGCGGGACTTCGTGCATCCGGTGCCTAGCCACGTCTCCTACGACGCAGCCGCGCTGGTCGAACCACTGTCCGTCGGCGTCTGGGCCTGCCAGAAGGCGAACGTCTCGCTCGGCACCCGCGTGCTGATCACCGGCGGCGGCCCCATCGGTGCGATCTGTGCCCTCGTTGCCCGCGCCCGCGGCGCGAACGTCGTGGCTGTGACCGACGTGAATCCCGATCGTCGCCAGCGAGTCACCGAACTCGGCTTCCCGGCTATCGATCCGATGCACGACGGCATCCCCGAAGCCGACGTCCTGCTCGAGTGCAGCGGCGCCGCCCCGGCTATCGATCAGGGCGTCCGGGCTCTCGCGCCCGCGGGTACGGCTGTCCTTATCGGTATGGCGCCGACCGACACCGTCGCGATCCCGGTCGGTGCGATCCAGGGCAAGGAGCTCTGGCTGACCGGTACGTTCCGCTACGCCAACACCTATCCCGATGCTGTCGAGTTGGTCGCTTCCGGAGGAGTGGACCTCGATGCGATTGTGAGCGCGTCCTACTCGCTCGATGAAGTCCAGCAGGCACTCACCCACGCCAAGAAGCACCCGGCCGACATGAAAGTGATGGTGCGTCCCTGATCCGCATCGTGTGATCTTCGGTGATGTGCTGGAGGTGGCCCCGGCAGGATTCGAACCTGCGACGCACGGTTTAGGAAACCGACGCTCTATCCCCTGAGCTACGGGGCCGCGAAACTAGGAATCTATCGTGCGCTGATGTTGCCGTTACGACGAGGGAAAGAACGTTAATGACTCGTCGAGCGGCTTACGTTGAAGATCGGGCACCTCGCAGTCATCTGACGGATAACCCACAGGAAACAGAATGTAGGGGCGCTCCGTCGAAGGTCGCTGGAATATCTCGGTGAGGAACCCCATGGGGTTGGGCGTGTGGGTCAGTGTCGCAAGGCCCATGGTGTGCAGCGCAGTGATGAACAGTCCACACGCAATCCCAACCGATTCGTTGACGTAGTAGTTCTTGCGCAACGTTCCGTTGGGCATGGGTGTGGACTTTTGAGCAAAAACCACGACAATCCATGGCACAACTTCCAGATATGCCTTATCGGAGGTGGTCCCTAGGGGTGCGATGGCGTCGCGCCAGGCATCCGGCAACCGACCACCCTCGTAGTTCTCCCGCTCCTCTGCCTCAGCTGCAACGCGAATCCGATGCTTGGTTTCGGAGTTACTCGTGGCAACGAAAGTCCACGGCTGCTGGTGCGCCCCGGAAGGCGCGGTGTTAGCCGTAGACACGGCGATTTCGATCGCTTCTGCGGGAATTGCGCGTGGGCTGAACATTCGGACGCTTCGCCGCTGGTCCAAGGACGAGAACAGTTGCCTCCCACGCTCGAGGCCGTCGTCTATGGGGACCGGATCGGGGCAATAGGGAATCACGTGAGGATGCTTGCACAGGTAGATGGACATGGGGAGCGGTAACGTCGGAGCGTGAGCCCAGAAGACGCGGTCCTAGCTGCCTGCGCGGCGGCGTTGGGAGACGGGGATGTGGTCACCGATCCGGATCGGTTGCCCACGTATCAGCGCGATCGCTCGACGGGATCTCCCGCTGGTGAACCGATCGGCGTGGTCTTCCCGCGGACCACGGAGCAAGTCTCGGCCGTACTAGCCGCCGCCTACGAGCACCGGGTTCCGGTCGTGCCGCGAGGGGCTGGATCAGGGCTATCCGGTGGATCGAACGCGAGTGACGGCTCGTTGATTGTGTGCGTGGAGAAGATGCGCGATGTCTTGTTAGTCGATGAGGGCAACGGATACGTCGAGACGCAGCCGGGGATCTTCAACACCGAACTGCGCGAACACGTGGCAGGGCACGGGCTTTGGTACGCGCCGGATCCGGCATCGAAGGATTTCTGCTCCATCGGCGGGAACGTCAACACCAATGCCGGTGGTTTGTGTTGCGTCAAATACGGGGTCACGCGCGATTCGGTGCTGGGCCTTGAGGTGGTGCTCGCTGATGGGCGGATCACCCGGATGGGTCGCAAGACGATCAAGGGGGTGGCGGGTTACGACCTCACCGGCTTGATGGTCGGCAGCGAAGGCACGTTGGGCATCGTGACGATGGCGCGACTGCGGTTGAGCCCGATCCCACCGGATCCGGCAACGGTTGTTGCGGTGTTCTCCGACATCGGTGCGGCCGGGCGCGCAGTGAGTTCGATCATGAACGAGTTACGCCCGAGCATGCTGGAGTTGATGGACAACACCTCGATCGTTGCGGTCGAGGAGTGGCGGTCGATGGGACTGGACACTTCCGCTGGTGCGTTGCTGATCGGCCAGTTCGATTCCCCCGGCGCTGGCGAAGACGCCCGGCGGCTCGGGGAGATCTGCGAGGCGGGCGGCGCGAGCGAGGTGTACGTCTCGCAGGATCCGGAGGAGTCCGAGATGCTCGTGGGGGCTCGGCGCATGGTAATTCCGGCGCTGGAGTCCGCTGGTGATTGGCTGTTGGACGATGTTGCGGTGCCGCGCACCCGGCTCGCGGACACGATGGTGGCGATCCAGGAGGTTGCGGCGCGTAATGACGTGCAGATTGCGACCTTTGGTCATGCCGGTGACGGGAACCTTCACCCGACGATCGTGACCCCCCGCGGTGATGACGACGCCGCCGCTCGTGCACAGATTGCGTTCGATGAGATTCTCGATGTTGCACTGTCGAACGAGGGATCGATCACCGGCGAGCATGGCGTCGGCTCTTTGAAGCGTGAGGCCCTCGCCAAGGAACTCGACGATGTTCAGATCGACTTGCATACGCGGATTAAGGAAGCGCTCGATCCGCGTGGAATTCTTAATCCTGGGAAGGCTTTGCCTCGCTGGTAGGGGCGCTGTTGTTGGAGTCGTCCCCTTCGAGGGCTATCCCCGGCTCGTCGAAATCGGCGATGGATTCCTTGACCGGCCGTCGGATCACCCACGTAAAGAAAGCAACGACGGCAATTAATCCACCGATCACCTCGATCGTTTGCAACGTTCCTTGGCTGGCGAAGTCGTAGAGCTGCGCGCCGATCTGTTGGCTGAGAATGAACACGGCCATGACGAGAACGAACCAGCCGAAGCCTTTGCGGAGCTTGTCCGGATGGATCTTGCCGACAACTCGAGAGCCGACGAGCGCTCCCATAACAGCCATGGCAGTTACCAGGGCAGTGATCGGCCAGATCGTGGTGCCGTTGTCGAGTGTGGTGGTCGCAGTGTTGATCGAGACAAGTGAATCGCCACCAAAGCTCAAGGCATAGCCGAAGAAGCCGGCGAAGGATTTCATCGCGACCACCAGCAAACTGGTGGCGACGGCGTTTGGCATCGGTAGCCCGCCGAGCAGCGCAAGCGCCGGCACTACGAGGAAGCCACCTCCCGCGCCGACCAAACCGGTGACTAGGCCGACGATCAGACCGTCAAGGATGATCCGGAACAGCGGCAGGCCCTTATGCGGACCATGCCCCTTGACCTGCTTTCGTCCGCGGATCATCGCCACCGCGGTCACGCCCATCATCACCGAGAACGCGGCAAGCAGGAGAGCACCGGGAAGCAGCGCACCGACCTGTCCACCGATGAAGGCTCCGACCATGCCGGCCACGCCAAAGATCAAACCCGTCCTCCAGCGCACACGGCCGGCTCGGGCGTGCGCGATAAGGCCGAACAACGACGTAACCGCAACGACAAGCAAGCTCGCCGTGATGGCCTGCTTGGCGGGCCAGTCGACGACGTACACCAACAGTGGTGTGGTGAGGATCGAACCGCCACCGCCAAGGAGACCGACGGCAGCGCCGATAAACAGCGCGAGGGCTGCGGCGAGGATGACCATGTCTTCTCCTGGGAGTGAATTGGGTGGTGGGTCAGGTGTGCGTGATCAGCGGGATTCGGTGGTGGCCGTGATGGTGGAACTACCCGGGCGCCATTCGGCTTCGAAACTGAAACGGTCGCCACGGATGTAGGTCTCCCGCCATTCGACAGGAACGGCGTTGGCCATGGCGGTGCGTTCGATATATAGAACTGCCACATGACTGGGCAATTGCAGGAGCTCGGCGATATGCGAGGGAGCGGTCTGCGCGGCAACTTGCTCGTGCCCGGCATCGGGACGGACGCCGCAGGTGCGGGTGAGGGCGTCGTACAAACCACCGGAAGTGAAGTCAACATCGAGAAGTGGTGCGGCGATGTCCTTGGGAAGCCATGCGGTATCGACCGCGAGTGGTTCATCGCCTGCGTACCGGACTCGTTCGAGAACGACGAGATCGTCGTTGGGTGCGATCTGCAGATTGCTGGCCACCGATGGGTTGACCGTGGTGCCTAGCCGACGTACCTCGCTGCGTTGGTGGGTTCCCTGACCCTCGATGGTGCGAAACAGCGAGTAGAGGGTGCCGAGGTTTTGTGAATAGGACTCCGCCTCGATGGTTGTTCCGCGACCACGCTCGCTGCGCAGCAGGCCTTCGTCACGGAGAACCCGAAGGGCCTCGCGGACGGTATGCCGGGAGACCGCGTACTGCTCGGTGAGGGCTATCTCCCCGGGAAAGCCCTCCTCGAACGAACCTTCGGCGACCCGCCGCCGGATGTCGGCACTCACCTGCGCCCACAGCGGCAGCGGGCTGGAACGGTCCGGGCGGATCGGCATGACCGGCCCGGCTGACACCCGAGAACCGGTGGTTCCAGGGGTGGTTGCTATCGAAGCCATAGCTCAATTGTACGAATGTCCGGACATTTGTCTACCGGCGTGCCACAGTTGTCTCCGTATAGACAGGCAGGCCACGGATTGTGAGGAGAGCAGATGGCCGATCAACACCACCAAGTTGTCATCATCGGCGGCGGATCGGGCGGAATCAGCGTTGCCGCCCGGCTGAAGAAGGCCCAGATCGCAGATGTCGCGCTGATCGAGCCCAGCGACGCCCACTACTACCAGCCGCTGTGGACGCTGGTCGGCGGTGGCCGCGCGAAGGCACCCGATAGCGCACGACCCATGGCCTCAGTGATTCCCGCGGGTGTGACCTGGATAAAGGACGCCGCCACCGCCATCGACCCCGAAGCCCACACCGTCACCACCGCTGGCGGGAAGACGATCGGCTACGACCGACTCGTCGTTGCCGCTGGTATTCAGCTCGATTGGGATGCCATCCCCGGCCTGCCCGAAGCCATCGGCAAGGGTGGGGTGTCGAGCAACTATCGCTACGACCTCGCGCCGATCACCTGGCAGAACGTGGAGAAGACCAAGAGCGGCAACGCGATCTTCCACATGCCGCCGAATCCGATCAAATGCGCAGGCGCGCCACAGAAAATCGCTTACCTCGCGTGCGACTACTGGCGCGAACAGGGTGTTCTCGGAAACATCAACCCGATCATGGTGCTGCCCACACCAGCCATGTTCGGTATCAAGGTCTGGTCCGATGTCTTGGTGCAGGTAGCCGCCGGCTACGGCATCGACGTGCGCTTGAACTCGGTCATTAGCGAGATGGATCCGGACAAGGGCACCGTCACGATCAAGAACAACGAGACCGGGGAAAGCGAGACGGTCGAGTACTCCTTCGCCCACATGACCCCGCCGCAGAGCGCACCTGATTGGCTGAAGAACTCACCGCTAGCCGATCCGGACTCACCGTTCGGCTACGTGGGTGTCAACAAGCACACGTTGCAACACAACGTCTACCCGGATGTCTTCGCACTCGGTGATTGCACCACCACCCCGAACTCCAAAACCGGTGCAGCTATTCGCAAGCAAGCCCCGGTACTTGTGGAGAACCTGGTTGCATCCATGAAGGGAAGTGTGGGGGCCGGCAGTTACGACGGTTACGCCTCGTGCCCCATCACCACGAGCCGGAAGAAGATGTTGTTGTGCGAGTTCGACTACGACTTCAATTTGAAGCCGAGTTTGCCGGTCGTGGACCAGAAGAAGGAGTTCACGGACTACAACATGCTCAAGAAGGTCGGCCTACCCAACTTGTATTGGAACTTCATGTTGAAGGGTCGGGCCTGACTGCTGACTGAACCTCGCTCAGCGCTTCAACTAGCCGGCGACGCAAAGGCTTTGCGTCGTTGGCTAGTTGTTTCTGGGCACCGGCGTATGTGCGTCGCCCTTCAGCGTTCTCGATACGGATCGGTGGGTAGCCAAGCTCCGCAAGATCGTAAGGCGAGGCCCGCATATCGATCTCGCGTGCTCGACAAGCCAGTTCGAAGCAATCGAGGACGAGCTCGCCGGGAACATAGGGCTGAAACCACATCGCGTACTTGAACAGATCCATGTTCGCGTGCAGGCAGCCGGGCTGTTCGAGGTCGGGCTGGTTGGCTCGGGTGGGAAGGAGCGTGTTCTGGGGAGCAGCTTCCTCGGTGAAGAAGCGAAAGGCATCAATGTGGGTGCACCTCAAGCCGACGTCGTCGACCGCTTCGCTGATCGCATCGATGGGCAACCGGAGTGGTTGCTGCGTGTGACGCACCTGCGCGGGGTCGAGGCGATAGACCATCGCCCACTCATGCATGCCGAAGCAGGAAAACTGCGCGGGTCGCGATTGCGTGCCTTCCAAGATCGCTAGTGCCAGCCGCAACCTCGGGTTTGAGGCACTTTGGGGATCGACCGTCCAATAGTCGTCTTCACGAACGTAGTGATCGGCGCACGAAGAGGGACGCCACTCTCCCGCTAAGCGCACACCGAGCCCCGGATGCCACGTGCGCAGCCGCCCGGGTGAATACGGGTAGTAGTCGAAGAGGAAGTCCATCACCGGATGTGCGATACCTCGACGACGGCGTTCTAGGTGGGGGGCGATCCAGCGATCGGCTCGCTCGTGGTGGGCGCGACGCCGCTCCCGCCATTCGGCTTCGGACAGAACAGTTCCCGTCGCGATGTTGGTCGCCGTGCGCACGGCAGGACGTTACGACGATTACGTTCGTGAGCGCCAGGCGGGTTAACCTGCGCGTATGGGCCCGGAAGAACTGCTGCCCGAGCAGACCAGTGACGATCGTGACGTGGACTCCGACGATCACCGGGAAGCCAGCCATGATGAGTGGCTGCGTGAGCAGGTGCCACCGCATCACGGGGACTAGCCGCGCTTACAAGCACGTGACCATTCACAGCGATAACACCCACAGTGACACCGCCCTTGGCCGTTGCAGCTGATCAGGTTGTCGGCCGAATGATGACCCCGAAACCAGTGGATCCGACAGAGGCCAACCGCATCCCCGAGGCCTCCGGTACAGCTACCACCACAACGGCTTCGGAAGTGGGGCCAAAGCCCGAGGTGGGTAGCCGCAACACCCGTGCCTCCCTGGCGATCGGGGCGGCGGCCGAAGAGCCCGAGGCCGCAACGATGTCAATGGACATCCCCGGCTGCAGGGCAGATGCGATTGCCGCCGGACGAATAGTGATTGGCACGGCCACTTCATCTGCCTGTACGGCGACGGACACCGATTGCTCGGCAACGGGAACCGCCGGTGCGGGGCGCAGCGCGGAAACGATCATTAGCACCCCCAGACCCGCCAAGATCGCTGAGACCAGGCGCCGTCGTCGTCCCAACCCATGCCGCACCTGACCGGGAGCGAAATCGCGACGGATCTTGTCCAGCAGTTCACCCATGCCGCGACGGTAAGTCGGCTAGTACCCCTAGCGCGAACGGCTATCCACAGGGTGCGTCAGGAACTGGACGACGAAGACGAGGATCCAGAGGAACTAGATGAATTCGAGGAACTAGATGAACTCGAGGAGGCGGACGAACTGGAGTCCTTCTTTTTCTCGCCCTTCGAAGAATCACCGCTGGAGGAACTGCTTGAGCTACTGCTGCTCCCAGCGTCGGTCTTCTTATCGCCCGAGCGTGAATCGGTGCGGTAGAAGCCCGAGCCCTTGAACACCACACCGACTCCACCGAACACCTTGCGCAGCGTCGGCTGACCACAACTCGGGCAGTCGGTGAGCGTGGGGTCGGTCATCTTCTGGACGATGTCGTGTTTGGTTTCACACGAAGCGCAGGTGTACTCGTAGGTGGGCACCGGTCCTCCTTGTCGGGCGGAGATTAGCACTCGAAGGCACGGAGTGCTAAACATCGGTCGCTACGCTGCCGCCGTGCCGATATGGGGAGCGATCGCACTAGGTGGCGCCCTCGGCGCCCTCGCTCGCTGGCTAGTTGCCGAAGCGCTGGCCGGCCCCCTCGGCTATTCCGGCGGCTTTCCCTGGGGCACCTTCGCGGTCAACGTGATCGGTTGCGTGCTGATCGGCGCTTTGGCGCCCGCATTGGTGAATCGAGCCGCTTGGTTGGTTGGGTTCACCATCACCGGTTTTCTCGGTGGGTTCACGACTTACTCGGCGTTTGCCGAGGAGACGTTCTTGCTGCTCGACCGAGGGGACACAGGCGGCGTAGTGCTCGCTGCCATCTACGTGCTGGCGACTATCGCCGCGACCGCCGCCGCCGTATCGCTCGGCTCTCGCATAAGCCCTGCTCGCCCAGTGGGGGAGAGCGCGCCATGAGTTGGACCGTTGCGGTGGCGATCGCCGCGGGTGGTGCGATTGGCGCACCGCTGCGGCACGTGATCTATACGCGCGTTACGGCATCGCTGCGAACCGAGCAGGCACACAGATTTCCGTGGGGCTTGCTTGCGGTGAACGTCGCCGGTTCGTTGTTGATCGGAGTGGCGTACGTACTTGCCGACGGTCCTTGGCGGGAATTGCTCGCCACGGGTGCGTGTGGAGCGTTGACCACGTACTCGAGTTACGCATTGTTCTTGCAGCACACGTGGCGTACCGATCGCGCGGCAGCATGGTGGGCGTTATCGGTGATGCCCGTGACCTGCATCGCGGCGGCCGGGATCGGGATCTCAGTGGCCCGCCTCGTTTTCGCCTGACACACCCCGACTGCGCAGTACGGTGCGGGGGTGCGTACTTGGGTCCGCGTTGTCTTGGTCATTGGACTCGTGGTGGTTCTCGCGCTCGTTGGCATCGGAGGTTACGCGCTGCACCTGGTCCGCGCCCCTTTCCCGCAAACCTCCGGTGAATTACAGG
>Ga0209953_1000246_pt1 | contig 21128 bp, 25 predicted proteins | sample SalPonred_H2O_MG_FD_185713 | JGI IMG/M metagenome (GOLD analysis project Ga0209953, IMG submission 185713) | Salt pond water microbial communities from South San Francisco under conditions of wetland restoration - Salt Pond MetaG... | ecosystem: Environmental > Aquatic > Non-marine Saline and...
CCCCCACCTAAGTTATGTATTTTGGCCATTATTCTTCCTCATCTTCTATAAGTTCGTATTCCTCTGAATCATACTTTTGCCAGTCATTCACATAATCCCAATCTAAATCATACCCATATTTTTCCAAAAACTCTTTTTCATTCTCTTTGTAAAGTTTTAGTTGTTCTTCGGTAAGTTCTGCTTCTTCAACAAGAACGTCATCGTGATATTGTATTTTTTGTAGTTTTGCCATTTGTTTATCCTATTATATCTAGTATTTGTATTAAACAAGCCATAGCGGTTATTTCCTTATCTACCGACATTATTGACTTGGAATCTGAATCTGAAATTATTAATATGATTTGACCCACGTGCCCTGTCCCGTACTCATCAACTCGTTTGTAAAGTAATGAGTATAAGTTCGTGTAGTCGTTAGTTCCACTATCTAACATCATTTGTCGGATAGTATTGAATTTATCTTTCTTACTCATATTACTTACAAGGTGGTCTATGATTTTGTTTTCCAAATCATTACTGTTGAGTAAGTCCGAACTTAGTTCTAATTTATCATCAACCACATTAGATTGTAAGTCACCCATTACCTTTCGTATGTCAGGGTAGTTTGTTTCTATAATGGTTTTTAAGTCTTGTGGATTAAACGAAATACCTTCACCTTTTAGTATCTCTGCACATCTAATCGCAATGTCTTTCATAGATGGTGGTTCAATCTTAAACGTTTGACACCTACTTTGTATTGCAGGTATAACCTTTTCAGGATAATTACAAGTGAGTATAAACCTTGTTCGGTCAGCAAATGTCTCCATCATATTACGGAGGGCAGCTTGGGATTCGGGAGTCAGGTAATCTGCCTCGTCCAATACTACTACTTTCCATTTACTGAACCCAACGGTGGATGCAAAGTTCTTAATCTTGTTTCTAATAATATCAATACCCCTCTCGTCAGATGCGTTGATGTATATATCATCACAGTCAATATTATTTACGAGTATTTTGGCCATTGTAGTTTTACCCGTTCCCGCTTTTCCGTGAAACAGTAAGTGTGGGATTTCTCCCTTGTCAATGAAACTACCGAATCGTTGTTTCACCACGTCACTTCCTACATACTCGTCAAGATTTTTAGGTCTGAACTTTTCTATCCACAGGTTTATACTCATTCTACTTCATCTCCACTAAAAAATACTCGGTTTCATAATCACCGTCAGTAAAGTTTAGTCTAGCCAAACCATCTGTTGATATTTGTAATGATGATGTACTTGAACCTTTGTTAGCAAGTAAAATGGATTTTAAGTATTCTGATGAAAATGATATACCCTCAACATCAACATTACATTTAGCATCTACAGTTAAAGAGATACGGTTGGTGTTGATTGTAGAATAGTTCAATACTACTTTTGATTTACCACCTTTACTCATAAATGTAAATGTATCGGTGTCCGACAATGCACCTTTTGACTTTACGAACTTACCCACAAACTCATCATTAAGTGGAATCTCAATATTGAATTCAGGTAGTTGTTTCAAATCAGGTACAGGTGGAATTACAGACGGTGCAGCCAACATATAATTTACCTCTGTGTCTTTGTCAGAAAACGTAATAGAACCTTTACCCTCATCAACTGTGACTGTGTTATCCAATACACCTAACAATGATTTTAGTTGAGATGTTGTGTAGATACCAAACTCACCTTCAGGGAATCCACCGTCATTTACTTTCACCTCACCAAGTAATGTTTTATCATCTGAAATCATACGAACTGATATGTCAGTATCTGTTGATTTTATCATTACTGATTCTATATTACCACCAAGGGTGTATCTGTTTATAAAACCATCAAGTTTATTCTTTTCCATTATAACGTTTTTATATTATTGTTGTTTTATTAAAATTAGGTATTAAAATCATCAAGTTCAAATATCACTTCTTTTCCCAAAGTAGATGTTTCCAAGTATCACCCTTCACTATTTTTCTAATATTAGTCCGAGATACTTTATAGTTTCTTGCAATAACTCCTATGTTTCTATGTCCTATTCTCCAAAGTGTTCGTATTTGTTGTACATCACCACTTGAAAGTTTAGACATTGGGTGTTGTTCTCCTAGTAATTTTCCCATTAGAAACTAAAAAATTGGTTTGCCTTTAAGTTGATGTTCTCAAAACTCTCCCAATCAAGGGCCTCATAAAAATCAAGTATCTTCTTTCGTAGTAGTCTGTCAAACATCTTATCATAGTCCGCGTATGTGGATATAAAGTCTACAACCTCTTGTGGGTCATCACTACCTTTGAGTGCCATAATGTCTAAGTTTAGTGGATTCTGTTTTAGATATAACCAAACAATCTTTTCACCATCTGTAATTGGTGGTGATTTATCTTCTAACCCACGTTCTTTTAAGAAGTTGTTATAGTAGATAGCAGATTTAACGTGAGCAGGTGTACCTTTTTTTACATCACTCAACCCACCCCTAACTGAATACTTCTTTATACCCCTTACACCTGTTGGTTTCCCTACTTCCATAAATGGTCGTTTAGTGATACTATCTTTAAACTCTAATAGTTTTTTATCTACGACATCTTTCTCAACACCATTGAGTAAGTCCAACAACATTCCTTTCATAAAAGACTTGAATGCTTTGGGAAAGTCTGACCTAACTACGTCTAACCCTTTGTAGTCAATGTCATCTTTGGTCACACCATTCTCCCATATGATTTTCTGTACATATCGTTTTTTAGAAATCCATATACCTCTACGTGCAATGTTCTCTTGTTTAATCTCAAACCGATGAGACCCGTGTATGTTAAACATACGTTTAGCCATTACATTATAACTTTGATTGATAAAGTCTTGTACTTCCCTCGCAACGTCAGCAATCAAAGAACACATTAGTTCCTCATCATTCTCATCAATGTCAGGATTTTCGTGTTTAATAATTGGTACTGCAGATAAAAAAGTACTGTCAGTGTCAGTGTATATTACCCAATCATCATTTTGGTTTAGTCTTTTGTTATAATAATGGTTTGCCATATCACTACTAAACTTAATAACCTCTTGACCTACACTCGTAACGCCTAAGGCATTATCTACATCGTACCATCTCCAACCTTTCAACCCCAAACAACCGTAGATAGAATTAAGTAATACTTTCTGTATTATCTGTCTACTCTTAAAGTATTGGTATTGTTCATCGTCACCCTCATTACCATACTTTTTCATAAGGTTTTTATACTCAACACGTTGGTCAAACCACGTTCTCAATATCTTTGGAATTATACCATCAACATCTGTTCGGTAAAGTATTCCGTTTGACGATATACTATATTTAGTGTCTTGTAAAAAACTATCAAATCCTTCTTTGTCAAACTCATAAACACTACCATCGTCAATAATCTCAACTCTGATGGTTTTTATTTCACCTGAATTGTATTGTTTGAAGTTCCAATCTAACACCTTACCTATCTTTGTTTCAGGTGATATGTTTAGACTCATAATTATAGACGGATACATTGATGTCAAATCCAAGTCAAATATGTAATCGTATCTACCTGCCTTGGGTTCTTTTACATACGCACCCATAAAAGTACTTTCAATATCAGTCCTAGGTGGTTTATCATTAGCTACTCTATTACCATTCCGTCTTAAATAACAGAGTATAGACCCCTCCAAGAATCTACTTGATTGATAGATGTTTTCATATGGTACGTGACCTACTGATGTAATACCGACACTCTGTTCTAAGAATTTAAGTTTGTGTTCTAAATCCACAATCAACTTAACATCAACTAAGTTGTATTGTATAAACTTTTCAATGTCGTTTTTCTTCAATTGGTCAAGGGTTCCTTCGTATTCTACTTTACCTTGTCCTAATTCAAACTCACCTACATTATCTAATCGGTAAGATGATAGTTGTGTGTATGTAAAATTTTTGTATATGGGTAAGTAGTCCAAACAACTAACCCCCGCAATAAAATATCTTTCTTTTCTAGTGTTATATTCCACAATACCAACAGGTGATAAGTTGTTTGCAAACGTAGTACCCATCACTCGTTTAGCCCTATTGTAGAGATAAGGTATATCAAAAAAGTCAATGTTCCACCCCGTCACGATAGTCGGTGAACACTCTCTCCATTTACTGAAAAACTTGTCTAACAATTCTTCTTCACTATCACAACGGTAAAGTTTATACTCATCAGTAATTCTGTTCTCTACTTCATTAAACTCATCAAGAATATACACACCATACTCATCGGTGGTTTCATCGTAGTACGCAACAGATGTGATTGGATTATTACCTTCATTCGGGTCAGGTAATTGACCTTCCATACTAACCTCAATGTCAAAGTAGAATCTGTTTTGCCATTTGGCAGGTTCATCTGTTTCACCATACAATTCAACCAACAGTTTGGTGTCAGGTGAAACATCACTCTCATATTTCACAGGAACATCGTGAAAGTATGTAGTCTTCTTACAAGGTGTACCATCTAATGATTTATAATCACCGTAGGGGTCAGGCACAAATGCAGTTTTTCTCCACTCAAATACCTGATGTCCTTTCTCATCATCCCATAGGTGAACATTATAATGATTGTAGTTTATCTGTTTAAGATATATGTTTTGATACATTAAAAAGGTCTAAAGTAACTTATTCTTTTGGTAGGGTTATACCTGATAACTTAGGTAATTTTATGATGGAAACCAAATAATCAAAGACTTGTTGTACTAGTTCGTTAGGTACATACGCCGCATAAACATCATCGGGTTGAAATGCAGTATATCCAATTCGGTTGAATATCTTATGAGTACATAGTACGTAGTCGTATCTAGTATCTTTCTTTTCAATACTCATTTCCCAAGAATCGTAGTCATATGGGTTTATTGAATCTATCAAAGGAGAACATAAATCGTTTTCACTCGCGTATAAATTCAATACATAGTTTCCAATTTCAATGGGAGCAAAGGGAGATATTGATTCAAACTCATCATCAAAATCATACTCTACTTCATCAAACCCTTCCATCAACTCTAAGTATTGGCGAAAATCTATCATACAATCCTCCGTTGTTGTCCTTTATTATAATTATCCAACATAAGTTAAAAGTATAAAAAAAATGGGTAGAAAACAAATCCCACCCATTAACCCTAACTCAAAATATCATACATAGTAAGTCAACAAGGATTCTTCCATTTCTCGTTGCCATCTCTTTTTGTCAATCTCAATTCCTAATTCTTGAGCCAACGACAACCCTCGGTTCCAAGCATCAACTTCATTCATAAACTGATACATCATAAACTCTTTGGGTCGTTCCATATCATCAACATTTTTATAATGATTTGGCCCATATTCACCTTCAGGTTGAAGAGAATGTCCGGCTTCGTGAAGTAGAGCAATCAAACCATTCTTTTCTAAATTATAATTGTGGTGAAGAAAGATAGTTTTGGTTTGACCATTGTTCACGTAGGCAGTGTAGTTAGCAGACTTGACACCTACATCAATGGTTTTTAGATAATTAACAACAGTTTGATAGTTTTTCATAATGGTAAGGGTGAATCAATGTAAAAGTAAATTAAGGAAAGTATCACTAAGATACCTAAGTAGATTTTTTCGTTAGTTGGGATTTTAGTAGTTTCCATATTCGGCCTCCAATTGTAGGTTTTCAAGTTCTGCATATTCTGACATTAGTTGAAATTGTCTTTGACAGAAGTGAATAAAAGAAGTTAAAAGAGAAATCATAACAGTAAGGGGTTCGTTAACATTACATAAGAAAGATAGGTAATTCCCAAATAAAAGTCAAGGGAATTACCAAACTTTTTTTAATTATTTTAAGTAAGTGGGGCCGTAGTATTCCCAACTATCAGTACCATCAAAGATGTTACCACGAGACCAACGAGCAACAGAGTTACGACCAGCGGCCTTCATTAAATCTCCTTCATTAACAAAAACCCCTTTGTTCCAACCATCTTTCATAGAAACGAATCCCCAAACAGAACCATCATCAAAGATTTTAATATACTTTGAACCTTTTCGGTACGTTAAGGGTTGGTAGGGTTTATGGGAGTAGTTATTATCCCAATAAGATTTTCTTTCTTCATTAACTTTGTTTAACCAAATTTCAAATTGTGTTTTCATAATAGTAAGGGTTTAATTAACATTAACTCAACACTTATAGTATAAGGAATATTTTAATCAATGTCAAGTGTTATTTTAAAATTATTTTCGGTTTTTTCCAAGATGGTATCCATCACAATATACACATTTATAAACACTAAAGTAAGTATTGTGTTTTTCACTCATTCTCTTTGCCGCTTTGTGTGCTGATTCAAGAGAGTAAGATACCTTTGGTTCTCCATTACTTCTACGGTAATGGGAGTATTTAGAGAACATTCCCCACGAGTTTCGTGTAATAACGAAATTACGAAACATTCGTTTTAACGGAAGTTGTTCTTTCAATGCTAAGTATAAATTATTAAATTTCATCATCTTCCCATTCTAATTAAAGTTTCTATATGTGGGTCATCTATTTCTTCTGTAAGAGTATCTAATCTACTTTTTTCTGTCCAAAATAAGTTCTTACCTTTTACTTCATTATTGTACCATTTAGTAAATGATGGAGTTATGTCATCCCATTCAATTTCACCATATATGTATTCATCTAACGAATGTTCATAATCTACGCCAGCCTGAAATGCTTCTTCTAATAGTTGTTTTAATTGTTCATTTGTCATAATAGTAAGGGGTTTAATTAACATTACATAAATAAGATAGTGATTCCAGCAATTAAAGTCAAGAACCAATCAAAATATTTTTGATTCCTTTTAACATAAACAAGTCATCTTTTTTGTCTTTTTTGTTTCCTGTAATTTGGGAAGCCAATCTTGCAACTTCCTGATATTTACGAGGGACACTAGTGGTAAACTCGTTCGGGAAAAAAGAAGTAGATGACGATGGAGTTGGTAGTGTGGTTATTGATTGATAGGTGTTTGTTGAAGTTCTAAATACGTGATTCATAATAGTAAGGGTTTAATTAAGGGTTATCTCTATCACATCTATAATATAAAAAAAGGGATTAACAATGTCAACCCCTTTTTCAAAAAAATATAAAGTTTTTTTTATCCAATCACTTCAACAACTCTACTTTGACGTGATTGTTTTACTGTGAAGTCACTGTGTGGTGCAACTTCATTTAAGTGTTCGGTTACTTTTGCTTCACTTTCTGTAACTGATTGAGCATCTACCAAGATGATTTCTCTTCGTTTCTTCTCTTTTCCATTATTCAGTTCCTCAATGTATTCAACTGTAACTTCGTAGTAATTTACCATTGTCTTTTACTTTTTTGATTATTTGTTTTCTGCTACGGACGCCTTACGGTATTCGGTAACAAGTTTTTTAAGTTCACCAACTGCTTTTCTAGCTCGTGTTGAAGAAGCCTTTGTATCACCATTGTGTTCTTCCTCAAAGGTTTCCCAAAGGTCTTTCATTTGTTGGTATAGTTCTTGTGATGTTGCCATTTTTGTTATTTTAGTTTATGTTTTAGTTTATCCAAAATCGTCTGAAACAGATGGTGGTTTTTTGTATGAGTCATACTTTTGTTTTAACTGTTTCTTTTCATAAGTTTGTTGTTCCTGTTCCACTTTCTTGTTATCTGCGGGTGTGTCAAAGATATGAAACTTACCAATGTTAGTATCCATTGTTGCATTGAACGTCATACCATCAGGCCCAAATCTGTTCTTAATTATATGAACTCTAGCTCTATTATTCAACTTATCAACGTCTTTCCTAATCACACTCATAATAAAGTCAGAAGTCATTACCTTTTTATATGAATCAGCAATACCCGAAGCACCAATAACATCACTACCCAATGAATCTCTGTTTGTTTGTGTAGCAGTCCAAATTGGTATTCCTAACTTACCCGATATACCACGTAGTTCTTCATAGATATTACCCATATCATCATAACTATTACCCGTAGATTTCTTACCACTGTCCAACAAGTCAGCATAATCCAATACAATCAAATCAACTTGTTTTAGTTGTATCACTTTTTCTATGAATGCTTCTAATCCGTGGGTGGATACTGAACGAGTGGGGAATTGTCTAATGTCCAAGTTACCCGGCACTTGTCCTAACTTCTCTACTAATAAACTACTATCTTCTTGTAATACAGAAAATGGTTTACCTGTTAGTATAGTATCATATCGTCTAGCAACATAGTCATCACTCAATTCCAATGTAATATGTAATACGTTATTACCGTGTGTTACTGCGTTATATCCTATTTGACAAAGTACCCAAGTCTTACCAATACCACTTGGAGCAGCAACTACACCAATCTCACCCGAACCCAAACCACCTGCGGTTATATCATCAATGGTTTTCATATACACGGGTGTGGCTTTTCTAACATTGTTTAGTCTGGCTTCAACGTGGTCAATCCAATTGTGTCCAATCTCTTTACTCATCCCTGCTTTGAGAGCGTTGTCAATAAGTGTTTTAATCTCATCATACTCACCACGTTTAAGTAAGTCAGTGGATGCAAGAATGGCTGTTTTTAGTTTTTGATTTTTACAAAAAGACTCAAACTCGTCTTTTACAAACTCAACATCATCTAACTTATCAGTAGTGTATATTTCCTTTATAGCATTCTTTACACTTTCTTGAAATGATGGTGATTGAATTGACTTTGTATTGAGTGCAAGAACATCCATTGTAATACACTTTTTGTATTGAGTGTAATAAGTAATGACTTGTTCTACTACCCATTGGTGTTCTTCTCTCTCAAAGTAAGTAGATTCTACAATATCAAAGATGTCTTGTAAAAACTTTACATCGTGTATAAGAGAGTATATAACTTTTATTTGAAATGATTTACCAAATTCTGATAGTTTATCTATGTATGCAACCATTATCCTCTAACGTTTAAGAATGTCTTTGAAATCCAATCAGGAAAGTTATGGAACGCGTGTGAGAGTCCATCCTTACTGAATCTAAGTAATAAACCCATCTTATTCAATTTTGGTGGGTCTTCGTTCATAAACGCTTGTATTTTAAGTTTTGCATTAGTGTTAAAGTCTAAAAGGTGTAGGTTCATCAACTGATTGTTTCGTTCTACTTTATCAAACTCATCAATCAATCGTCTATATAGGGAATAGGTGTCTTTGTTTTCTTCTGCGTAATCTTTTATTTCATCAAGTGTATATTTCTTTTCTTCAGTCAAAAATGGAAACATCTTAGCCAATCGTTTTACTCCAAAGCCTTTCACTCCATCAATGTTGTCTGATTTATCACCATCAAGTATTCTGTTGATAGTAATGTTATGTGGGTGTATTTTGTATTCTTCTATTACTCTATCAATGTCATACATTTTCTTTTTGGTGGGTGCCCATACAGTTGTGTTATGATTCACTAATTGTAAAAAGTCTTTATCTGAACTCATAATCACACTATCAACGTCTGTTAGATAATTCAAACAAATGTATGCGATAATGTCATCTGCTTCTAAATTATCAACTGCGATTACCTTAATGGGTAAGTAGTCTAAATACGAACCAAGAGCAAGAATTTGTCGTTTCATATTCTGTTCTCGTTCTTCGTCAGTATCAAAGTCAAAAAGTCTATTCATCCTCATAGTCATCTTCCTACCTTTTTTATAATCAGGAAAGATTTTCTTTCTTTTGGATGAACCACCTTTACCGTCAAATACTACAATAACTTGTGTGGCTTCTGTATCTCGTATAACTGAACCTATTGACCTTAGAGAACCAACTAACCCCCCAACGGGTTCACCGTTGTTGTCTGTGACGGGGTTAGTTGCGTAGGCTCTAAAGAAAAGATTCAGTCCATCAACTACTAGGACTTTATCCTTCATCTTCTGTTTCTATTTCGGTATTGTCGTAATCTAATTCATTACTACGATACCTCATTATTGTTTCTTTACAGATTTGTTGATACATACTCTCCCTTAATGTGGGATTATCTTCCAACAAGTCAGCAAAGTCTTTGGCTTGAAACTTGTATTCTTCAATGACTTCACCCGTTTCAGGGTTAACGTCATCATAAGTATACCAAGCACCACCTTGACTAACCAACTTATGGTTTTTAAGTGTCTTTAACCAAGATGAATAGTCATCTATACCTCGGTCAAAGTATATCTCAAAATCTGCTTCTCGTTGAGGAGGCCCACATCGGTTCTTAATTACTAATGCTCTTGTTTGAACACCAATAACACTATCACCTGTAGAGGACTTCTTCTTTATTTTACCAATTGATTTCAACCGTAATCTTACAGATGCGTGGAATTGTAGTGCTTTACCACCACTTGTTGTGTATTTGTCTCCAAACATAACTCCAAGCTTTTCACGTAATTGGTTGGTGAATACTAAACATATTCGTTCCTTACCAATCATACCTGTAATCTTTCTCATAGACTTACTCATAATGAGAGCCTTTGCAGTTGCGTATCCGTCTTTACCATATTCACTATCCATTTCAAGTTCGGTTGAGGCTGCAGCGACTGAATCAACTACGATAGTAACTAATTTGTCTTTGTCGTTTCCTCTAACTTTTTCAACGATTACATCTATGGTTTCAAAGATACGTTCAACGGTGTCCACCGAAATGTAAAGTAACTTTTCTACATCTACTCCGATTGCTCGTAAGTATTCTTGTGATACCGAGTTTTCAGTATCAATGTAAACAGCCACTCCACCTTTCTTTTGTGTGTTTGCTAAAAGGTGAGCAGATACGAGTGATTTACCACTTTGTTCTAATCCTGTTATCTCGGTAATCCTACCAACAGGCACCCCACCGTGGGGTGTGTTGGCGATTGCTAAGTCTAACATAGATGAACCCGTGGAGACCCACTCGTTAATATTTGAGGGTGAGTCTGTTGCCACCCCCAAATTATATGCTATCGTTTCACCTTTATACTTCTTGTTAATACCATCCGCTAGGATGTCTATTAAGTCGTCTTTCATATTTACCTTTTAATTTAAGAATTAAAAAGGTCATCAAACGCGGCTTCTACGTCACTAGATGCTTGAGTTGCAGTTGGTTGTGGTTTAGCCGTTTCACTTGGTTGTGATACAGACTCGGTTGTAGTCTGTGTTTGAGGTGATGTATCTTCCGTAGAACTTTCACCGTTTAAGTATGAATTGAGTACTCCCTCTAATTCAGAATAACTTTGAGGACTGTACAATTCAGTAATCGGTGTTTGTTGTTGGATTAGTTCTTTCAACTTAGACGCATCATCCATTGCGTTGGTCTGATTTGGTTTTACACGGATAGTTGTTTTTGGATAACCTTGTTCAGGTTTTTCAAAGTCAACAACAATATCACGTCCTGTTTGAGGATGTGTAATGTCACCATAGTCAGGGTCAGCAATATAACCTAGTAATTGTTCATATACTTGTTTACCGAATCCCCAATACTTGATTCCCTCTCCTTCTTCACCACGAACTAATACAGGTACATAGGTTCTCATCTTTGGTTCAAACTTTCTAGATTGTAGATAAGATTCTCTGTCTCCTGATTTACGTAAGTTCATAGCAAACTCATAGATTGGGTCGTTATCACCAAAGGACATTGGAGAAACAAAGTTCTTACCACCAAAGTCGTAATGGAAATAGAGTTCAATGAATGGGTTTTCAGGGTTCTCCTTGTATGGGAGAATGCGAACCGTTTGTGAGCCGGGAGATGGTTTCCACAAAAGGTTTTGACGTGTGTTTTTGTTTTGTAACTTATCAAGTTTTGCCTTAATGGCGGATATATCTAATGACATATGTTTATCCTCACTTGTTAATTGTTAATTGTTAATTGATAATACTAATATAGTATAAATATCTAAGACATCAAATTTCTTTGATGGTATCTAACTTGGTAGATATTCTACGTAAACCGTAATCATCGGTTAATAATAGGGAATTTTTATATTGATTCCAATTTAAGTCGTAACTGTGGTCATACACTCCAACTTCGTCTAGAATAGCTTGATTGACTGCGTTGATAGTGTAGAGTGTGTTTGTTTCTTTTTTTCTGTGGACTAATATAGTTCTACTCGGTGTGTCTTTGTAGTTCTTCTTTACCACATTATAAGTGAGGTAGGCTTCTTTGGGGTTTGTTTTGTTGACTAATACAAATATTCTGTCATCACTTAGTTCGTAAACTGATTTAATATTCTCTATTACATCGTCAATGTAATCGTAACCTGTAAATGTTAATAGTAACTGTGTTTTCATTTATTTTCCTAGTAAATAATCTATGGGGAAGTCACCACCACCACTAGCATTTACACGTTGAACTTGTATCCCTATAAATCCACAAATAGCATCAAACATTTTTGACCCTAGTGTTTTTATTTTATTCAAAACTTTTTTGACTCTTAGCATAATAGAATCATATACCTTTTTCATTTTCAACTTAACTTCACCTGAAACTTTTTTTATACGCCCAATCAAGTTAGAAAACATTTTAAATTCATTTAATTGTTCATTACCTTCTAACATCAAAGACTTTAAACCTGATTTATTTAATTCTTCTGTTACAATTTGTTTGAATGATGGTAATTGAAATGATGCATTTAGAGTTCCTGTTCTTAATGCACTATAAGGGTTTTTTCCACTACTTTTAAATGATACATAAAATCTTGTTTTTTCCGCGATTGCTTTAGCATCACTATACGTATTCATAGATAAATGTTTTGTTATTTTACCCGATGGGTCAAATTCTACTAATTTATTTGCTACTGCACTCTTATCTGAAAATTTAGAGGTTCCCGTAGCCGCTTCAAAACAAAATATGGTCTTAAATGTACTATCGTTAAATATTTTTTCATTTAAATCATTACTTAACTCTTTATGGTTTAATTCCATTTGTTGATACTGTTTAATTATATCTTTTTCTTTTACAGTAAGTTTGTCTTGGTCTTTCTTCATAAGATTATTTTTTACGTCAGTAACCGTACCTTCATAATATAATTTACCCATCTTATTTTCCAAGTCATCAACAAAATTAATAATTTCTTTTGGTGCATTTTCACCCATTAACCGAATACTTGCATTAAAAGTAGATATTGTTTCATCTACACCGGCACTCATATATTGACTACCACCTGCCATTTTTAAAGAAATACGTGATTTATTCCCAAGTATATCTGTTTTGGGTGTATTGTTTTTGCCCCTCCACGTTGATGATAGTGAAACAGACTTTGAACCAATTTGTGATAATTCATTATCACTAATAATTCTTTTGAATGAGTCTGCCACTTTCTTTGCTAAATCACCATAACTAGCCCAAAACTTTTCTGCTCTTTCCCATTCCGAACCTTCAAACTGATTATTGTAAGCAACAACAATCAGAGACTCCCAATCTTCACCTTTGGGTTTCATCCCACTACCTTTGAGTTCATTGAAATACTTTTGATACGAACTTAAACCACCTGATAATGTAACTTTTCTACCATCACTTGCTTGTAATGTTTTCACATACTCATCATCGTCCGATACGCGCTTGTCAACCTTATTCTCGGTATCTACAATCGTGAATGTCTCACCCATTTCAAAACCCATTTGGTCAAGAAAAGACATACCACCTCTATAGTAAAATGTAGTACCTACAACATTTTGAGGCTTCATTATACGTGCTTCAACAATATACCCTAGGTCTTTTAACCAATCTCTATAATTCATATGCTAATTTTAATATAACTATAAATATAACTACACTACCTTTTTGTATGACTTTGGTAAATGTAATACTTTGGATAGTTTATCATCGGTTTGCATTCTTTCAAACTTGTTTATAATGTTATCTACTATTTGATGTCTGTGGTTTTCTTGTAGTCTAATTTTTCCTACCAAGTCATCCTCTTCCATATTGTTTAAGAAATACATACCACTATCTTTAGGTCTTCGTAAGTCAATTTGATTTAAGTCACCACAAATAACCATTTTGGAATGGATACCTATTCTACTAATCACCATCATTGTTTGTTCCATCGTTAGGTTCTGTGCTTCATCTACAATCACAAAAGAATTAGTAAAGGTTCTACCCCTCATATAAGTCAATGGTACAATCTCAACTATACCCAAACTCATTAGTTGTTCAAACATCTCTAAACTGTTGGTTGTATGTGGGTTTTGTGAGGTGTCTTTTAAAACTGTTTTCATACAACTGTGAATAGGAGAAACCCAAGGGTCTAACTTTTCTTCAATACCACCTGGCAAGAAACCATTATCTTCTGTGGAAACCGTTGGTCGTGTAATAACAATATTATCTATTTGTCGGTCAGCAAACTTTTTCAATGCCGCATAACAACTAATAAGTGTTTTCCCACTACCGGCTTTACCACTAACGATAGTGAGTGTTTTATCTTCAATAAGTCTGTCTGTGTATCTTTGTTCTTTGTTTAACCTCCCTTCAAATTGATGTATTTGGTATTTAAGTTTCTTAAACTTTAATTGAGTTTGAGATGAACCCATACATTTCCTCCTTAGTAAAATAAAGAACGTTAACTTTATTATAAGTAGGATATATATTCCATATTTTTATAATTATTTCCTTGACTAATTGTCACAGTAAAATTACCCCATTCCAATATTTTTTTTATCTCTTTAAGTATATTTATGTCCTCGTTCGGGTGATAGTCAATTAAAAAAGAATCATAGGTATAAAGTATTAGTTTTGTTTGTTTGCCTGACAATATCCTATTTAATTGTTTCATTTTTACATAATTAATCTCGGTCTCCATACTCTGTAAGAAGTAATTAAATACTTTTTCTTTACTCATACCTTCTGTCAATATTTCACGTTTAAAGACAGGCGTTATTATTTTATCTTTACCTTCAAACGATTTAATCAATTCACTTGTCTTTTGGTAGAATGGGATATTCATTACATCTGTCATATCACCGTACAAATAATAGAATGTAAGTTTCTTACTTTCTTCGTATTCTTCGGGTGTAAGTTCTTGTTTATTAAAGTATTGTTCCCCTAACCATTGGTGTAGTGATTTGTCCGTAGGACGGTCTATCTTTAAGTAATTGGATATAATGGTCGGGTGGAATGCGGAGTAGTCGTAGAGATAGAATTTACCCCCCTCATAACGAGGTATGTATTTCTCTCGGGTGTCATCACTTTTATTCATTGCAGCATAGTTAATTCCACCGAATCTATTGGACGGTCTACCCGTTGTGGTGTATGGATTATACTGTGTGTATTCTAGTCCGTTGTCTTTATGATAGATTCCATTACTCTCTATCTGTTGTAATGTTTTTAATATTGATTCGTAATTTTGATATTCTTTATTGGTATTGATACTCCATATCTCTGTGAGTATATGTGGTAGTTTGTTATCCCACATCCATTTATTTACCTCGTCAAATAGAATAGGTAATGGTATTAGTGTATTCAGTTTACTAAATGTTTTCCATTTGTTATAGTGTGACTGAAACATATGTGGGTCTGTGATTTCTTTGTGAGAGAAATAGAACACCAACTGCATATCAAACAAATTACCATTGTCAGCAGTGTGATTTATAAAAGACTTTTTGTCATATACAAACAAGTTAAAGTTTTTCATTGACTCCATTACATCCGTCAATCGTAACTCATTGACTTGTTCACTGTGGTTAATTGGAACAATACATTTAGTCCATCCTACATTATCACAAATGTATAACGCACTTACCTTTTGGTTACACGGGTGTATTCGGTTGTCTTCGTAGATAGGATATAATAAGTAATTGTAACCTTGTAGGTTTTCTTTAAGTTCTTCTACGGTATCTATTATACGATTATCTTTCACCTTGGTATAGTTGAAGAGGATTGACTACTAATTTACGGATTCCTTGGATTCTCTGTTCACCTAAATCAATTTGTGTTTGATTATTGGTTCTCACAAAATCTTCCGTTCCTCTAATATACCAAGTTAAAATGACTTTTTCAAAATAAGGGTTGTTACTGTATTGTTTGTAATCACGGGGGGTAACTTCTGCAAACTTACCATCAAATCTTCTAACAAAATATCGTCTTACAGTATTACCATTTAGTTGATAATCTATCTTTTGTTCCACTATGGGTGGTAATGTTTGTGTTGGGATGTTTATACTCATTGTTTATCCCTTATTCTAAATCGTGAGTTTATACTTGTAGTCCAACTAGTTGGGCTGAGTGAGTGAACAACATTCATTATACAGAAGTCTCCACGTTTATCATACACATCAGGTAATCCATCTGTGTTGAAAAAGGTAAGTGGTCTAAATCCACCAAGGCCTGGCATTGTAATATCAACACTTGATTCTAGTAATGGATTTACTCCTCCTAGTTTTGGTGTTTCATCTTCATTGCTATCATCGTTCTTTACAGGAGTTACTCCCAATTGTTTTAGAGCAACTAAATAAGGTTCGTATGTAGATTGTATTGTTGTTACTTCTTTAGTGTTGGTTCTAATTTTTGATTCTGCTTGTTCTTTGACTGAACCACCTGCCCTTACTACACCTATTTCGTCTGCAGTTGGTGTTAATCCGATTAGTTCATCTTTCAACCCTGATACAGTTATATTATTATTTAGTGATAGTAATGGTAAGTTTTTTTCAGGTTTATTGGAGAATATACGGTCAACAACTTCTTCAACTGTTATTGTTGACTCTTTGTCTTTCTGTTCTCCCCGTGGATATTTTATATTGTTATCTTTTGCTAGTTGTTCTAATGCTTTATTTCTGTAATCATATATTTCAATACCATTTTCGTGTTTTTCAAATAATAGTAAGTTTAATTTTGTACTGCTTGTATTACTATCTGTTTGATTTATTGATTCAAAATAAATTTGGTCTCCGATAATTCCTTCTAACTTCAAGTCAAATGATATTTCGTTGGTAACTGACTGTTTTTGGTTAAACTTAAATGTATATGTACTTAGTCTGTCCTTTTCTTCAATTTTTCTACCTGAAAAACTAGCTATCTTTAAACCACTTTCATCTGATATAGGAACTAATTGCCAAACATCTGATGATGCGGCTGTAATGTCGGATAAAATACTTTTTAACGTATCATTTATGTTATAACCGTTTCCTAAATAATTTCTTATCAATTGTTCAACTTCAATGTAAACATTAAACACATCACCAATAAAAGGCTCGTCATTCGTATTTATAAAATATGGTCTTACTGTGTTAAAGTCAACATAATATTCACCACGGGTCGTCCCACCCTCTTTGACAGGTCTACTGTTTACTTGAATAGTTGATGGGTCTATTAGTTCATCTGAAAGTGAAACTGTATTTTCTAGTAAAAAGTTTACTTCTTCTTTTGTAAAAATAAATTCACCAAAATCTGTCTTTTTTATCAATGAATAATCAATTGTTTTTCTATTAAACCAAATAATACTTTTATTATTACTAACAATAAATGGATTTATACGAATACGTTGACTAGTTATGGGTAATTCTTCTGTAAAATTAAACGTGATATAGTCTACAAACGAACCCAACCTCACATATTTTTTATTACCTTTGTCCGTTGTTATGTTTATAATGTTTTGTTTTGGTCTAGTTCCCGTTTCTTGTGGTACAGGGCCTTCTCTAAAATACCCTACACTCTGAGCACCCCCAATAGTTTCACTTAATTCTTTACTTGATATGTAGTTACGTAATTCCTGTTCTTTATCAACAACACAAACACCTTTATCAATAGTATCATCGGGTGCACCCATACGTGTTTTTGATATAGACCACAAATCAATGTTAACGTCAAAACCAAAGTCTTTGTTTAGCTTAAAATCAAAGTTATGTATTACACCAACAACAAACTCAAAGTTACCTTCATTATCTAATACTTTTTGTTGTTGTTTATTATAAAATTCTTCTAAAGTTACTCGGTCATCGTTTTCTTCTGTATTCTTAATGTTTAATGAATCAACGAATGTTTTTAAGTCTGAATAAGAAAACAGTTCTTCGTTCATTGTCGTGTTCTTATCACTGTACCCAAACTCTATGAATACGGTATTGCCAGGGTGTAATAAAAATGGTGTTAGAAACTCTAATTGTTCTTTACTATTAACAGTCAGTTGTAGATTAGCCGTTGTATAAAACCCAGCAGCCTCTCCATTCTGTGCTGTAAAATTACTCAATCGTGGTGGTGGGACTCGTCTAGGATTGTCTATGTATATTTTACGATTAGTACTTAGTTCTTTACCTATAACTTGTTCTACACCATATGCTTCATCAAATGAACCACCCAACTCAAATACAAACCCATCAACTTGTTTGTTTTTTAATTGTAATTTTTCCGATGTTTCTTTGAGTTGATTTTCTTTGTTAGGGTTTTCTATATTTGTGTTTGTTACTTTCTGTAAACAAGTAATTCGTAAAAACGGAACTCTCCCAATCATCCTATTTTTATCGGACTCCCGTTTAGTTAGTTCTTGTTTTACTGACTCATCTATCGGCTCATAATTGAACTCTTGGTCAGGTGAAAGTATCGTAATCATTAGTTAACTTCTTTTACTTTATTATACACAATATTTATGTCACTTGGTATTCTAAGGTATCTAACCCCTGTGGTATATAAAGAATCTCCTGGCAAATTGTTGTATGATGCAAGTACCCACCATAGTGTTGAATCTCCAAAGATGTCGGACGCGAGTACATCTAATCTACTGTAATCATTTATTTCAATAACAGTATCATCTGTTCTTTCTTCAAAGTTAGGTATTACTAAACTTTGATATTGAAGTTTATTATCGTTTCTTCGTTTGGTATTTATAAATCTTGTTCTACTCATAGGTCAGGGATTTGAAAAAAATCATCATCGGGTCTGTTTGCTTGGATTGGATTCAATCCACGGTTTTGACGGACAATTCTCTGTTGTTGACGTTCGTCTTGTCGGTTTTCTCTTCTTTGTTTACGTTCGGCTTTTCTTAGTGCTCTTCTTTCTTTACCACTAAGTTTCTGTTCAAGGTCTCCTACTGATACTATGCCAGGATACTCACCATTATCAACATAATTAGTCAGAACTGTCCCTTCAAACGACGGGTACTCATTTGCTTCTAGTAAATTACCTTGAACATTAACTGTTACTATTGATGGTTTACTTCTTTGATACACAACATCGTCTGCACCTGTTACTGAAATGTTGGTTAAGAAAAATGGTTTATCTACAATATACCTAGCTATACTTAGTTTTATTATATTAGGTTCAATCATATTGTTATTTGTGTACTTATGTGGATACGCCAAACTAATTAAAGAATTTAGTTTACTGTATATCACGGACGTATCTACTCTGTTATGTACTACTAAATCAAATGTAAATGATATATTACGAGTTACACCTGAATATTGATAATATGGTTCTGCTCTACCAAAGTATTTTTGTGGTGTAAATTCAGGTGTTATTGTGTCTGCAAGTCCTGTGAAGTTTGCCATCCTAAATACCAATACTTTATCATTATTGGTTATGTTAAACACTATTAAATGACTTTCTCCATTGTCACTTTGTTTTATTCCTTCTAAGTCACTTTTGTTTATTGTTACAGCATTATTGACTTTATTAAAGTTATCAGGATATATCTTAGATGTTCTATTAGGTCGTCTAGGATTAAATATACGATTGGTGATTACACCGGCACTTGGGATATTATTAGCAATCTTTGAACGTATACCTCTACCAATATTATCAAGTGCGTCTTTTGGTGTTGGAATACCACCACCACCTAAAAATGAAAATATCTTTTTAACAATGTTCTTTTTAGTTTCTTCTTTTTGTATATCATTTGGTGATGGTGGTTTGGGTACAACCCACGTGTCTATTTGTTGTTGGATTGCTTTCTTAGTGTCATTACCAGCACCATCATAATTTTCTTTAATATACGTAATATCACCATCAAACGTACCATCATCAATGTCGTTCAAAAACTTATTAAGGTTTTCTTTGTAAATCTGTTCTTGGTTTTCTAAATTACTCATCGTTGAAATCTCGTTGAATTAGGAATTGCAGTTGTAATTCGTTTTCCGTCTACGAAAATTGGACTACTTGCATTTTCTGCAATTTGTTCTAAAAGTTCTATCATTTTTTGGTCACGTAAATCTCTTTCGGTTTGAACTGCAGATTGTTGGGTTGGTGTTGTTCTGTTTACTGAAAATCCTGTTAGTGGATTAAAATCAACTGTTGCACCACCACTAGCTAAATCTCCAATAAAATCAACCGCTTTGGACAGACCTTCAACTAATCTAGCAAACCTATCACTTTCCAAAAAGTCTATAACAGTATCACCAAAAGTTTCTAACGCATCTTGGATACGAGGACTTGCAAATACTTGGAAGAATGCACCTTGTATTCTACGAGTAATTTCTTCTACTTTACCTAATGCAGTTTCTCGGGTTGCTGAGTCTATCTTAGCTTGTTGACCCAATTGTCTTCGTAAATTAATTTCTTTTCTCAATTCTGCCACACTCAATCCCGTAGCTTCTGCAATTGCCTTTCGTTGGAAAAAGTTTAATTTCTCAAACCCACCAATGGCCTCAACTTGGTCTAATGTACTATTCAACGCACCTACAATATCACCTTCAAATGCTAACTGTCTAGCTTTTTGTAAGTTTATCTGTTGTCCAATGATAGCAGAAGCCTTAAACTCTGCTGATATACTACTTTGTAAATCAAGTAACCCTTCTGCAAACTTACTTACTTGTCCAATAGATAATCCTAATTCATTGGCTTGTTTAGTTTGTTCAATAAGTGAATTAAGACCTATATTAAAGCTACTTGTTACTTCATCATAACTTTGTGCCAAATCTCTTGCTATTCTTGGCCCTAATCGTAAGTTACTAATAGTACTGTCAATTAATCCCGATGCTGTTTCAAATCCTACATTGTTTAATTCAGAAATTATTTGTGTAAGTTTGGTTGCAACACCTGAACCTATTTGTAACTTTTCTCCAACTTGTGCTAAATTACCAACAAGTTTCCCTGTCAATGGTATACTTGGTGATATATTATTTAAAAAGTCAGATGCGTATTCTCCTGCCAATTGGACGTTACCACCAAGTAAAGTAGCTTGTTCGGTAGCTTGAATTAAAGTCTTTGAAAATGTACCATCTAATATACCCGATGTTTGTACAAGTGATGCAGCGGCTTTGTCTACTGC
>Ga0209953_1000247_pt1 | contig 21088 bp, 24 predicted proteins | sample SalPonred_H2O_MG_FD_185713 | JGI IMG/M metagenome (GOLD analysis project Ga0209953, IMG submission 185713) | Salt pond water microbial communities from South San Francisco under conditions of wetland restoration - Salt Pond MetaG... | ecosystem: Environmental > Aquatic > Non-marine Saline and...
CAAGCGACTCAGCCCCGAAGCAAGAAATACCATCACAATCGAAAACGACGAAATGTGCTGGGGATCAGACGCCAGCATCGAATTGGTCGACCACTGTGCCCTTGTACTCGATATACACCATGAATGGGTCCGTGAAGGACATTACATTACGCCCCAGTCAGATAGATTTAAGCGCATAATGGACTCTTGGCGAGGTGCTCGTCGGCCGGTAATACACTATTCTCTCAGTCGCGAAGACCTTTTAAATTTGCATCCTGTAACTCAACGTCCTGATATGGCAGAATTACTGGATTGGGGTTACAAGAAGCAGAAACTGCGTGCCCATTCAGACTACATGTGGAACACTGCCTGTAATGACTGGGCACTTGAATTCTGGGAACATGCAGACATCATGACAGAAGCCAAGGGCAAAAATCTAGCCAGCATGGCACTATATAAATACGCTGTAGGAGAACACAATGAGTTACTTGAGCAAAATGTACGGCTCGAAACAGAGCCAGCCTAACGAATCCAACAAAAACCCAAATCGTGTAACAGGCGGTTTACGAGCACAAGGCGTAGATCGCTTTACGATGGTTGCCGAGGACGGATCGCACAAAGAAATTCCCACAGTTGATTACGTTCGCAGTTTGGAGGAGCAGTCAAAGAAACAGCGAGCAGCTATAAACGTCCTAGAACGCAAGCTAACTCGCTGTGAGTCAGAACTAGAAAATTTAAAAAGTGTAATTAGCCGTTCTTGATAGCCTTTATAATGTCAGCCTTGTTCATGCTGGCATTAGATTTAACACCTTTCTCTTTGGCAAGTGCAAGCAGATCACGCTTGTTCATGCTGTCTAAATCCGCACCCTTCCCAGCCTGAGCTTTCTTGGCAGGTGCTTTCTTGGCAGGCTTAGCCTTTGCCTTTGTTTCGGTTGCTTTAACCTCAGGTGCCTTTGCCACCGGAGCAGGAGCTGCCTTGGCAATTTCTGGCGTCGAGGGCATGTCGGAACCGAATAGTTTCTTTAACCATGTTAACATAATATACCTCCTTAAGGTAGAAATATTTAATAAATATAGTTCAAGGGGGATACAGAAATGGTTAAATCATGGATTAAGTCTAGACTGACAGAAAGAACTACATGGGACGGGGCAGGTCTTATCGTAATGGGGCTTGTTGCTATCTTTGCCGCTAACCTAGCAAAGTTTGCAGGGCTGATTGCCGTAGTATACGGTGCTTGGACACTTTGGAAAAAAGAAGACTAAAGTGTATCTTTTTGAGAAGTCTTTTGAAGTACATAAAGAGCCCTTTCTATATTTTACTATAGAAAATGCCCTAGAAGAATCTGTAGCAAATACTCTACTAGCCACCTACTTTTACAAAAAGTCATCTATTTGGGAAAAATTTATAAGCATACAGTTAGATAAATTAAAAGATACAGTTGAACTCTTTGATAACAAGTTTAATTTGCTGTTTCACGATTTAGATTATGAAATAAATTTTCCTCATTATGGACCAAATGGTGGCAAAATTATACGTGATTGGCACATAGACGGTTGTACTAAAAAGTATCAAATCATTTATTATCTAGGTGGGGCAGATCCGGCCGGACATACTGAATTGAGTAATGAATCAGGCACTCAACAAAAATTATTACCATTTAAGCATAACAGAGTGTTAGTTTTTCATAACACAAGAAAAAAATGGCCAAGTTGGCACAGATTTTTTGGTACAACGGAATGTTACAGACTTACATTTAACATGCCGTTGTTATATAAATTATAGTTTGTTAATAGGAATATCTGAACTGGCAGATAAGTCCCAAACACGCTTTCTTTCAACACCTCGCTTCTGAGCAAATTTTTTTGCATCGCAGTTTGAGCAACAATGGAAATAATTGTTGTTTAATCGCTTTGGATCCATTTGGCCACGCTCTCTTTCAAATGTTTCTGAACAACTGTCGCATCTAAACACCAACACGGTTTTGTTGCGATAATAAGCATGCTCCGCACCCAGTTTTGATTTTCTAAAATGTTTGGTTTTCACCGTATATTGTTCAAGAAACACAGTGTATTTACATTAAGATTATAAAAATATCCGGTAAATATAACATAGAGGACACATTCGGAGCAAATCAATGGCACAACAAGAAATCGATATCGGTACTGAAGGTAATGACGGAACTGGTGACAGTATCCGTGAAAGTTTTAAGAAAGTCAACGAAAACTTTCAAGAACTTTATGCAGTATTCGGAGTGGACGGGCAAATTGGATTTACAGATCTTGCCGATACTCCTATTTCCTATTTTGGAAACGAAAATAAGATTCCTGTAGTAAACGGTACATCAAGTGGATTGGAATTCAGAGAGTTTGCCAGTAACAGTGATCTAGACGGTTCGCCCGACACTATTGGCTTTGACTACAGTGTTAGTGGCAAGGTTATTGTTAAACAGGAATTTATCGATATCAACCTAGATAAGTCACCTGAGGCTGGCGGCCCCATTGATATGGGAGGCTTTGCTCTTGCCAATGTGGGTCTAGATGCGGACGCTGTTAACAACTATAATGCTATTCATTCTGTGTCAGGAACAATATCTCTAGATGACCTTGTGATTAATAAAAGATTTGCAGATCTAACTTATCAGAAAAAGTTCACTGTCGGCGGCGGAATACGATTAGAAGACGAACCTGTTAATACAACAGAATATTTTAAAACTATAACTTCTTTTACAACAGGTGCAGGAGATGCAGCTGGGAATATAGAAATTACCGATCACGGTTATACTGATGATTTTACTGGACTTGAATTCAATCTGCGTTCAGAAAATGTATTACCTACCGCTAGAGATTCTGATAACTTGGTTGTGCAATATGATAGTACAACTGCATTCTATATGCGAGTACGAGACGAAGATACTGTATCGGCTCATCTAACTGAAGCAGATGCTGTTGCAGGCACCAACAAGATTGAACTAAGCGGTGGTACAGGACCCTTCAGCCTTGTGGATGCAGATTTCAACAGCAATCTAGAAGGCAATTGGCTCGACTCGGTGCCGCTTCCTAGAAAAAGTGTAGTTCGTCGTCAAGGCGACACAATGACAGGGCCTTTAAATCTCAGCGATCACCCAGGAGCACTACGAGGAGCAGGAACTCCAAATGCCGAAGATGATCTTCAAGCCGCTACCAAACTGTATGTAGACAATCTCAGTTTCGAAAGCAAGTTTAATCTGTATGTAAGCACAGGCGGTTCTGATGATCAAACAGCAACACCCGCAGGTAGCGAAGGCCGAAGCGAAAGCTATGCTTACAAAACAATCGCCGCAGCCTGTAGAAAAGCTGAAGAAATCATTCTTGCAAGTCCATATGTGCCAGGACCATACATGCAAGATATTACTTATGGGGGCGGAGAAGCCGTCGCTGAAGTAATCACAGCAGGTGTTGAAAACCCAGTTACAAATCGATCAAATGCAAAAGCTCTGATTGAACTTAACAAAGATTTTATTGCAGCAGAAGTTACTGCTTATGTAGATGCTCAATTTCCCGACTTTGACTATGATAGAGCAATTTGCCAACGTGACATTAAACTTATATTAGACAGCATAGCCTTAGATATTATGACTGGGGATAATGCTAATTATCTAAGTCGATGGGCTGGATTTAGATATTATTCATCTAAGTCTGGACAAATTGCTGTTAAGACACAATTAGAGGAAACTCTAGCAGGAATAGAGCATGCTAAGACTATTGTTACCCAGTTCATTATAACTAACACTGCGGTTAGCAGTCCATTACAGAGTAGATTTTCCCAAGTAGCAGATCCTGCCCTTGTGGTAGACTCTAACGCAGAGACAGCAATCGCAAATAAATTCGACACAGTGACTGACATAATTCAAAACGGATTATTCACTGCTGACCCTGTAAGAGACGGTGCTACATCTTATAAACTAAATCTTACAAACGGCAATCAAGGCACAGTTGACCAAGCACGAGTCGGTAATGTTGATATAATTCCTGGCAAGGTTATACGTGGTAAAACATCGGGTGCTATTGGACAGATTGTGAATTATCTAACTGCTGACGAAAGCAGTGAAACGTTTGATTATGCCCTGCTGAATTTGCTAGAACCTATTGAATTTATTCCGGGCGAAGAACTGGAATTTGGAAATATTGTAAGAGATACACAAATCAGCATTAGAATAGAAAGCGGTGTGTATGAAGAAGACTATCCTATACGAGTTCCGGCAAATGTTTCAATCAAAGGAGACGAATTTAGACGCTGTATCATCAAGCCAAAGGACAGAAGATCTCAAAGTCCAAATGCTAACATATTCTTCTATCGAGACAGAGAATTTGACGGACTAGTACTAGGACGTTCTGAAATTGAGACCATAGGATCTTATCAAAATGTAGGAGCCAACGGCACTAGATCTTCAGCCGCTGGTACATATACCATTACAGACACTGATTATATAACAACCGGATATGGTTCTGCGGCAATATTCGAAGTCACTGTTGCAGGTGACGGAAGTGTCACTGTTACTGTAGAAAATAGCGGACAAGATTTCCGAGTAAACGATAGAATTACAATAGACGATGCTGTGCTAGGAAATACCGGAGCACCGAATATTAGTTTCTTGGTAACCAGTGTTCCAAATGGTGTTGAATATCAAAATCCTCTGACAGGCACAATCGATGGATACTTTGGCAGACACTATCTTTCAAATCCTGCAGACGAAATAAATGTAGGACAAGGTTTAGTTAATATAGGACGCTGGAATACCCAGGCACAGGCCCTATTAGACAACAAAAACTTTATTGCCGAGCAAACAGACGAATATTTAGATTCAAGCAATACTGGAATTTTCGGGCAGTACAGCAGATCTGTATTCAGACAGAATATTAGAAACTTAGTAGACTCTGTTGCAGAAGATTTAATCAACGGTGGATTAGAATTTGCTTTAGAAAATCAAGGTGTGTGGTTCGACTCGCTGTCGTTATATAGCGGAATCGAAACAGAAATACAAGATGCAATCGATCACGCTTCTAGCATTATGCAATCAATATTATTAGGCGTATCACCGACAACTTATGGATCTAATTTAGACTATCCTCTAGCAGATTTATTTTACGGCGATACTACGCCTGCAGAATGGGAACAAAACAAGCTATACAGACTAAATGATGTTGTCAGTTTCACTATTGCAGGCACGGAAAGAATATTCAAAACTTCTGTATTACACGAGAGTGGCACAGTTTTTGATACTGCTGAAATTAATTTATATTGGGAAGAAGTCATAAGACCAGAAGATACTGTGGATTCTTTGGTTACTTTGATTAAATTTGCGTTCGACTCGGCATATAATCCTCCACTGAACAACAAAGATATTGATGTGTTCTTGATGAACGATTCTACTATCTTGCGAAACATAACCGTTCAAGGACACGGCGGATTTATGTGTGTGCTAGATCCTGAAGGACAAATCCTAACAAGGTCACCGTACATACAAACAGGCTCTAGTTTTACACAAGGAATTAACAAACAGTCGTTCAGAGGCGGATTATTCGTTGATGCATTCTGCGGAAATTCTGCATTGCAAGTGGTAAGCAAGGAGGCTGGAAGTCCATTTGTGTTAAATGTTCAAAGTTTAGCAGGACAGGGTCTGTTTATTCGACGTCCAGAAACACCTAGTGCTTTCTACATAGACGGAAAGAGATTCCAAGTTAATACTGTTACAAATTATGATCCAGATGCAGGAACTGCTGTATTAGTGCTAGATCCTACTTCAAATGAAGGACAAGGATTTACTGGTAGCAGCAATCTAGTTTTAGGCGGAGTTGATTTAGACGACCTGTCTAGTCCTATTCCTATTACCATGCAAACCGCTGGTAACAGAAGCATGCTGGGCAATGACTTTACTCAAATTAATGATTTGGGATATGGGTTAGTGTGCGTAAACGGAGGCATATCAGAAATGGTGTCAATGTTTACATACTACTGTCATACATCGTATTATGCTAAAAATGGCTCAGAAATTAGATCATTAACTGGTTCTAGTTGTTATGGTGAATTCGGACTAGTAGCGGAAGGCGCTGATCCTAACGAAGTACCTGATGTTATTACACTACAAGAAGATTTAAATGTTGCGGCACAAACATTTTCTGCGGAAATTATTTTGCGGTTGTCTGGGAATGCTTCTGTAACAGCTGGTGAAACTATAACACAGGCTGGCACGAATGCTACAGGTGTTGTTAAGAAATCCTCTGCGAGCACATACATTTATCTTGACACAATAAGCGGAACTTTTAATACCACAGGCACACTGACGGGAAGCACAGCAGGTGCAATTACCCCAACAGTTGAATCAGTTGTTGCTGACACCTATCAAAACCTAGAAGAGCAGTTGTTTTTGTATGCATATGACTTTGTGGAGCCACCCAGCAATAATTCAGAATTTGATTTATATCATGCTGGAGAAAACAGAGTTGGAAGGTATAATGTAACCAGCATAGAAGAAAATGCAAACCATGTGATAGGTGGCTATTTAGAATTTGGTTCAACGTTGCCTGTGATATCAGCTCCAGCCTCTGGAACTAGTGCTATCTTTAATATTTATAAGTCAAAAGAATATGGATACACAGTTGAATTATTACAGGGCGGAACCGGTTATTCGGCGGGCGATACTTTCACTGTGTCAGGTGAGGAACTTGGCGGATCAACGCCGACAAACGACGCCACCGTTACAATAGATTCAGTTGATGATAACAATGTTATCACAGGGTTGTCAATAACTGGTGCTATAGCAACTGACGGATTAACTCCACAATACAGCGGTAAGATTTACAGATTAAACTTTTCAACCGGAGAAGAAGATTACAGCTCAGAAGGTCTAATAGCCGCAGTTGATTGGGGTGATTTTATTGACTACAGAAGAAACACCCAATTTATTCTTGACAATATTAACAGTTTTAGAACTCTAAATATTAGACCTAGCACCGCATTAATATTCGATGAAAATCCTGAGTATGTTTATAGATCTATCAGTTTTCAGGCGGCAGATGCCACCGGTGCAGAATTGCCGGACGATCAAACAGCCATCGGAATAGATGCCGCTTATGATTATATTCGATTGATTGTAGACGATGCTAAGGCAACGGAAGCAATTGGAAACACCCTAGACACAGCAGGTCTTCCTTTGACAGGTGGAACAACAAAGGGTAACACCGCAGGCGATACCACAATTGCAATCGTAGCCGCGGCTGATCCAAATGAAATTTACAGACTCAATAATAACGCTAGAACACCTGTGGCTAACAGACCAGAAAGCCTAACAGGCAGTCTAGTAGAAGCACCAGTGATCACGTGGAGAGGTAAGAAATTTTATGTGTTCAACTATAGAACAGTTACCTTGGACGGCACCGATGAAGTAGAAAGACCGTTTGACGACTTTACTAAAGCAGGCAACGAGTATGCTCTAGTGGATATTGAAGAAACAGGCGAGTCCATTAACTCTGCATACACAGGATCAGGACTGCCTGAAAGTGTTGTTGTACCAGGAATTACCAATAATCTACGAGCAGGTATTGTAGCAGGATCCGGTGGTGATATAACAATTAATATTTCAACTTGTAGAGTTACAGGACATGACTTCCTTAATGTAGGAACGGGCGGCTTTAACACCAGTAACTATCCCAATGTGATTTTTGGACCTCCTAGAGAGCCTGATCAAACCAAAGAAGTTCGCGAACGTGGCAAGGGCCGTGTGTTCTATGTGAGCACAGACCAAAATGGTGTGTTCCGAGTAGGACGTTTCTTTAGTGTAGACCAAGGTACTGGTACGGTAAGTTTCTCTGCAAGTATTGCACTGTCAAATGTAGACGGTATAGGATTCAAGCGCGGTGTAACCATTACGGAGTTTTCCACAGACAGCACCATGCAAGACAATGCATCCGATTCGGTGCCAACAGAGAGTGCCGTAAGAGGATACCTTGACAGAAGATTAGGTTACGATGTTAACGGATCGCTAGTACCAAATCCGTTAGGTCCTAGCGTGTTAGCTGCTAACGGCGCTGTGCCAATGACAGATGACTTAGATGCAGCTGACAATAGAATAAACAACTTATTGTTCCCAGCCAGTGAAACTGATGCAGCTAACAAAGCATATGTAGACGGAAGGGTGGAAGCCACAGACAGTTTAACCGATTTGCAGGATACTAATCTCAATAATATTCAAGAGGCACAACTGTTAGTAGCCTCTGGATACAAGAGAATTTCAATAGATGCAGATACTATTGTGAATGGACAGTTCCTCAGAGGTGACACCATAATAGGAAGCGAAAGCGGTGCAGAGGGCACAATTGAAGATGTATATTCTGGCACATCGTCCGATGGCGCAATTGTTAATATCATATATACTCCTGTTTCTGGGGTGTTTAGCAGTGCAGGAGGAGTCGGTCAGGACACTGTGGAAGTTACCGGCGGTGCGCAGGGTGTTTGCATAGACGGTCCTGACGACGAATGGATGAATGCAGTGTATGACAATGCGGCAGACATAGAATTCAGCATACTTAGATCATCAATTGAGTCCGGCGGATCAGTAACTGATAGATTCTTAACCCTAGATATTCAATACAAGCCAGGATCTATATTCAACGCTGATGTTGCATCCAATGCAGCAATATCTCAGAGCAAGTTGAATATGAACACTGCGGGAGTATTAGAGGATGCATCAGGAATTAGCCAAGGCGACTTAGGCCTATCTGCATTCAAGGACGTAGAGTTCACAGCCACTGACGGATTCATTGAGCTTCAAACAGCCAGTTCGGATACCACTGGTATACAACCAGAAAAGATAACTTGGATAGACGATCAACATGTGGTAGCTAGACTGGACTCATCTGGTACGCCGGCACAAAAAGGTCCTGTAGACACTGTTAGTTTTAATGATGTGGTTAACGTAGGGGGAGGATTACTTCACTCTGACATTCCTGACAACGATGCAGGATCTGTGATCAGGACTGGTGCAGAAACTTACGATATCACAGCAATAACCACAACCGGAGCCAGTGACAGTATTGTAAAAACCACTTCCAATGGCACGGTGCAAGTACAACAATTAGTAGTGGGGTCGGACCCAGCTTATAAGATATTAGACATAGACGGCACAAATATTGTGTTTACCACTCCTGGACAAGGTCCGGTATTCACAGCAGAAGGTCAAACTGATGTTGAAATAAGAGTAGGCGGCAAAGTTGACGTGATCGGAGACGGTGTTGCCCTTGACGGCACCAGTGACAGTAGCCTCAAAACCAACAGCACAAGTTTTAGCACAGCTAAATCACTTGCGGCACGTTGGATTTACTCAAGTTTCATTGAAGCACCGGACGAAAAGAACGATTATTCAAGCGGAATATCAATAGGCGGCGGCACTGGTATCACTCAGGAAGGTGAAGTTGCGGTATTTGTAGCTGATATACCATCTAATACTACTAGGGCTCCGTTCATATTTTCAAAGAACGGTGTAATACCTGACGAGACGGCAGACACTGCCCTTACAGGATATGATATAGGCGGACCAAGTGATCGTTACAACACTGTGTATGCTAGAACATTTACTGGAGGCAGCTTCAACACTGAAAACATACTGCCACTTTCTAATAATGCTTACAACATAGGATCAAATGGCAATCAGTACAATACTGTATATGCTAACCTGTTCAGTGGTACAGCACTAGAAGCATATTATGCAGACTTAGCAGAAAACTATGCAGCCGATGCGCAGTACGAGCCCGGCACAGTAGTGGTTATCGGTGGTGATGCTGAGATTACACAAAGCACCACAAAGGATGATCACAAAGTTGTTGGAGTAGTGTCAACAAACCCTGCGTATCTTATGAACAAAGATCAAGAAGCAGACCATGTGACTGCGGTTGCCCTTCAAGGAAGACTGCTGTGTAAGGTAATAGGCAAAGTTGAGCGCGGTGACATGTTGGTTACAAGTGCGGTTCCAGGGCATGCAATGGTCAACAATGATGCCAAACCTGGCAGAGTAATAGGCAAAGCCCTAGAAAGCAAACACAGCAGTGACAGAGGCGTTATCGAAGTGCTGGTAGGCAAACATTAACTGCGTGAAAAAGTATACGGATAAATCAATAAATACATGTATAGGAAGATATAATGGCTGATAGATTTCCACTGATAGTTGACAGCAACGACGGTAATCAAATCAAGGAAATCCCTGCAGGGGATAATCTTGATCTTCGTGATGTGTCTATTATCAATGTAAAAGATGTAGATACGCAAGGCACACTGAATGCCGCTATCTTAAAGGTAGCAGACGTGCAGGTAAATCCTGACAACTATCTAAAGAAAACAGGCGACCTTGATTTCTACGGTGGAAATCAATTTAAATTCTTACGAGTCGGCGGTGACGGAAAAAGCATAGACTTTATAGGTCTTGAGGAAGCGGGGTTATTGAATGGTGAATTTACAGGACCAATATACCCAGATGTAGACGGCACACTGCAAGTGGGCAAGGATGACAGAAAATGGGCAGAAGTTAATGCCTTGGTCATAAATGCTGACACAGTAAATGCCGATCTAAAAGACAGCCAAGCCAGACTGATTTATGACTTTCAGACTGGGTTTCTTTACACCTATGAAGACGGGCAGAGGAAAAAATTAATTTCCGAAAATAAAGCCATTGTGTACAGCATAATATTTTAAGGAAGTTCTATGAGTTTACAAGAAATCAAAATTGGTAACTTTGCAAATGACGGCACCGGCGATGATCTTCGCGAAGCCTTTCGCAAAGTAAACCTAAACTTCCAAGAGCTTGACCTCAGAGACGACGAAAGCACAACCGCTTCTAACATAGGCGAAGTGGGAGAAGGTGTCTTTGGTCGTAAACTGGGTTACGAATTGCAATTCAAAAAACTGGTTGCCGGCAAAGATATTCTGTTATCCAGTAACGATGATAGAATACTAGTAGAAGCAAACGGTGGTGTAAAAAGTCTTTTAGTAATCAGTGACAACGGAAGTGTGTTCCTCGATGAAGTTGCCAGTTTAACAGTGTCTGGTACAAACGATATTGAAACAAGCATCGTAAACGATAACAATCTTCAAATAAGCTATACAGGCAGCACAGCACTTGTAAGTGACACAGATCCTAAATTGGGAGCTAGTTTAGATGCCCAAGGATTTGATTTAACCTCAGTGGGCACATTAGACGCAAATACCATTATAGGCAATTTTGTGGGCAATGTATTTGACCAAAATCAAAATTTAATATTTGACCCAGTGACTGGAGTGATAAATCTCAGTAAAAACAGACTGGCTGATTTACTTGATGTTGATAATAAACCTGCACTGGAGGGTGATGTTCTTAAATGGGATGGAAGTAAATGGACGCCAGCGCCTACTAGCACAGATCCTTATGATTTTGATTTTGGCGGCATTTATTATAATATTACCAGTATTACTGAATGGTTAGCTGCTCAAAACGATATTGATTTTGGTACAATTACAGATCCTTCTCCGTTTGTTGTTGACCTCGGGTCTATCTAAATTTTTGCAATAAATACTGTAAAGGGATTCGCAGAATGACAACACCTCTATGGAATGTGCCCAATGGGCAAGAATTAGCACAAATAGTCGAAGGCAATGATATTAATATCAAACTGCCCACTATAGAAAATGCTGATGTCGACCTAGAGCTAATAAGCGGTACCTTACCTCCTGACACAAAACTAGTTAACGGATTTGTTCGCGGACCCCTATCCGAAGTGGCGGTTGACACTGTGTTTGAATTTGTGGTTCGTGCACACCTAAATGGATATTTTGATGATCGATCTTTCAAGCTGGTAGTAACTGGTCCTGATGATCCAAAATGGGTAACCAATCAAGGATTGCTTCCTATAGGACCAAACGATACATTCTTTATTCTAGACAACGAATTAATAAATTTTCAACTCATTGCACAAGACGATGATATCGCGGCAGGTGAGGAACTGGAGTATTTTATAGGCAACGACGGCGGATCCTTACCTCCTGGTTTAGAATTAACCACGGATGGCAGAATAATAGGAACAACCGAACCTTTACTCAGCTTAGATAGACGCAATGCACAAGGAGGATATGATATGTCTCCTTTTGAAAACACAATTTTTGACTACGGGTTGCGTTCAACAAATGGATACAGCACATTCTTCTACGACAGTATTGGATACGGATTTTTTGAAGCCACACAAAATTTAAGAAAGCTTAACAGATATTATCCGTTCGAGGTAAGTGTAACAGATGGCAATACCATTGTTAAACGTTCTTTCAAAATTTATGTAGTAGGCGATGATTTTCTAAGAGCTGACAACACTATCATGGAGGCCGATACTGGTGTATTTCGTGCAGACAACACTCACATTAGATCACCAGTATGGATTACTCCTAGGGACCTTGGATATAAGCGTGCTAACAATTATACTACAATTTTCTTAGATGTGATAGAAGATGAAACATTGGAAGGGGTGCTACAATATACGCTTCAAGATTTAAATGATGATGGTACACCGTCGGAATTGCCTCCAGGCTTAGAATTATCAAGAATAAGCGGCGAAGTCTACGGATATATTCCTTATCAACCTGCGGTTACAAAAAACTATAAATTTACCGTTAATGCCACCCGTTATGATTTAAACCTAGACGATGTTATAATTAATGGCACTTATTACGAAGATACATTCATCGGTGCAACAGGATTTAAGATAGCAAAAATAGACCTCACCGGAGACATTGACGGGGTAAATGATCTTGTAGAATTGATTGGACGAAATTTGTTTATCAACGGATTTTATTATAAGGTGATAGGAGTAGACAATAATGATCCTGACTTTGATGTAATATTCTTAGACGACAGCCTAGCTCCAAAAAGCAGTGTAGTTGTATTTGAAACAGCACCTATAGGACAAGACTTTGTTTACGTTTATAGAATGCCACAGGATCAACGTGAGGAATATATAGGACGCACATACAATTTTAACACTTCAAACGAATTAGTGGTTCAAAATATTACTCCTATGGTGACTTATCAAATTGTGTCTCCTGAGTTAAGTTTGATCAGCAGTGCAAACTTCTTAGATCAAATCATTGAAGCATATGAAAGACCAGCTGACATATTACCACAGAATTTTGATCCTTCAGCATTCTACAAAGATTATTCCATAGAAGTTGCAGATGCAAATACGTGGTGGTTAACCGTCAAGGAAACAACATATACAAAAAATATTGCCAAACTAGAAGAAAATGCAAATGAAATATTGGGCGATTCTACTTCTGTGCTCACGGTAACCAAAATACAAGAGTTTTTTGATAGAATGAGTTTTGATAAAAATCTTCCTCTAAGACTTAATCAAGGAAGAAACATTGGACTTGCTCTGTTCAGAGGTGACAGTTTCCAGGAAAGAATAACGATTACAAATACTGACGAGGTTGTTAGGCCTAGCAGTAATAAAACATTTGAACTGCGTGTTATTGGAGAAATTGATTCTAATATAAGTTGGATAACAGACTCTGACTTAGGAAGCATCAAAAAAGATCTGCCTTGCCTTATACAATTGCAAGCAGAAACAACAGTACCTAACGAACCCTTATTTTACACTGTGACAAGAGGAAACTTCCCAGCAGGCTGTGTTCTCAGTTATTTAGGAAACATTATAGGAAGACCTACGTTGGAGGATACTGGCACAGATGAATTTGCACAGAGAACTTATACCTTTACTGTGAAAGCAAGAGATAGGTTTAATTTAGTGGCAATTGAGCGGGAATTCACCCTTACTGTTATAGAAGATGATAAAACTCAATACACAGATATCACAGCCAAACCTATGTTATCTGCTGATAAAAGGGCAGAGATTCAAAACTTTTTGCGTGATCCCGAGGTGTTCTTGCCTAGCAGCATTTATAGACCAAATGACCCGGAATTCGGCGTTGCCTCACAAATAGAAATGATTGTGTACAACGGAATTGAAAAGAAAAACATCGAAGAGTTTGTGGGTGCAGCCGCTAAAAACCATAAGCGAAAAAAGTTTAAATTAGGTGCACCAACAAAAGCAATTGCAAGGCAACCTGGTACAAGAGACACAGTATACGAAGTGGTGTATATACCGGTAATAGATCCATATGAAACTGACCGAGGGCAGACACGCTCTCGATTTGAAATAACCACAGGAAACAAAATCACAGTTGATTCACAATCGTATGCTAGCATAGATGATCCTAATGCCATAGGTCAGGGCGGTGATGCTATTCCAATTTATACTCGTGATACTGTGAAATTTGTTTTTGAAGGTAAGCAAGACACACTGATTATTGAAACTCGTGATTCTACGTTAGAAGTGAACAGCGACAATAATGATTTTGACATAGAATTAAGAAACGGAACTGATTTAAGTGTTACACTGGAAATTTTGGATGCAGATACAAAACGCCTTAGACCAAAGCCAACTAACACAATAAAGGCAGACAGCGACGCTGTAAAAATAAGTCAAAGCAAAGATAATGTGAGATATCTTTCCAGCATAGAACATATGCGAGAAAATATAAAAACACTGGGCAAGACCGATAGAGAGTATTTACCTTTATGGATGAGAACGCCACAAAATGGGTTCCAAGAGTTAGGGTATGTAAGTGCTATACCATTATGTTATTGCAAACCTGGAGCCGCTGACGATATCATAAATCGTATTAATTTTAATGGTTACAACTTCCAAAGCATAAATTTTGATATTGATCGTTATATTGTAAAATCGTCGCTGGACAAATCAGACGAAACATTCATTCTTTTTGCAAACTATCAATTTAATGTATAATTACTAGTATGTTTAATCCACTTGTAGATGATTTTAAAACACTGTCAGATGCAGAAGTAGAAGAAAAGATTTCTGAGCTGGGCAGAAAATACTGGATGACTCGCAATCCCCAAGTGCAAGAGCAAATAGCTGTGTTACTGGAAATGTATCGCCAGGAAGCACACACTCGCAGGGCACAACAATACCAAAAAAGTCAAGATGACGACGATAACGATCTTGACAGCCTTATCAATATCAATTAAACTACACAGATGCTTATGAAAACAGATGAACTGGGTATTCCTAGATTTTCCAATCGCGATCTCGTTGATATGATCTACTCGGGGCATGCAGATAAGGTACATGTAGTTTTATGTGATGCCAACGATGATGTAGATCGTTTCAATGCCGCCATGGAAGAACAAGGTCTTCCAAAGCTACAAAAGTATATTCCATTAGATGTAGATCAGAAAACCTTTGACGGTGCGTGTCAATCAGAATGGTTCATGCCTGAGAAATATAAAAATATTGATATACAAGCCGAAGTTATGTCACGACTAATACACAAGTTAAACATTATTGATGCATATGAAATGCAAGAAACAGTAGAATGGCAAAGAGTATGTGAAGAACTCGCAGAGTTTGAAGGTAGAGGAATGATGAACTTGCTACGCTATATGATTTACCTTGTAGACTACATGCGTGAGAACGATATTGTGTGGGGTGTAGGTCGCGGAAGCTCAGTTGCATCATACGTATTATATTTGATAGGTGTGCATCGAATTGATTCGATCCAGTACGACCTAGACTGGCGAGAGTTCCTGCGATAAATATACGCACATAATGGGAGATTATCATGGCTAATAAATCATACAGAACGCTGAGAGGTAAAACCGTAGATATGGATTTACTTCAAAAGAAGAATGAACTCACACCCGCAGTGGGAAACGCTAGAGTAAATGCTCGCGGAGACGAGTTAGGTCCTGGTGGACAGATCGTTAAAAAGCGTGAAGACCGCATGAAGGAATATTACAACGTAAATGTTGCAAAAGAAAGCTCAGGTCGCGCCAAAAGAAAAGACCAGGAGCAACCTACTCCTGCATCCTCTGCAAAGGTTGAGGAAGTAACAGCGGCAGAACAGGAAATGATTGAAGAATTTAACGAAGAGCCAGAATGGCTGGAAGACGAAAACGGAAACTTTTACAAGAAAGGTGACAGATGATTAACATTAATGCTATCGAAGGTGATTTAAGACCAATCAACGATCGTGTGCTGGTAACTGACATGCACTTCGGACAACAAACCACACAAAGTGGTATTATCATCGCAGACGATGACGGCACCACAAGAGGTATCTATCCCCGCTGGGCACAAGTATATGCTAAGGGTCCAGAAAACTCCGACGACTATGCCGAAGGAGATTGGATTTTAGTGGAGCACGGTAGATGGACAAGAAGTGTGTTATTAGATGTAGACGGTGACGAAGTTGAAGTGCGCATGGTAGAAGCAGAAAGCGTGTTGGCTGTAAGTTCAGAAAAACCACAGGGAGTACAGTTCGGGGATGGCGATTGATCAGGAACGGCTAAGAGCTCTAAACACACAGGACATAGAAAAACGAATCCAGAAAATGGATGATAATCTCCTACACATTGATGACAAAAGAATGCAATTAAAAAGCATGGAAACAATTGCTGCGTTACATGCAGAATTAGCAAGAAGAAAGAAAGGCGTAAGATGACAAACCCATTTAAAGATGTTGACAAATTTCAAACAGCGTGCGACCAAGAGCCCAGTGACGCAAACTACAAAATGTACTTGTCGCTTATCGACGAGGAAGTAGGCGAGCTAGCAGATGCTGTAGCTGTAGATGATAAAGTAGAACAATTGGATGCACTAGTAGATATTCTAGTTGTTACTATGGGTGCTATTCGTGCCGCGGGCTGGGACGGCGAAGCGGCTTGGAAAGAAGTAATGGAAACAAACTTTGATAAGATTGATCCATACACAGGCAAAGTTCGAAAGAGAGTTGACGGGAAAGTTCTAAAGCCAGAAGGTTGGACAGCTCCTAACTTGTCACAATTTATCAAATAATCATTGACACTGCCTGCTTTCTAAGTTATACTTAAAAGGTATAAGAGGTGTTTATGAAATTTCCAACTAAAAACCCAGGACTAAACACAACAGGTGTTACAGGTATCGTGTTAATGTCCTTGCATATCACAGGACATTTAACTGGTTGGGCATGGCCCTTGCTGTATGTCACTTTAATCGTATCGGGTATCGGACAAGAGCAAAGGAGTTCTTAATGGCCACACATGCAATGATTGACCTAGAAACACTTGACACTCGTCCGCAATGTACAGTGTTAAGTTTAGGCGCAGTAAAATTTGATCCGTTTTCAGATGCAGAACCACATTCAGAATTATATCTTAAAATTGATGTTGATGATCAAAATCGTCTAGGACGTACTACCAGTGACGACACTATTGCTTGGTGGGCGAAACAAGATCCCAAAGCAATGGAAGAAGCGTTTGACCAAACAGGTGCTGTAACTGTGGAACAAGCACTTGAACAACTTACCAAATGGATTTGGGGTGCTGATAAGATTTGGGGTCACGGATACGGATTTGATTTAACAATTATCGAAGACATGTATCGCAGTCTCGGCAGGCCTATTCCTTATAATTTTTGGCAGGTCTTAGATAGCCGCACTCTGTTCAGCGTATTGCCTAACGGAGATCCTCGCAAGAAGATGCAGACCGATCTTCACAATGCATTAGCAGACGCATACTATCAGGCTAAATCAGTACAAGTAGCATATCAAGAACTAGGAGTTACAAGATAATGGCGGAACCATTAACCATTGTTGCCAGTTTGTTTACAATCTGGGCACAAGCAAGCATACTGTCAGAAAACGGTGAATTTGAACAGTTTAAAAACAAGCAACCCCCGGCACAAGAACAACAGATAAACGAGTTGGAGCAGCGCAGGCTTGATATTATCAAAGCCAGTCTCATGCGAAGGCAACAGATCTATGCAAACAACGCAAAAGTTATATCTCAAACAAGATTAGGTGAACGATGAAAGATTTGTGGGTGGAAAAGTACCGTCCGAAAACAGTAGACGGTTATGTATTCAGAGACGAAGCTCAACGAGCACAGGTAAAGACATGGATAAAAGATCAAACAATCCCGCACTTGCTGTTTTCAGGCAATGCTGGAATCGGAAAAACAACATTGGCAAAGTTATTATTCAACGAGCTAGACGTGAACGATCTAGACGTCTTGGAAATCAACGCTAGTCGCACAAACTCAGTAGATGATGTTCGTGACAAGATTGTAAACTTTGTGCAGATGATTCCGTTTGGGGACTTTAAGGTTGTGTTGCTAGATGAGGCTGATTACTTGAGTCCAAACGCACAGGCAGCACTGCGTGGCGTAATGGAGGAGTATCACACCACAGCAAGGTTTATTCTAACCTGTAACTATCCCAACAGAATTATTCCTGCGCTACACAGTCGTTGTCAAGGCTTTCACATTGCTAAAATTGATCAGACTGAGTTTACTGCTCGAGTTGCAGAAATTCTGATCACAGAAGGAGTAACTCCAGACTTGAACACTCTTGACACTTATGTGAAAGCAACATATCCAGATTTGCGTAAATGCATTAACACTGTGCAAATGAATTCGCAGGATGGTGAATTGCTTGCTCCGCACGAAGGCGACACAGGCGAGCAGGATTGGAAGATCGAAATGGTCGAACTATTCAAGGCAGGTAAGATTGCGGATGCTCGCAAACTGTTGTGTGGTGCGGTGCGTCCAGAAGAAATGGAAGAAATTTATCGCTGGCTGTACACAAACATTGAGCTGTTCGGAGATGCTGATCAACAGGATGCGGCAGTGCTTATTATCAAACAGGGATTGGTAGATCATACGTTGGTGGCGGATCCAGAAATTAATCTTGCGGCTACGTTGATTAACCTTGCAAAGATTTAATGAAAGATTGGCCTGGTGATTTAGGTAGGATAAAAATACTGGAAGAAGAAATAGAGTATTTGAAAACTCTGTTACAACCGCACGACACTGGCCACTTGCATACAACCATACACGTATTACAGAGAAGAGTAAAACAACTAAAAGGTGACATTGACAAAATATGAGTTATTTGGTAACTGACAACTGTGTAAAATGCAAACACATGGACTGCGTAAGTGTGTGCCCTGTAGATTGCTTTTATGAAGGGGAAAACTTCTTAGCGATAAATCCTGAGGAATGCATTGACTGCGGAGTGTGCGAACCCGAGTGCCCTGTGGATGCTATTGTTTCAGAGGCGGCTTTGGATCCAGCAGAAAACGAAAAATGGTACGATATTAATTTGAAATACAGCCTTATCTGGCCTAATATCACAGAGCCCAGACCTGAGGATGTGCCCGCAGATGCCGCAGAATGGGCAGATGTGCCAAACAAATACGAAGAACACTTTTCCGAAAATCCGGGCAAAGGCGACTGATTTCGGTTATATAACATACATTGGAGAACAAATATGATTAAAGCTATTTTTGCTTGTGACGAAGCATGGGGAATTGGTAAAGATGGTACTATTCCTTGGAATAACAAACTAGACCAACGTTGGTTTAAAGAGACCACACTGGGCAAAGTAGTTGTTATGGGACGCAATACCTATGAAAGCCTAACTTCGCCGCTGAGCTTGCGAGACAACGTGGTAATTTCCAACAGTCTGGAAAGCATTCCTAGAGGATTCTTGTACAACGGTGACGTAGACACTGCTATCACACAGATCAAAGAACGCTTTGACGGTCGTGACATCTTTATCATCGGTGGCGCTCAACTGTTTGAAGGTGTGCTGTCTCACGTAGACGAAGTGCTAATCAGTCGCATCAGTGGAACATATGACTGTGATGTTTTTCTCGATCAAACCAAAGTGACTTCAAATTTCACATCAGCTGAAATTGCCTCGCCCGAAGGTCTTGTTTTGGAAAGATACACTAGGAGTTAAAATTGCAACAGTATTTAGATGCTCTTAGATTTATTCTGGAACATGGTAAAGCCAAGGATGATCGCACGGGCGTTGGTACACTGAGCACATTTGGCATGCAGATGCGTTTTGATCTGCGAGAAAGTTTTCCGGCGGTTACCACAAAGAAACTGGCATGGAAGGCCGTGACGAGTGAATTACTTTGGATGCTGGAAGGCAGTGCTGACGAACGTCGACTTGCCGAAATCTATCACGATGCTCCTAGAGAAGAGCTAGTAGGCAAGACCACAATTTGGACTGCAAATGCAGATAATCAGGCTAAAGATCTCGGATATGTCAACACTGACACAGTTAAAGATCTAGGACCCATATACGGACACCAATGGCGCAAATGGGACGCACAGCTAGGCTATGTTGATCAAATTGCAGAAGTGCTAGAAAGTTTGAAATTTGATCCCAACGGCCGCAGACACATCGTGAGTGCATGGAATGCAGATCGTGTAAACGTGATGGCACTGCCACCATGCCACACACTGTTTCAATTTTATGTGTTGGACGATGAACTAAGCTGTCAGCTGTATCAGAGAAGTGCTGACATGTTCCTAGGTGTGCCGTTTAACATCGCCAGCTACAGTTTGCTCACACACATTTTTGCACAACTGTTAGATTTGCGGGTGGGAGATTTTGTGTGGAGCGGCGGAGACTGCCACATATACCAAAATCATCTTGAGCAAGTAAAACAACAGATACAGCGTGAACCTCGCCCAGGTCCTGTTTTAAAGTTGCCTGAATTCGCCACCTTAGACGAAGTGTTAGCATGTAAGCCCAGTGATTTTGTTTTGGAAGGATACGACCCTATGGACAGTATTCCTGCGCCGATGGCAGTATGATTGAATTGATGCTGTTGCGCATGAAAGCAATGACTTTAGGCCATACCGCTGAACTGGTAGAAGAACGGCGTGCCTGGTGGTTTAAGACCACACGGTCAGACAAGATTATTTTCCCTGGGCAGAAATATGTGCGAGTAAGGCGATATTTTCCAGTATTAGGAGATGAGCCTTCTGCAAGCCTAAGTTTGGATGAAAACTTTACACCCGAAGAATACACTTTGCATTTACTCAAAGGAGATTGAAATGTTTGGTCAAACAGACGATGAATACGAAAAAGAAGCCAAGGAAGTAGCACGTCGGACCACGGATGATCCCACCCTGCAGAAATACATCGAAGGTGAAGTATTTCGCATCAAGAAAATGAGTGACAAATTGGATAGACTTTATCT
>Ga0209953_1000249_pt1 | contig 20957 bp, 18 predicted proteins | sample SalPonred_H2O_MG_FD_185713 | JGI IMG/M metagenome (GOLD analysis project Ga0209953, IMG submission 185713) | Salt pond water microbial communities from South San Francisco under conditions of wetland restoration - Salt Pond MetaG... | ecosystem: Environmental > Aquatic > Non-marine Saline and...
TAGGAAGATTTTTTTCGTTAGCAATGTCTACTAAAAACATAGCAAGATTTTCTGCTTGTATTTCCCTTGCGTTCATTATAGCATCAAATAAATCATAACCTAGATCAAGTTCTTGTGCCATGTATCTGAGTGCAATATTATCTCTAGGGTGGCAGGCACCTCCGTCGCCCATGCCTGCCTTCATGTACTGTGGGCCCATAATACGCATCGTAGACCGTGCTAAAGCGTCTGTAACAACATCTACATCAATATTGCCCTGTTGCACTGCTACGTCTTGAATCATGTTAACAAGACCTATTTTAGCACTGATAAAGGTATTATAAAATACTTTGATACACTCACACTCGTCCCATGTACCTACAACATATCTGGGATCGTTTTCCATAATAGACTTATAAAAATTTACAAGTTGACGAGCATCACCTGTTTCTGTACCGTCTTCTGTGCCAATCATTACCATTTCTGGATTAACCATATCCCAGGCAACACTGCCCATGGCAATAAGATAAGGATTATATACAAATCTAGTATTCGGTACTAGATCTACAAATTCTCTGCGAACAGTGCCAGGAAGCACAGTTGAGATAAGGACTAGCAACTGATCTTTATTCATATGTTTGTTTGCTTCTACTAGTACATCTTTTACAATGGTGTAGTCGAAGTCTTTAGGTTCTAGATGTGCTGTAGGTGCTCTACCGTCGTAGTCTGGATCGTGCGGAGTAGGAACAGCAACAAATACAATGTCTCGATTTTTAACAGCATTTTCTATTGTCGATTTTACTTTTACTGTATTACTAAAAACTGTTGCAATATCGTACCCTACAACCTCGTGTCCTTTTTCTGCCACGACTTCTGCACATGGCATTCCAAGTTTTCCTAAACCGATGAATCCTATGTTCATTTATCACCTTTTGAATTAATTATTTTTTTATTTATAATATACGCATATAAATAGTTGAATGTTTGAAATTGTAGAAAATTTTGAAAATCAAATAGCAGATTTCTACGGTGCTCCTTATGCTGTTGCCACCGATTCTTGTACACATGCTATAGAACTTTGTTTGCGTTATAAAAAAATTAAAGCTGCCACTTGTCCAACGCACACTTACATTTCTATTCCATTTACTTTTGAAAAATTAAATATAAACTGGAAATGGGAGAGAATCAATTGGAAAGATTTTTATTTTATCGGGAACACAAATATCGTTGATGCTGCTGTACTATGGAAGGAAAATAGTTACATACAAAATACTCTAATGTGTTTAAGTTTTCAGTATAAAAAACATCTATCTCTAGGCAGAGGCGGCATGATTTTATGCGATAAAAAAGAAGAAAAAGACGAATTAAGAAAAATGAGTTACGATGGAAGAGATTTATCTAAACCTTGGAGAAAACAAAACATCAGTACCATAGGGTATCATTATTATATGACTCCAGAAACTGCTGAACAAGGTATAACAAAATTAGAATCTGCGAAAATAGATCAACCTAAAAAACATTGGAGTTGGAGGGATTATCCGGATTTATCTAAAATGGAAGTATTCAATGAAATCCACTAACGAGTGGTCGCCACTTAAAAAAATCATAGTCGGTGTTGCTGACAATGCTAAAATTCCAGAAATGGACATTAGTCTTCGAGTTGTAAATTATGCTGATAAAACAGAAGACGAAATTAAAGATATTAAATCTGGACTATATCCTCAACAAGTTATAGATGAAGCCAACGAAGATCTAGAAATTTTTAGCAATTTTTTAAAAGGTGAAGGTGTAGAAGTCGTTAGGCCAGAAAAAACAGACTGTAACTACTATAATTACTGTCCGAGAGACAATGTAATCGTCTACGACGATATGTCGATAGTTGCTCCTATGCCGTTGAGAGCGCGAAAAGACGAATATAAATCATTCGAACAACATCTCGAAAATATACAAGTTATAGATTACAATCACAATGATGACTTGTATAATATAGAATGTCTAGGAGATCCTAACGTTCTTGCTACAAATGAAACCGAACCGGCATTCGATGCGGCTAATGTGTTAAGGGCCAACGAAGATATTTTATATCTTGTCAGTAACAGCGGCAATATTAAAGGATCAGAATATTTACAGAATATATTAGGAAACTGTGCCAAAGTGCATTTACTGGAAGATGTTTATAGTTATATGCATATTGACAGCACAATAGCGTTTTTAAGAGAAGGATTAATGTTAGCTAACCCTAGCAGAATAAGATCCAACGCCGATCTTCCTTCTGCATTTCAAAATTGGGACATTATATGGGCTCCCGAACCTGTAGATATCGGTCACTATCCAGGATACTGCAATGCCAGTAAATGGGTAAGTGTTAATTTGTTTAGCGTAAATGAAAATCTAGTGGCATTAGAAGAACATCAACATAACCTTAGAAAAGAATTAGAAAAATATAAAATAGAATGTGCTATGTTGCCTATGCGTCATAGTCGAACACTAGGCGGTGTATTTCATTGTGTTACTTTGGATTTAGAAAGAAATGTGGCATAAAGGAAAAATACCTGTCATTTGGGACGAAAAATATAAAACATTTAATTACACAAAACAACCTATTATGGATGAAGAGATACAAAAATGGAGGACACAGGGATATACACATAATAGTTTTTCAGGGTCAATGTACGATAGTAAAAATCCAATACCTGATTGGTGTTATACTATTGCAGACAAATTAAACTTGGATCTTCCTGGATTTGTTTTTTATAAAATGACCACAGGGATAATAATGCCTACACACGTTGATCATTTTACTAGATATTGCAAAGTTTTTAAGGTAAAAAAAAGCAATGTTTACAGAGCCATAGTTTTTTTAGAAGACTGGCTTCCTGGGCATTATTTTGAAATAGACTCTCATTGTATAGCAAACTATTCTGCAGGAGATTATGTTTTATGGTCTCACGACGTTTCGCATGCCGCAAGTAATATAGGAATTTTGGACAGATATACTCTACAAATTACTGGAGTATTAAATGAAAAAATTTGAATACAAACAAGATTTATTTTACAAGGATATTCCTGCCGGGCTGACTTATAAAAAATTAAAAATGTCTACACGATTGCATTTTTTACAATCGAAGTTAGAAAAATGCTTTTTTTGGAATTTAAATAAACCTTGTTTAATTTATACTGGTACAAATCATCTTCCATTACATAAAATAACCATGTCTAAGAAAGGCAGGTCTCGTTTAAACAAAACAGGACTAATTATTTTTTTGTACGAACCTATGTGTTTTTATGATTCAAACACTCGACATAATAGAAACTTTTACAGTGAATTTTCATTTTGGAATAAAAAATTAAAATCCGACGAATTAGATAGTATAGGATTTTTTTTACTAGAAAACAATTTAAAAAATGTACAAATAAAAACATGTGATTACGACGGGTTTAATTTGTTATCAGACTATTACCGTCATTTAGATATAAAAACTAACGATTTATTTTTAAAAAGCATAAGTGTAAAGAAATCAATAAACTTTAATAATGATTTTCAAAAGAAATTTTGGTGCGGAAATGGTAGATATACTCAACACAGGCATTTAATTATGTCATTTTTAACCAAGTTCGAAGGTAATTATAGTTGGTATTTTAAATGCGGATTCAACGCTTTAGAAGATAATACTTGGATACATCATTCATTATTGAATAAAAAATACACTGACAACATTATTAACGGAAACACAATATTAAATAATAAATTATTCTATTTAGATAAAGCTCGTCCAATAGAGCAAGTAGAGGTTAATGGTGTACATATACCGCCAGAATTATGGCCGAATAGCAACCTTAAGGAATCATATCAAGACTGTTTTTTGGCAATAGTTAACGAAACTAGATTTGCACAACCGTTTGCAAATATTAGTGAAAAAACACTTCAAGCAATCTTTGTAGGAAAACCTTTTATTTTAGTCGCACCTCCGAAAAGTTTAGAATATATAAAAAAATTGGGATTTAAAACATTTAGTGAATACTGGGATGAATCATATGACGACGAAGCAAATCCAACATTGAGAATTCAAAAAATTTTCGATTTAATTGAATTTATCAATTCAATACCGTTACAAGAACTTAGAAATATGTATCAGTCAATGCAAGAAATTTTGTTACACAATATACAAACAGCAGAACAATTAAAATTTAACAAGGAAGATATATTACCGTTATAAAAATAAAAAAACTTATTATTAACCAATAACTATATCGAAAACTATTTTACTCGGAAATACTTAATCGATAAATTTTATTTTACCTCAATTAATTTTTGTTACCCAAGCTTTTCCAAAATTTCTTCTACGACTGAAATATATATTTTCTAAAAATCGTTCTATTGTAATGTCTTTTGATTCTAAAAAATCAAACTTGTATGTTGTTTTTTTATTTAAAGTAGTGTTTTCTAATAGATCTCCTAAGAAGTCATATTTGTATTCTCTAACGATTGGGTATTCTTTTACTTTATAGTAATCAATAACAAAATGTTTTTGAAAATCTAACAACTCTTTATTTTCAACTGATGGAAATTTAGTATTCATAAAATCTTCGACTAAACCAAAAACATATTCGTATTTGTTATCAGCATGTATATTAAGTGTTGTTCTGTGTACTAGGTTCCAACCATGTACTTCAATATTAGAAATGTCTGGATGGCTTATTGAACCGTCAAACATCCAATTCCTATAATATTTTTTAATTTGCGTTCTTTCTTCTTCGAACCAGGCATTTTGTTTTAGATATTCATAGAGTTCCTCATAAAATTCTTTATAATCAATCTCACGATGCTTTTTTAAGAATCTACTAATGTATGTGGTTAGTCCGTTGATATGGAATGTGTTAATAAACCAACTAAAAGCGTGTGCTTCTAACATTTCTTCTGTGGACATGTCTTTTGTAGAAATTACTACCTCAACGCATTCTTTTAGTTCGTCAAAGTTATAACTTCCGCTCATATAGTCATAAACAGGTCTAGATTCAATTTGATGTTCTTCTTTTTGTGTTAAGTTCATTTCAGCATTTTCTAACATTTGTGCATGTAGAATAGTTATGCCTGTATGATTTCCTGCTCGAAACAATTTCCAAAAACCTTCTTTCCAAGTTTCTACTGTTTCTCCGGGCAAACCTAAAATAACTTCCGTGTATACTGGAATATTGTTTTTATCGCATAGTGTAAAAATATCTTCTATTTTGTGCTGATCAAGATTTTTTCTTTTAATATTTTCTAAGACATCTAAATCCATGCTTTGCACACTAACAGTTAATCCTTGATTAAATTTAGGACTCTTAATCAATTTTTTAACAATGTCAACAACTTCATTTTTTTGATTCTTTGCCCAAGCAACAGAAAATGTATACGGATATCCATATTCTTCTTGAACTTCTAATAATTTATCAGCGATCATGTTATCACGCTCTACAAACATTCCAAAATTTGCATCTGTAATACTAACAAAACCGCATTTATTTTTTCCAATCCATTCTAATTCTGCAAAAACTCTTTCTAAATTGAATTTTTTAACTTTGTTGTATGTAAGACTGCCCCAATCACAAAATGTACAGGCATACGGACATCCTCTGTTGGTTTCTAATGTGGCATTCCATTCTACACTGTCTGTTTCTGTTATTAATTTGTCAAAGACTCCTGATAGATAAGGACTTGGAATTTGTTCTAAATCTGATATTCTATTTGCCTTTCCGGTATCTAATACAACACCGCCATTGTTTAAGATTAATCCTGGAATATCATTTAATGATGTTTGATTTTTTAATGCTAATAACAGATTTTTAAATGTAATTTCTCCCTCAGATTTTACAACAATATCTATAAAAGGTAATTTTTGAAAAATGTCCTCTCTTTCTATAGGTATTTCTGGTCCTCCGAAAACAAAAATAGAGTTAGGGTTAAGTTTTTTAATTTCTTGTGCTAGTGCATAATTATAATTTTTGTTCCAAACATATGTACTAAAAGCAATTATATCACTGTCGGCTAAGGATTTAGCAGTTGGAACTATGCTTGACCTTTTCCAAATCATTTTATCTAATTTGTAATAAGTATCAACTTCTATAAATTGACTAACATATGCCCATAAAACACCTACACTATACGGAAGATAGTGTGCATTAAACTCTTTAGGTCCTTGCTGGAAATTTGGTTGAACAAGACTGATTTTTTTAGTAATCATTAATAACGATCTCAAAATTTAATAAATACGCATATAATAACACATAGTATTTATGAAAAGATATCAATCATCTAAAAAAACACCTATACTACACGATAACGAATATGTGTGGGATCCTGGCGAAAATTTAAACAGTTTAGAATCTAGTTTTAATCTTATTGAAAGAAAAACTAAAAAAAGAATTTCTAATGTCAAGTATGTATTATTATACCAAATTTATCCACCAAATGGATGGCCAGCTGATACCGATATTATAGGATTTCTCAATAAGAATGTAAAAAAACAATTACAAGAAAAAAAGATAATATTAATTTTAGATGGAACATTTGAGGGATACAGTCCTATATACAGTAATCATTATATTGCAAAATCTTTAGAATTTTCTGCAAAAAAACATAACATCGATACAAAACAAATTTTCTTTTTTACTGGAAATTTAAAAGAGGTGTCATCTGAAATAAATGTTATACCTATTTTTAACATAGATGAAGGTCTATTTGAACACGTTAATTTAGATAATAATGTAAACATCGCAAAAAAAGATGTAGAGAAAAATATCGGCGATAAAATATTTTTAAGTTTATCACGAAGAAATCGATATCACCGTGTGTTGTCTAATTTTATGATTTATGATACACCTATATTTTCATACGGCTTAATTAGTCAAGACGTCGTTACTAGTAATTTTAACTTTAATTCAAATTTGCTATCAAAAATAAACAAGACCGAAGATGACATTAAGAAATTTAAAAATTCTCTACCTTGGATTGCAGATGAAAATAACTTTTCTATAAACGATCCAATGAATCCATTATACAATTTACATACAAAAACTCCATTTAGTATTGTAAACGAAACATATGCTAGTAATGAAAATAATACTACATTCTTCTATTCTGAAAAATTTTTAAAACCTATAATTGCATTCCAACCAATGGTAATATGGGGACAACCCGGAATCAATAAAAATCTAAGTATTATGGGATATCATGATTATAGTGATTATTTTGATTTAAATTTTGATGATGAAGAAGACGATATAGTAAGATATCAAAAATTATTAAAATCAATTTCTCCTGTTGTAGAGGAATTATCAAAAATGCCAATCGATCAAAGAATAGAATGGCGTTTTAAAAATCAAGAATTATTACAACATAATTTCGATGCTTTTTTACAAAGAAATCATGCAACACAGCAACTAAATTTGTTTGGCAAGATAATTTTTAGAATGTTAAAAAGTGGTTCGCTTATACCGTCACATTAATTTATGCGACCAAGTTTTAGGTGTATGATCATTAATTATTTCTAAAGGATATGAATAATCAAAAGGTTTGGCGCCACGTTGGTTGATATATTCTATAGTTTTTTGTATTCCATCATTTAAAGAAACTTTGGTAACATAACCTAATTTTTGTTTAGCTTTGGTTGAATCACAAGTTGCGTATTTGATTTCATTGGGTCTAGAATTATGATATTCTATTTTTCCTCGATAATTTAATTCTTCCATAACCATTTCGGCTAGTTCTTTTACAGTTATAGTTTCTTCATCGGGACCTATGTTAAATATTTCGTTTTTAATATTTTTATCAAGTGCTAGTTTTTCTAAACAATATACACAGTCGTTAATAAAACTAAAACATCGAGTTTGATTACCGTCTCCATAAATTACAGGAGGCTTTCCTTGCAGTACCCTGTTTATCATAATACTCATAACATTTCTATATGGATCATCATATTTCTGCCTAGGACCAACAATATTATGCGGAACCGCTATAATCCATTCCATGTTATTCATCGGTGCTAGTGTTTTTAAAATTTCTTCTCCTGCAACTTTAGCAATTCCGTAAGGATCGACGGGCTGTGTGGGTTGTGTTTCTTTAAAAGGATAGCTTTGATTTCCATATCTAGCCATACTCGAACAATAAACAAATCTTTTTACCTTGTTTTGTATAGCGGCACTGATTGTACTAACACTTGCTTGAAAAATATTTTTGGTGATAAAATTAGGACTGAATATACTCAATCCTTCGTGTGCTGTTGCCGCACAATGAAATACAACATCACAATCTTTCATTATAGCAGACATTTTTTCATTATCACAACAATCTATATTGTAGTACTCTACAAGCGGATTTACATTATCCATATAACCGCCAATTAGTGTATCGTTTCCTACTACAGTGTGTCCTAACTCGATCATTCTGTCTGCAAGGTGACTTCCGAGAAATCCTGCTACTCCGGTTATAAAAATTTTCATACTACATTTCTACTTTTCAAAATTTCGTAAATTACTTTACTAACTTCATATGCACCTTCTTTTGTCCAATGATGACAAGGAGTTATATATTTTAAAGGGCTTTGGAGTTTACTTACATATTGCTGAGTTTGCCAAAATCCGGTGACTTCTGGGTGATTTTCTAGATTTCTAATATATTGCATGAAATCAGTACACGAATCTGGACAAATATAACTATTCCAGTTGACAACATTTATCCAGTCATGGACATCTTCTTCTAATGCGTTTTCGATATATTCTTTGTTAATCCTATCATCAAATGCAGGTCCGAACATAAAATGATACCCTTTAGATTTACAAAATTGTTGAGCTTCGGCAATATTTAAAAGTAACTCCATTACATCTGTTTTTTTAGACCAGACAAGCGTAGCGTATTGTTCTTCTAATTTCCAAATATCGCCTCTATCGCGATTCATTGTCGGCCATATGGTTCTCCATTTTTGGTGATTCTCTGGTCCGGCGGTTTCTTTTTCATTTTTCAAAAAATCAAATCTTTCTGTTCCTGTAGCCATTAGAATTACCACAACATTACCTACATCATCCGGAAGAGGATTTAAATAAAGTTCTTTTACAGCAGCCCTGTTTCCTGCTCCGTTCACTCCGAGACTCATTGTTTTATACTCTGGAAGAAAGTTAGTTACAAGTTGTCTTACCCAATTGTTTTTACCTTGTTCTTCTACAAAATATTGGCCAGTTATATTATGCAAAGACGGATTTAGTTTTTTAATTTTTTTATAAGTTTCATCAGAGTAAGCACCAACGCCTTGCGTAAAACTATCACCTAACCCGATAATAACATTATCGCCCGGATTAATTATATCTACATTAGATTTTAAAGTCATAAATTAAAATACTCTTTATAATAGTTAATAATAGATGTGTGTTCTTCTTGTGTTTTAGACCCCATAGATAAAAATAATTTTTGATTATGTTCTAAAATTTCTTGCATGGATGAATACCAATTCAATTTATCTGGTATGTTTTTAATTTTATTGAGAGATTCCATGACAGCAGTAAATCTGTCTTCGTCATCAAGATCATCATATGATTCATCTATAAATCCGTCAAATGTTTTGTACCCTAGTTTTCTAAGATATTTTAAACTATGTTTACTACCTACAATAATAAAAGGATGCATGGCGGCGATTGCTTTAAAAGTTTTTTCACTTATAAAAACACTTTCTTCATGTTCAAAATAACTTGATTCTGTAATTAAAGACACCCAAGTTTGTTCATAAACATCATCTAATATTCTAGTTATAAAAGAAGAAAATTCTGTGTCATTATGTTGTTTATGATTAATAATCATAGGTGTTAGATTTTTACCAACTTTGATAGTTTTTTTTGATAATTTATAATCCAATAATTGTTTATCTGTTATTTGCCAATCGTTCGAATTTCCGATGCTAATTAAACCGTCGTTAATTAAATTAGATTGCACAAGTTGTAAAAAATTAATAATTCTTTGAGGTCTAGGTCTTAAGTTAGTACAATTATACAATTTAATATTGTTGTTTTCTTTGAATGACAATAAATTATTAAAATTTATATCTAAATTATGTTGTTTGTATGTTTGATAAATGTAATAAGCTAAAGAAACTGACGGGATAACTTGTATTTTGTCATCTATTTTGTTTTTATTGCACCATAAATTGTACTGTTCTTTTGCTAGCTGATTTCCTGTAGCATAGATAATTGCTTTCGGGCTAATATTATATTGTTTACATTTATTGTGGAACCAATCCCATACCCATTCACTGTGGTAACCTTCTACAGTTTGATCAATTAATAAAATTGCTTTTCCTGCTTGTAAATCTCGAACATAGGTTTTATTAAGATATTCAAATATTGACAGATTAGAATTTTTATCAGTCCAATCATACGGACTATAAAACACGGAAGCAGATATAATATAGTTATCTATATCATTGTCAATAGCGTGTATCTGTATTTTAATTTCTAGAGTGTTTTTAAAGGATTTTAAAACTTCTAATAATTGTGAAGTTCTACAAAAACCAGAATCTACAAAATTACTAAAGTTACCAGAGTATAAATTATCGTGGAATGATTTAGTTCGATCATAGTTATTTTTGTCAAATTTAAAATTTAGTGTAAGTGTCATCTTAAATATCTATTTGCTAGATTCATAAAAATCAACTAACTCAGGAAATGTTTTTGCAAAATTTAAGTTTCTCCTACGATCATATTCTGTAAACCAATTATAAAAATCTTTGCGACCTTGTTTTAGTTTGTTATCAGAATATACAGTAGATTCCATATATTTTACTACTCTTAAAAATTTTTCATATTCCATTTCACTAAATTTTGTTTTATCGTTATCGTCTAGATTATTTTGAATATATTTTAAATGTCCATACATGTATGGCATAAAATCATCTTTAGGTAATATATTCATATCATATTGTAATGGTTCTTTTAAGTACGGAGTGTCAAACCTAATTCTTTGCCAGTCACTGGTATTGTATTTTGATCTCCATTCTAATATTTTTTCTAATAACCATTGAAAATTAGTCACCGTGAGAATATTAAATGTTATCATGAAAGTAATTGGTAAATTGGTTTTTGTCAAATAAGTATTTAAATTAAATTCCCACAGATTTAAATCTAATCCTGTCCTTATGTACTCTGCTTGTGGTCCCCAGGTATCGATACTGGTAAAGACTTTAAATCCACGGATACATTTGTTTTCTATCAAACCATTAATTTTATCAGCAAGTCTATCTATTAATATAGGTTTGACTCCAAAATTGGTATTGATATTCAAATCTAATTGAGGTTGAGGATTTTTTTCTAGTTCGTCAAACAATCTCCAAGTACTTTGTTGTAGTAGCGGTTCTCCGCCTGTGATTCGAAGTATTGACAGTGTTTTACTTAGTTCAGGCCACCAATCCCAAAATGCTTGCACATAAGGATTGTCTTCTTCTTTGTATACAGTAAACCAATCAATGTCATTACGATGATTTTTTACCATAGTATACGGACCATGTTGTTCTATTTCTTTATAATAACTACTAGAATGTTTAGGATGACAATATCCGCATTTAAAATTACACTCATTTCCGAAACTTATTTCTACATATTCAGGATTTATATTTTGATCCCACGGACCGTTAGCTATTTCATCATATCGTTCTGGTGTATATATTGTAGAATTTCTTTCTTTTCTATCAGATATATACTCTTCACCGAGATCTTCAATATTCCAGCAGTACTGACACCCGCTTGGACGTTCTCCTTCCAGCATTTGAGCACGTTCAACCTTCTTTTGTTTTGTGTTATGAAGAGAACTGGGATTATTTTCTAGTTCTTCGAGTGGTATTTTATGAGGAGCAGGGTGATAGCAACTGTGTGTTTCTCCAGTTTGAAGATATATTGTAGTATGATGCCATTTTGCCATGCAAAATGTAGGACTAAGAGCATCCATTAACGGTATTAGTTCTTGAATACGTTCTTTATCGCTCATTGTTTACCTTAAACTGTTCTGTAAGCCAATCAAAATCATTAATTAACCAAATATCATCCCCGCAAGAAAGGCCAAACTCCATGCCAGCCCGTGCACCTCGAATCGCGTACTCACCAAATTGTCTATCATGTCCCACGGTTGTCCAAGTTTTAAGTCTTGCATCAGTTTCGTCGTTCTCCTGTCTATCAATTATTTTGCTTGCTAATTTTGCACATTCTCTAAATGCCGATTTCCAAGTGTTGAACGGATCTGTGTTAAATGCTGTGATATTAGATATTTCCGAAATTGGTTTAAATTTTTTGCTTATACTTGTTGTCATATCAGCACTGCTAACATCTATATCTAAAGTTAATTTAGTTGGTAATAATTTAACTCCACCATATCCATAGGTTAACTCATTTATAGGATTTATACTTCGCCAAACATATACAGTATCTTGTTCAAATAGTTCAATACTGTGATTAAAATTAAAATCATCCAATATTTGAGAATCACCGTCGACTACATAAAACATTTCTGTGTCAACGTGTCTAGCAGCTTCTATATGTGCTTGATGAATTCCTGTTACACCGTGAACTCTTTTAGCACTAGGAACTTTTTTCTTTAAATTTATAAAATTTTGTTCTGCATTAGGTTCATTATAGCTAATAAAAACTACATCAAAAGTTTCATCTCGTTTAATCGGACGACTTATCGCTTGATCTACTTCTTTTCTGTTTACAAAAAATCTATGACGAAATTCTACAGTGCTAGGATTTAAACTTTTAGGAAATAAACATACTCCATTATAAGTATTACCGTTCTTAAAAATGTGTACAAACATATCGTCCCATTCGTCAGCTCGATAATTGTTTAAATTAAAGTCATGATCGAAAACTAATTCATCCCAAACAACCCAAAACATTTTAGTGAATGCTTGTTTTTTAAGATCTGTCCAGGTACTGTTAGCAGGCATTCGATGTGCATTGGGATAGTGTAACTTAAATCGTTGCCACTCTGCATCATCTTGTCCTAAAAATAATATATCGTACATTATCTATAATATGTCTTACAAAGTTGTATAGTTTCGTCGTACAAATCTAGTGTATACTTGCTTTGCTGTGCGTCTAAAAACGGCCAATCCAACCCTAATTCAAGTCTAATTTTGTCGCCGAGATGTTTGGTTTCAGCATCAATGTATTCTAAAGGACCTGTTATTTCGTCGTATAGTTCTCTAAGATAATCAAAATCACGGACTTGTACATAGTCCCAGTCTGTACAATTAGTCATATATGTGCCTTGTAGGGCTCCTAAAACCCCGTATAAGCCATGATCTTCATGTGCACCTACAGTTGACCACACTCTTAAACGGTGTATGTTGTGCCACCATACATGCTGTTTTAGTTGCTGGCTAGGAACACGCAATCCATCATGCAGTGTCATTTTTACACCTTCGCGAAACCCTGCTCTCCATGCTTGAAAAGGTGTAGCATTAATAATGCTATCACTATAAGTCTGTGGCATGGCTCGATAACCGTTCTCCCAACAAAAATCCACTTGCGCTCTATCGTCTTCTGCGGCTTCGTGCGTTTTCATGTTTAACACAAATTCTTTATTCCACAGTTTTAGACCACCATTTCCGTATCGTAATCCATTAATACTGTTTCTACCGCACCAACTGTACACTTGAATTTTATCATCGGACATGTCTAAGTCAACATCGAAAAATTCTGGACGAATAATATTGTCTGCGTCAACACTTACAAACCACGCTGTTTCGCTCAGTTCGGCAGCTGCCTTATGAGCTGCATCTGATCCTTTTACACCGTGTACTCTTTTTGCCCACGGTACTTTATTACACAAATCAGCATAATGTTCTTCTGCATTAGGTTCGTCATAGCTAAGGAATATTACATCAAATTCTAATAAATTCATACATACTCTACAACATAGTTTTTAAAAATTCGTTTGGTATACACGCTAACTTCGGGATACGGAACTTTAATTATAAACTCTAAATCGTCATCTATCAAGTCTTGTATTGCAAAACTAAAGGCGTCGTAAATCACGTTAGGGTCATTATAATCAGTAATTAAAAACTCCATAACAGTGTCGCCGCTCCAAACAATTTTTCTAGATTTATTGTAAGACACATCTCCAGAAACAAATGTTCCTCCCCATTGAGCTCCTAACTGTATATTGATTTTAGATTTTTCAGCATCTAATTTTAAATATACATCAGGTTTTTCTATAGTACTCCAACGTAAACTAGGAATTCTATGCAGGACATCATCGATCTTAATTAGACTTTTAGTTTCGGTAATAGTAACTTCGCCATTAGCTGCATCAAGATAACATGAATGAATACTAATTTCTCCAGATAGTATTCGTTCTGCTATCTCTGCATCTATTTCTAAACAGTTATCAAGGTGTTCCAATGCATGGCTAGGGCCGACCTGCATAAGTTGCAATGTATCAGGATTATATACAACAGAATATTTGTGTTCTTGCTCTTGTAGTTGTTTTAACCACTCTTGAAATTCTACTTCTTCCATACTAGATGCTCCAATATACTTAATAGCTCTATAGTGATTTGATCTTTTTCTACATAATGAACAATATCATGTTGTTGAAAATTACCAATTTTCAATTCTGCTTGTTTGTTTAAATAAAATCCTACATGATCACTAACTAGATTTGCGGGCCAGGCCCAGTTTTGCACCATAGGCTTGAGATGGACCACTCTTGGGAATTCTAAGTCGTAAGCAATCTCATCTGTGATATCTAATATTTTTGCACTTAGTGCAAATGCTTCATCAGTGCCTACTACTTTAGGTTTTAATTTTGATAAAAACACATTTGCAAACTCTTGAGGTTTATCTATTATTCTTCGACCTAATGTAAAAAACTCTCTGGCTAGGTCTGAATCCTTTTTAAAGAATGTAAAAAAACTGTATAAATTCGGAAGATCGTTTGCTGTAAATGTTTTTCTATAATAATCATTTGCAACTAGCTCTCCACGATATGTATAACTCTTATTTGCTACATATAGTTCACTGTTCTTTACAAAATATTCAATCCAGTGACTGTAATCTCTTAGGAACAACATGTCTACATCTAAACACACAGTATAATCCCAAGGTGTAAGTTTATCCATGTATGATCTGCCGTCCCAGCCTTCCGGACCGTTCCATTCTATTACTTCGTCAAATACCCAAGGGCTGTGGAATTGATCAACCTGAGACTTGTCGTCTATAACCAGTGCAACACGGTCATAACCTTCTCGTTGTGTGTGTTTTATACTTAGTGCTAGAGCATATGCTAGTTTGGCATAATCAATTTCATCGTTGTGTTTTACAAACAGTAAATATCCAAAGTTCATATTAACTCCAATAGTGCATCAAAATTTCTAACCACACTTTTTTTATTCATTATATGTATATCTCGAGATTTGTTAGATACTGCATAATACTTTTGAGACAAATTACTGTTAATTAAAAAATATAATCTGTCGTGTTCTACTTTATGCAGAACATCTTTATCAAGTGCTGTTAACACTGCGGGCAATGTATATTCTTTAACTGTGTTAAATCCATTTAATATGTGATTAGCGACACTAAAAGCAATATCATTTCTATATTGTATATCTGTAAAACGATATACACTAGCATACAAACTATAATTGTTTCGAATGTCTTGAATTAGATCAAAAAATAACTTGCTGTTTTCGTTTTTAGTAAACATACAGGTAGTTGCCCAACGCATTTGCATTCCTGTGTAAGAAATATATTTGTCAAGATAGTTCATTCTATCTTCGCAGTGAACGTCCTGTATACTATCACCAATCAATACATCTTGATTAATATCCCAATATTCGTTGAGGACATCACTCATTATAAAATAATCACAGTCTATAAGCAGTGTACGATCGTAAGGGGTAAAATCCCAAACACTGCTTCTATTTTGATTGATAAACGGAGTTTTAATTTCAGATTCGCCGTCGTGCAGTCTTCTATAATTTGAGATTTCTGGCCTTTCTATTAAAATAATATCGTCGAATAAAGATTCTGCTTGTTCGTATATTCCACTTTCTTGCATCCACGATACAGTAGATTCGTCAGTTGCTAAACTAACCGAAACACCTAAATGTTTTTTTGCAAGGCCGCCGGAGATAATACTCATTCTAGCATAATCTACTTCTCTATTATTATGAGCAAATAACAATACACCTTTATTCATCTAGTAATTTCTCTACACTTCTTTTTTTAGATAATTCTCTATATTCATTGTAGTATTCAAGAGTCGAAGTAAAATATCTGTCAAAAATTTCTTCTCGAAAACTTTCTAGATCTTCTACTAATATGGGATTTTCGTTTGCGTCTAATAACACTATGTTTTCAATTCTTTGCATAGAACATAGACTCTGCACAAAGTTTAATAGTGTTTGATCGATTTTAAAAAGACCACCATGGTAGCCGTAGGTTAATTTTGCGGCGATTTTTTCTTTAAGTTCTTGTCTTTGAACAGCTAGAGTTTGTTTGTAGTTTGAAAAATTTAGTGCCGATTGAAATACTTCGTTCATATACTGCTCCGTTAGTTATAGTAGCAGTTTATTTATAGAGGAATTGTCTACCTAAAAAAATTTATGAAACAGGCCCCAGAACGGTTCCTACATTTCTAAATGCGACGTTGGCAATACCCTTAACAGAAAGACCTGCAGATCCGCCGATACCTCCTGTGCCTTCAAGGTGCTGGTGATCGGGACTTTGTGCAAAGTTCACATTGCCTCGACCGCCAGGCGATCCATTTTCGCCCCAATTGCCTCCGGTTCCGCCGGCGCCGCCGACAACATTAGAGTTGCCGTCACTACTAGCACTTCCGCCGGAACCAGCTGAACTAAATGTTCCGGGTTGTCCGTCTTCATTAGGGACAGGGAAAAATGTGAATTTGTCAACGGATATACCTCCGGATGAGTTAAACCCGTTGCTTGATCTACCGCCGCCGCCTGCGCCGCCTTTTTCTGTGCTAGAGCTAACGAGTTGATCTTGAGGCTGAGTCCAGACAAGCAATTGAGCGAATCCACCGCCACCGCCACCGCCACCGCCGCCGGCGATGGTACCGTTATTGTCAATCATAGCATTTACGCTAATAGTCAACGCTGTTCCTCCAGGATTTCCTGGATCACCGCCGGGTGGGTCCCACCTACCTCTATACGGATACGGCGCATCAAAAAGATTTACTGATCTTACCGAACCGCCATTGCCGCCACGACCTACAATTGTTCCATTGTTTATTAAACTTACACCGTTGGGGAAGCTTCCTGAAATTGTGCAAGCGGCTGTGCTATCACCTGCGGTATTGCCTGATATAACAACACCGCTGTTAATTGTAATTGCTACTGCATCTGAGCCATTCCATCCGTTATTAAGAGCATAGGTACGGATATTGAGATTGGTTTGATTAGTTGTAATTGTTCTCTTAAATGGTGCATCTGTCGGTGAAACATTTACGCTGGTTATATTTCCGAAACTGACGCTGGGTTTTTCTATAGTGACTGGTGTATTATTAGCTGGAACAAGTTTAAATATAGGATCTATGCTGCTTAAACTGAGACTCAGTGTTCCATCGACACCGTCAGGACCTACTACATTAAAATCGTGTCCGTCAATCCACTCCACCAAAAATTCTACAATTCTAGCGGTACCATTACTATTGTCTGATACTCCAGGAGTTCTAGCAGTAATCCTGTATGTGTTAGCACCGTATGGAGAACTTGAGGATTGTGTATATACTGTTTGATACGAGCCGCCCAATCTAAAATAATTTTGTCCGTTGTTAGGATTAACTCCGGTTCCTGGACGATTTCCTGCAAATATATCTGTGGCGGCAGCGGTTAAGAGATTAGACCACTCTGTATTTTGTGCGGCGATTGTTCCCGTGTCACTGCCGGTTGTTCCACCAGTTCGTGAACTTAAAAACGAAAAAGATCCGCCACTATTAAAATAATGTCTTGCCTGTTCAGCGGTACTCCATTCTAGTGTAATTAAACAGGTGCATTTCTCTCGCCATAGCGTGGTTCTTGTTTGTGTCCCATAATTAGTGGTTGTAAATTGTTGGCTTCCAACAGTAAATCTTGTCGAATCTAACGATTGGATTTCTGTAAGAAATTTGTTCCAAACAGAATTTGAAGTGTTGTATCTGATTTTTTGTGCTTCTACTGCACTAGGTAGTGAAGGAATAGTCCCATTTTGATGTCGATATACATTAATTATATCGTTTCTTAGATCATCCCATTCTTGAATTGTGACTTTTTGCCCTGCAGAAACAGGACTACTTAAAACCGGTTGTCCGTATCCTGTATTGCTAGAGCCTGTACCTAAGACTCTTGCAACAATGGTTTGAATACTGTTATAGTCATCTCTGTCAATTATATCGCCTACAGCCATCACATACCTCTAAAGTATTTATCTGCTACTATTATGAAGCTGTTATATTTGATACAGTGTATGCGGGACTGGTTATTGCAAATGCTCCTGTAGGGCCACCATCTGCTACATCCACAGGTTGTAAAACTCCTGATGCTTTTTGTTCTTCTAGTGTAATGGTTAGTGTTCCGTCTACTTGATCTATTGGTAAATTTTCATCTGCTGGAAATCCGGCAACTATATCTGGATCAATGTATGCGTCAATTAATTCTACTTTTATATCTACTTCTGTAGCAGTTCCAGTGTTATTGTTTGCAACATCGCATTTTGCAGATATTCTATAAGTATTATCAGCATAAGCCGCACTAGAACTAACTTCGTATAATGTTTGATATGAATTGGTTAGCGTGTAAAAATTAATTTCTTCACCTGTGCCTGCTTTGAATAATTGTGTTCCTGTCTCAGTCAACAAAGCAGTCCAGGAGTCATTTTGCAGTGTAGCAGAACCGCCTGTCCTTGAAGTTGTAATTTTTACATTACCGCCACTGTTAAAAAAATACCTTGCTTCATTAGCATTGTTAAAAGTCATTGTGCAGGTTAAAGTTGCCAAACTGCTCCAGCCACTAGAATAAGTTTTAGGCGATCCTATAGCAGAAGTAACACTTTGGCTCGGAGCAAGATCAAATCTGTTTGCTCTGGCTTGATTAGTTAAGGTATTGTAATTCACTACAGGATCGCTGGCTCGATCGTCGATTACATCGCCTGTGCTGATCAAAACCGCAGATGGTGTGTTGCCTGTTTGGTGAATAAGTGCGTTTATTACGTCAAATCTCAAAGCCGTCCACTGTGCCGCTGTGATTGTATTCCCAGTCGTAACAGTGCTGCTTACTATAGATTGTCCATAACCGTAGGTGCCTAACCCTGTCCCCATTACTTCAATAATATTTGCTCTAATAGAATTATAGTCTAGAGCTTCTATATCACCAGCTAATGCCATTATAAAATTACCGCTTCAATAAGTTTTACTGATTCGCTCTCATTTGATTCTAATGCTACACCAAAAACGTGGCCGCCATTTCCGGCAATCGCATAGCCATTTTGTCCTGCAATTAAAGTGTCACCTTTTTGTACCCAGCCGCCGACCTTAACAGGAACACGGCCTTTTAGTGCAATGTAAATACCGCCTTCTAGCTCGCTGTTCATCATAAATGCTGGATTTTCAGAAACAACACCTATTACATGCGATCCTACTGTGCAAGCAGTTACTTCGGCTTCTCCGCCAACTTTAACAACTGTTCCAACTTCATATTGTTTATCTGTTAAGTATTTTTCTGCAAGATCGGCATATCTTGCAGCAGTAGCAGTTCCATCAAAAATATTTGCTAACAAGTTTCCTGAACCGTCCCTGGCAGCAATAGTATCTGCAGTTTTGGTTGTTTTTGCACTTCTATAATTGGGATCTGTATCTGTTGCACTATCATTGATAAGCAATCTATCTGCTTTGTCGGCTATACCTACAAATTGCACAGCGTTAATATTCCCGTCTGTATCTCTTACAACTACTGACTGCTTGTTTGCACCGCTAGGAATAGCGACTGAAGGATCTATATTTGTTAATTTACTTGAATTAGTTGCTGTTCCTTGAACATTGCCAACAACACTGCCTTGTAAAATTCCAAATAAGTTTGCTTCCGTTACTGTCGGATCACCTATGTGGTTTGTTGTAGCATTTACAAGAACAGTACCGCCACTACCTGTTACATTGCCTGCATGGATACCGGTAGTGTTTCCAGTTACATTTCCTACTAAATTTCCAGTAAATGTTGTAGCATGAACATTGTTCCATCTACGACTAGCAGTACCTACTGTATAAACATTGTCTACACCAGGTTCGATGCTAGAATCAGTAATTTTTAAAATATCACGTTCATCTGAAGTTTGAGTTACAACGATTCTAAATGTAATATCCTCGCCTAACTGATTAGAAAACAACAAACCATCAGTGCCATCAACATTTACTTTGAGATCGTTGTCATTTCCTAACACGAACCCAGGATCTCTAAATACAATCTCACCGTCAAATACTGTATTTCCTCTTTGAACAAAATCACTTGCTAAAACTCCACCTAGTCTTAACGCATTTGATGATGTCCCCCAATATACATGATCATTTTGAGATACACCTGATGAGTTTGTATCAACTAGATTAAATCCTTTCTTTATTTCGGTAAACCCTTCGATAGGATTTATTGTGCTGTTAATTGTAAAGGCATCTCTACTTATAATTCCAATTACTTTACCTCCTGAAGATAAAGTAAGTATATTTCGATTGGTTAACCCAGTATCTTTTACAACTTGTGCAACTGCGGCACTTGTTCCTAGTTCTGGATTAGATTCTGGACCTACCAAAACAAATTCTATTCCGGTCCACACATATAGCTGATTAGCATCCGTATCCAGCCAGAATTCTCCAATACCCAGTCCGGTAGGAGCTGTAGACCCTACTTCAGCACCATTAGCAATCTTAAATCGACTGCCGTCATAAAATTTTAATTTATTATTAGCACTGT
>Ga0209953_1000250_pt1 | contig 20894 bp, 38 predicted proteins | sample SalPonred_H2O_MG_FD_185713 | JGI IMG/M metagenome (GOLD analysis project Ga0209953, IMG submission 185713) | Salt pond water microbial communities from South San Francisco under conditions of wetland restoration - Salt Pond MetaG... | ecosystem: Environmental > Aquatic > Non-marine Saline and...
CAGACCTGCGGTGAGACCAGTTTTCAAGCCCTCCTCGAGATCGCCGCTTTGGATGGCGCTGCCAATGCCTGCGCCAAGAGAGCCCGCGAGCAACGGGCTCAGACCGACCGCGCTTGCCCCAGCAAGGCCGGAACCAAGCAAGCTGAAAAGAAGAGGAAGGGCCATGACATCTCCGGATGTGTCTGTGATGTTGCGTGCAGTTTAGCACATGGTTTTGGATATGTAATCCCCTTGGATCACAGCTGTATCTGAGTGACTCCGACAAGAACGGAAGGTGCATCTGGGGCAAACGCCAGCCCCGTCACGGGACCCAAGGACACGGCAGTGCTGTCGGCCGCCCAGTACAGCTCGACATAATCAGACGCAGCCAAGGACACGTCGTAGTTCAAAGATATGGGCACATAGCCGTTGTTGATGTTGCTGGTCACAGCCCGTACCGTGTCAGCCACATCTGAGCCGTTCTTTCGCAGCCAGAAATATACGTTCTTGGCCGAGCTGCTGGTGGATGTGAGCTGCAGAGAGGCCGTCACCTTGTAATACCCGGGGTCTGCGGCAACCAAGCGCGACGCGGGTGTTCCGATTGTCACACCGTTGCTGGACAGCGTTGTGCCGTATGTGATCGACGTGGCCGTGTTTGTCGCGGACAGGGTCTGGCTTGCCGTCGAGTCGAACGTCCCATAGCTCAAGCCCATCGGGATGGTGGGGCGCACAAGTATCTCGCCGTCAGTCGCGTCGACAGTTAGGATAGCCGCAACCGGAATCACCACGTTTGGCGCAGTGGGGCGCACCTTCGTGAAGTCCCCGGCCGTGGTCGGGGAGGCATACAGAACATCACCCTGAGACCAAGTTTCGCTGACCGTAGAACCTGTGGTGTTCAGGCCCCGCACCTTGCCATAGAGTGTGACCGGGCCAATTGCGTCGTCGGCCATATCGAACGTCGTCACACCGATGAAATACAGCTCGTTGGCGAGGCTGTTGGCCGTGTATACGCTGATCTCGATGTCGTCACCGACACCCGCAAAACCGACGACCGTCCCGTTCGGGATGGTGCTGCCGCTGGTGTTCTTCACACGCATGTAGGTCTCAAACCCGATCTGCTGCACCACACCATTCAAGTGGGTCAGATTGAGCGTGTCCTCGGTCGAGTTGTAGCTGAGCTTCCCGGTGGGCGTCCTGCCGGCAGATGCGGTGATCTGTATCTCAGAGGTTTGAAGCGGTCCCGGGTTGCGCACCTGCTGCGCGAAGATCGAGAAAGCCCGCACCAGCTGGGTCATGTATTTCTGGTCGTACTGCTGTGGAGCCTCCGGAAAATACGGGAAGTTGAGGTTCGTCCCCATCAGCGCCTCCCGTCAGGGCGCAGCTCGAGCCGGGTCGCGCCTAGCTTCCAAGCCGTGTTGTATTGGCTCCCCTCGATCTTGAAGCGCACGGACCGCGCGCGGAGACGCACGAATTTCTGCTTGGTATACCGCTCGATAGGCACGACCGCGGTGCGCGTGACCGCGCCGCCCTCGTCATTACCAAGCCCTCCGCCGGGGAAGTTCTTGCCGGTGAGCGTCATAGTGACGGTCGGGCTACCCTCGGAGCCCAAGAACGTGACATCGGGAATGATCCGCTTGATGAACATGAACTGATAGCCGTCGCCCAGATCGAAATCGCTCGACTCGATATAGGAGTGGAACCCCACCGGCGGGTTCTGGCTGCCGTCGTTGACGCCATCCTCGTGGTAATACAGGTAGTTGTCCGTTCCGGCAGCGATCGGCTTGCGAAAAACACCTCTCGGCTCCCACGCGGTGCGGGGAAGCGTGCCGAAATACCACGTGCTGTCCGCGTAATTATAGATCACGTAGCGTGAGCACTCGTCACCCTGATCGCACGGGTAGAACCACCAGACCTCGGAAAAGTCAGGCTGGTGGCCGGCGAAAACCTTGTCACCCTGCGCGAAGTTGAAAGCCTGAAAAACCCGCTCAGACACAGGACAGTTCAGCGGCTTCACTGAGCCGTCGAACACGTAGAAGTCTTCCTCGCCCATCCAGAAAACAGCATCGTTCGCGGCAACGGCTGCGTTCTGGCCGATGATGCTCACGCCCGGGGAGACCTCGGTGATCCCGAATGTGAACGGAGCGCCGGTGTACTGCACCGTGTGCAGGGACACGTCCGTGAACACCAGAATTTGCTGCTTGGTTTCAACCGCGGTCACAATCTCGCTGCCAGAGCCGATGCGTAAATCGCCCGCCGTGTTGTCCTCGCGCGTCTCCCAGTCGATCAAGCTCTCCTGACTCGAGAAGCGGATCAGAAGCGGGTCTTGCGTACCAATGTCGTTTTCCGGGTCGCACCCGAACGCCAGAATATGGCGATCGACATCCGAGACAATGATCTTCTTGGCAATGGTCGGCGTCAGATTGGCCCCCGAAAGAGACGATAGCTCCACCATGCGACCACCCAGACCAAGGGAGGCATCAAAGTAATATATACCCCCGTCGTGCACATTCGCGAGAAGGTCTTCTCCGAAGTTGTCCTGTGACCATATCCGTAGCTGAGCTGACGCAATTGCCGTGGTGCCCGGAGAGCCCCAGCCACCGTCACCCCAAGGGTCAACACCCCAGCCCGTGCCAAACGCCACGGTATCGAGGCCCACGTTGATCTGATATTCGCCGACGACCGACGCGCCGCCGTTGCCCGTGTCGGAGGCGTTCGCAGCGTCTGTAACTTCGATCTCGTATGTGTTTGCGTCAACGATCTGCGTGACCTGATGCTCCGCATTGAGCACATCTGCGGTAACCGTCCCGCCTAGCGACACAGCACCGGAGAACGTCACGAAATCGTTCAGGACCGCGCCATGTGAGACATCAGAAACCGTGATCGTCGTTGACCCGGTCGTGGCGCTGAATGTGACGTCGCCGGCCGCCGTCGTGTTTCTGATCGGCGTTGCATCTATAAAGTCTTGACCGCGAGAGATGTAGAACTTCAGGTGCGTGCCAATGCCAAGCAGGCGCTCGCCGGTCAGCGTCACCCAAGGATGCAGGCTTCTGCAGGTGCCAAGAAACGTGGAATTGGACAGCCGCGTCCATCCGCCGATCGACTCAGGGTATCCCTCCTTGAAGCGGACCTTGTTGCAATCGAACCAGCCGCCCTCATTCGCATAGGACGTTGTATCGCTGACGATACCCGGGCGAAACTGAAGCTTCAGAAACTGCATCTTACTTGTCCTCGCACTCCTCACGCTCCCACGCAAGGTTTGTGCGGAAGTCGCGGCTCAGATTCCACGGAGCGTTCGCTGCCCGCCAATCAATCTCTTCTTGGGTGAACTCGCGCTTCTCTTCGACGTCGCAGAAAAACGCCTCAGTCACCACCGGCTCCGGTTCCGGTTGGGAGCATCCAATCGGAAGGAACATCGAAAAGACTGGGATCGTCAACAGTCGCATCATCTTGGGCATCCTCCAGTATGTTCTGAACGCGGGCCGAACAGTTGGCCAGTCTGTTCTCGAGGGACTTGATAGTTGCCTCTTGGCGATCCAGTTTCCGATCGGCATACCACGCATATCCGCCCGCCAAAACAGTCGTGATCGCAAGCGCGGATATGAGGTACTTGGTTATCATCTGTCCCCGTCAGCCCACTTTTTGATGCGTTCGCGCATGATCCACAGAGCCAAAAGACCAACCGCTCCGGCAACCCCGAGGGCCGCGAGCTGGGCGTTTCCATCAAGAGTCGCGAGAGCCCCAATGCCGCCACCGGCGGCGGTCGCCAGCTGAGCAGCTGAGGCCTGCACGGTCTTGGATTGTGCCACCGATGTGCGCGGCGCGGGCGCGGGCTGGCCGGTCGTCCAGTCGCTCTCGGGATAGACATCCCGCTTCAGCTCGAAATGCGGTCCGTCGCGGAACTTGGACCAGCGTCCACCCCACGTAATCGCCACGCCTTCTGCCTTGGCGGCAGCCTCAACAGCAGGACCCAGCTTGTGATACAGGGGCCATGCGAACTCAGCCCCGTTCGGCCCAATCGGAAGAAGATCGACTGCATGGCCGGTCAGGTGTCGGCTGTTCATGGTCTGGGATGCTCCGGAGGCCACAAGCTGGCGCTGACGCGCCTCGCTGCGCACGCCTTCGATGACGATGAAATCCAGAGGACTTTCTTGCAGCGCCCGGTCGATGACACGGCGAAGGTCAGGGTGAATACCCGCCAAGTTCTTCTTGCTTCGGCTGCTATATTTCCGCATCGGTCATCCTCACAGCTTCATGATGTAGGCCAGCGCGTAGTAGGGCGGCCTGTTCTCGTGGGCGCCTCCGCCCCCGGTGTTGTTGCTGAAACCCTGCACGTTGTGCGCGTGGTTGCCGGCGGCCCCCGTAAGCACAGTGGTAAAACCTTTGTTTGCAGAGTCGGTGGCAAACGTATTGACCCCAATGTTATTGATGCCGGTCTGGTTGTAAGTGTGCTGGTGGTTGCCGGCCACATTGGTGTTCAAGTTCACATAGTGGGCGTGAGTCGGAATTTGAGATTCCGCCAGTGTGACTGTATTAGCGCCGCCGGTGTCGTCCGGAGCGTATGTGCCACCGGTGTCTGCATCGGCATGGACCACAAAACGCCCGGTTAGGTTCGGTGTGCCGTTGGCGCCGTCACAGATCGCCCAGCCCGTTGGGATATCTGCGACGCTGCCCGACCACATGATGATGCCACCTTGCGGGACATATCCGAAGCCAGTTCCCGCCGTGTCCACGCCATCTAGCGTGTTGAGCTCGTCTGTGCTGGCCGTGATGCCGTCCAGCGTGTTCAGCTCATCGGCTGTGGCGGTAAGGCCGAGGTTTTCCAGCGCTACGGCAACATCGTCGACGTCCGACAGATTGTTCTCGCCACGCAAATACGTGCTGGTGATGTCCACAACCTCGGCTGTCGATCCCGCGCCGTCGCAATACACGATAGCCTGCGAGCCGTTGGCGATGGTCACGTTGCCGCCCGAACCCTGCGTCATGACCACAGACTCCCCGGAGGAGTTCTGCACGATGTAGACACGCTGCGCGTCGTTCGGCGAAATGGTTACCGTGTTCGTGCCGCTCGGCGATCCACCGAACACCAACGCGGCGTAGTGGCCCTCAGATAGAATACCGTCTGACAGGCTCAGCGTGTGCGTTGTTCCAACCAAGGAGATCGTGCCGGCCTCAGAGGTGAGCCGGTTGATGATCTGCATGTTGATGTTTGTGGTCTGTCCCCACGTCCCCGACTGTTCGCCGTCAGCGGGCAGCTCCAGTCCGGTGGTAGAATATGAGCTAGGCATTGGCTATCCTTACGCAGCGACCTCAGTCCATTCGTCCGATGTATCCGGATCAATCTCAGTCCAGCCATCGGCCGTCCCGGGATCAACCAAGACCCAACCCCCAGCAGTCCCAGTGTCGATAGAAGACCAAGCGTTGGCCGCACCGGGGTCAACAGGAGTATAACTTGTACCGGGCGTTGGCACAATACGGCCCCACACCCGGACGCCGCCAACCTGCCCAGTGGCAAAAACACCGGTCAGCTGGACCGTGGCCCCACCCGTGACGGTGACTGATCCGACAGCGGCTGAGGCAGAAACGCCCGTGAGCGGCACGTTTGCATCTGCCGTGACGGCAACGCTACCAACCTCTCCAACGGCTTCGACGCCCGTGACAGGGACCTCAATGACAAGGTCAACCGTGACAACGCCCACCTCGCCAGTGGCCTCGACGCCCGTGACAGGTGCATCCGCTCCGGCCCGACCAATGGCTGTCCCAACCTCGCCGGTGGCCTCAACTCCAGTGAGGGGCACGTTGGCCCCGCCAGTGACATCTACGCTGTTTGTGGCGCCGGTTGCCTCAACCCCCGTGACCGGGACGTTCGCTCCAGCCGTTACAGCAACAGAACCGGCGGTTCCGGCGGCTTCGACCCCTGTTACCGGGACATTTGCGTCGGCAGACACAGTGAGAGTGCCGACCGTCCCCGTCGCAGAAACGCCCGTTAGTAGAACAACAACATTTGCAGAGCCGGTGTCATCGGCCAGCGTTGTTGAAGCTAAGGGCGAAAAGCCGAGCATGGCCTAGCTCTTAGCCCAGCAGCGCGTCGAGCGTCAGCGCCTTGAGCTCATCAGGTGTGGAAGCCGCGTCGATGCGGGGATCGTCTGTGACACCTCTCAGCGCCTGCTTGGCAGCTGAAACGCCAGCTTGCGCGTCTGCGTCGCCGGTCTCGGCAGCACGGAACCAGTCGGCGTCCAATTTGGCGAATCTGGGTTCACGTTCGGAACGCAACTTGTCGCGGTGAATCTCTCGGGCTTTCACCATGTCGACTTCGACCACGTCGCCGTCGAACTGCCAAGCGCCACGGAACGTGCGGTCCTGCGGCACAGTGACGGACGATGCGTCGCGCACATCGCCATTGATGTTGATATACGTCTGAGCCATCACGCGGCCTCCTGCTTGATCTTCCATGCGTTCCGAAGGGACCGGTCCGTCGGGACCAATTCTACAGGAACAATCCTCAAAATGCTACGGTTTCCCCGGTAGTCGCGCCACACCCGCGGCGGCAGGTCTTTCATGACCAGATATTCCATCGCCTCTTCCTCGGTCATGGCCGGGACGGGCGGCGTCTCGTGCAGCAGGTGACCGCGCGTGTGTCGCACGAAACCATCGCGCTCTTCGTCCTCGCGCAGCGCCCAGTAGACCTCGACCGGGGGCAAGATACCGCCATGCATCGCCATCGCCAGCCATGTCGGGCTGGGGCGTGTAACCTTGGCGGGCTCGTCCGGGGCAGCAGGGTCTTCCCACAGGATAGCGTAGTTACCTTGGGGTAAGTCCGTGTGCTGATCCTTGAAGATCATCTCGCGTTCCCAGAGTTTGTATTGGGTGTAGTCTATGGTCATGCGGGGTCTCCGAAGGCAGCTATGGAGATCAAAACGGGGTCTGCAACTACGCTGGCCTGAAAGTGGTTTATCTTACACTTTGATGCGGTTTTACTTCCGGTGTCTTCCTGCGTCAAAAACGCCCCGTTTCCAACGGCCGTAAATTGAGACCCCAGAACAACTGCGTAGCTTGTTCCCGAAAAAGCGTTGGTAAAGTTTGGCTCTTGAGTGCCAACGCCGAGATCAGTGATACTCGAAACATTAAAACTTGCGGTATTGGCTGGAACACCTGCTGCGTAAATCGAGTAAGACCACGCCTTCGCGGTCCCCTCAAGCACCGCCGAGGCCGGGACGCTATCTATGCCGTCGCCGAAGTTCTGTGCGTTGATCGTACTCATGCTAGGTCTCCCATATTCAGAAGCGAAACCGGATCAGCGTCAGCCGTACCCGAGCTAGTGGTATGCAGGGAGTTGTAAGTAGTGGTCGCATACTGTGAAACGCGCTGATCGGATGTAACAGCGGGAATTTGATGCGCCCCGGCAACAGAATACGTTGTGTCAGCCATGAGATTTGTCAGGTTGACGTTGTAATTGCCTGTGCTGTTGTCTGCCAAACTGGACACGTTAACGCTTCCGTCAATGGTCGATCCGCCACCGGAAAACTTTACCCGCGACTTCGGCACCCCATCGGTCAACGAGTAACTCGTGCCACCTGCGGCGGGCCGTGCGTTATCTACTGCTATTGTACTCATGCTAGGTCTCCATGTGCCGCACCCGTTACGTTTACGTCTATCAGCGCTCCCCCAGAACCCCTAGTCAAGCAGCGGACAACAGAAAGAGAAAGAGTATTCACCGCAACAAAAACGTTGTCGTCTCTGGAATTACCTATCGGCGCAAAACTTGCTGAAAAAGCATCCGTAAAGCTCAAGTCTTGAATGCCTGTACCTATATCAGAAAGGGAGGACACATTGTAACTCACTGCTAACGCAGGTGTGTTTGTGTAATTCCACCAAGCCTTCGCAGCACTCTGCCCCGTCAGCGTAACAGGGCCAGTCCCGGCGGCATCGCTCAGCGTGTTTACATGAAGTTCAGACAATGGTCAGTGTCCCCCCGCTGGTGACCGTTAGCGTCACGCCGCTGGCCACGGTCAACGGACCCGTCGCCGAAGCATTCTCGGTGGCGCCAATGGTCACGTCGGTGTTGAGCGTCTGCTCGTTCACCCGGAAGATGTCTCCCGCCCCTGTAGCTGGCCCCACAGTCCCACGGTCGCCCTTGAAATAGCCCGCCGTGGCCGCCCCTGTTTCAAACGTAGTGTACGCCACAATCTCGACGGAGTCACCCGCAGTCGCCCCGCTGCTCAGAACCACGTCAGAGCCGTTGCTGGCAGTATAATCGGTGCCGTTCACCAGATGCACACCGTTGAGGTACACATCGAGGAACCCCGGCGTGTATCCACTTGTGGCGAAACTCGTCTGACTGGCCGTCGCGGTGAACGTGTCACGGGTCTGAGACGCCTGCGGTGTCGGGACGTTGCCTATGTATCCGCTCATGCGAGGTCTCCAAAACAAGACGTTGAGAGTGTGTCAATATCCCTAAGAGACCCGCTCCAAAGCACGTTGTCAAACTTGTACGCCGACGCGCTTGTGGCACCTGCACAAACTATGTCACCCCCTCCAGCCCCGGCTGGGTTAGAAAAATACCCGCTCGCGGCAATGGCGAAGTTGATAGTCCCGAACGCGCTTGTAACGGAATTTGCGTACGTGCCCGTCCCGTTGTCCGTCATCGAGGTGATATTGTAGCTGTCGCGAATTGCCACAGTCCCGCCCCCGGTGCACAAGGCCCAAGCCTTCGCGGTCCCGTTGGTCACAACATCGGAGTCGATCGTTATCGTTCCGTCTGAGAAGGTCGCAGACTGCAACTTGCCTGACGTTGTCAGGTCTCCGGTCATCGTATCGCCGCCCTTGCTGACTGCATCAGCCGGGCTAAACGTGGCTCGGGTCGTGACAACGATCTGGTCGCCGCTCTCAGCTGAGCTGGTCAGCGAGATCGAGCTGCCGTTGGTAGCCGTGAAATCCGTGTCTTGGGTCAAGCGCACGCCGTTGTGGAACACATCGACGAACCCGGGGGTGTACGCCACCCCGGAAATCGTGCTCGTCGTGGACGTCACGTTGACGATCTGCTTGCGCTCAGCACCCGAGGAGACGACCGATGCGCGTGATCCTATATATCCGCTCATGCGAGGTCTCCATTCAAGGTCATACTAAACCTAGCCACATCGGCTCTACCCTCCGTACTGACGCGGGCCACACCAATACTCAAACGGGTCGTCGTGCGACCTTCATCAACCGTGCTTGGAAAGCCGACGTTGGCCGAAGTTGAGCCAAATACGCTATTGAAACTTGAGTTTAAAAACGAATTGGTGAACCCCACGTCATAGATTCCCACACCATTGTCCGTCACAGAAGACATGTTGTAACTGCCCAGATGTTGCGCAGTCCCGCTTCCTTGCAGGGTGGTCCAAGCCTTCGCGGTCCCCTCGACCACAACGGCTCCGGCAACGCCCTGAGAAATGTCGATCAGCTCTGTTGCGCGGCTCATGCGAGGTCTCCACTCACAGCGACACCAATGTTAGCCACATCTGCGAAAATGCCGCTTGCGTACGCCAGCAGGCTCATAGAAGACGTTGAGTAATCGGCGGTGTAATACCCGGCATCTGCGAAAGCATTAACTTGTCCACCAGTAAACCGTGGGTAATCCACAACTGACATATTGTTTGTTAGGTTTGCTGTAGTAACGCCTGTGCCACCGTCCGTAATGCTGGTTATATTGTAGCTTGTCAGTGCGGTTGCTGTACCCGTCTGGTCTACATTCACCCAAGCCTTAGCCAATCCATCCCGATCAGCAATTTCACGAGTATTGCTCATCAGGTCTGCTCCATCACGCTCAAGATGACATCCGCCGAAGCTGCGGTGTCGCTGGTCACGACCACCGTGTCACCTGTCTCCAGAATGATCTTGCCGTCAAGAACAGACAGCGCGGAGTTTGCCGGAATCGGAGCGCCCTTGACGACGTAGACTCCTGCGCCCTGCACATCCACAGCGATCTGGGAAGTCTCGACATTGGCGACGCTGAGACCAAGCGCAATCGCTGTCGTGCTTGCAGGGACCGTGTAGACGGTCGTCGCGCCTGTTCCAACCCCGCTCGAGGTGTAATTCTTAAACGTGTTGGCCATGTGTCACCCCAATGCGATTGCGAGCGCAATAACGTCCGCTTCCTGAACGATTTCCTCTGCGGCCGCCGTTAGAAACACCTTGGCTGAACCCGATAGGTTGATGGCGGAATCGGCGTTGTTAGACTCAGACACAGTCCGCGTAAGCGTGGTGCCAGATGCCGTGTAAGTGCCAGTACCTATCTCCCAGTTCGATCCATCCTCAATGACGTAGCGAACCACGTCGCCGTCTGTCACACCCGCGTCAGCGAACGTCTGGTAGCTGTCTTCCGCTGTACCAAGCGTAATTGTCCCCGTGCCGGTCGTGGCCGTGGACATCTTGGCGCGGTTTACGAGCGTGACCATGTATCATGCGATCCTGATGATGGCGTTGCTTGCATCTGCTGTCGGGAACTGCACGGTGAACGTACCCGATGTTGACGTCTTGTCCGAGCCAAAATCCAAAACAGCCACAGCCGGGTTGGTGTAGGTGTGAGTCGGCGTCGTGTTGTAAATCAGCGCCCCGCGAGCCGTGATGGTCGCCGTGGTGAACGACAGGTCAGCGAAGTCCGTGAACGCCGTCGTGCCACTGGTGGTCGGGTTAATCCGGGTCAGCGTGCCGCCGCCCGCAGAATACGAACCGGAGTCGCCCACTTCGTTGGTCGCGGTGTAAGCCGTAGTGGCTGCCGTGAACGATGCGCTGTTGGTGTACAGCGCCAGATTGAACGTATCGCCCCCGGTGAGGCGGAAATCGTGAACGCCCTCAAGCACCTGCTGCTTGAAACTCGTCGTCATGTAGTTGCCAGTGAACGCCATGTCACATGTCCCTTATGTGGCGAGCAACGTCGGACATGCCGGCCTGCTCAAGTTTGTCCGCAACCGTTGCACGGTCTTCCTGTATCGCCACCTTAACATAGTGCCTGATGACCTCCAACATCTGTTGACGGTAGGCGCGAGCCTGCTCTGCGATCTCCGGTGGCGCGCTGTCCGACACACGAATGAGCCGGTTCACGCACATCTCTGCGACGGTGTCGGGCGAATGCCCGCCGTTGCTCGACGTGTGAACGCTGACTGAAAACGGCACGGTCATGCGCGCACAAACCTCCCGTCACGATAGTTGTCTCGCATGCTGCGGATGCCGATGCCCCCCAGCTGCTGAAGGGCCTCCTGATACCGTTGTTCATATTGATTGAGGATATCCTCCTCGCCCTTCATGAACGTGTAGGCTTCGATCAGGGCGCCGTAGAGAAGCACCGCCTCGGCGTTGTCGCCAAGCCAAGATGTTGACGTGTCGACGATCGACGGCGGATCGTAATAGTAATGCAGCTCGACACTATAGGCGGCATCTGGGGTCGGCCCGAGGATGAAGTTGCCTGCATCCGAGCCGCTGTCACCGTCGAACTGGGCATAGTATTTCGGCAACGCCTGCGTGCTCGCAGACGGATAAGCCTCTCGGATGAAGTTCACATCCTTGTCGAGCAGGTAGGTGTAGTTGCCGTCCCCGTCGACGACCGCCAGCGAAAACACCGACAGGAAATCCGCGGGGCGGGCCAGATACTGATTGCCCGCCACCGCGCTGGAGGTTGCGTTCTTGCGGAGCTCAGGGATCATCACCGTGCGGTAGATGCGCTCCTCCGCTTGGCGCACGAAGTTGGGAATCTGAGCAAGAAACTCAGTCTCCTCGTTCTCCGTGTATTGCTGGATCGCTGTAGACAGCTCCGAATAGTTCATGGCTTACCCCGAACGTCCGTATTTGCCGCCCTTTGTGGCGGCCCCCATGCCCCGGCAGCTGCCGCCGCCGGCCATCTTCTTCATAGGCTTCTTGTCCATCTTGCCGCCCGACATCTTCTTCATGGGCTTCTTGGCTTTCTCCTCCATCGCAGCCTGCTTGGCGCGGCGCTTGGCGTCGTTGTTACCCCGCTTCACGGCTTGACCGTCCATGTAGTCTTGGGCCTTTTTCGGATCGCGAGCCTTGGGGCGCTTGGATTTCGTAGGTGCTGCCATGTCAATCTCCTGTGCTGACAGTTACGGCCCCGACGGAGCCTTCAAGGTAGACCAGAGGGTTACCCACAGGTCTCCAGCCGAACAGCGCCCGGCTCTCGTCGATCGAGTTGTCAGGACGCGGGTTGCGGAGCGACTGCGGATCAACGACTCGCACGCGCCCCAGAAAGTTCTGAGGGTGGTCCGGATCGACCACGTCCTTGCCAACACGGAACCCCGTGCGGTGCCCGTCCTTGTATTCCCACACAAGGTCTTTGAGTGGGTAGCGAAACCCAGTCTTGTCGCAGTATCCGTAGGCGTGCTTTCCGGGGGCGTAAGCCATCAGTAGCGCCTCCCGGGTGTCAGATGCAGCGAGGCGCGCTCGCGATCCTCCGCGGCGGCCAGATCGAACTGCTGCTCGTATTCCTGCTTGAGAGCGACGGCGCGATCGGCCGACTCTGGCTTTTTCATGGCAATCTGAAACGCCAGACCCGCCACGAGGGCGGGGACGAAGCGGGGCGGTATAGACGCGCTACCCGAGATGCCCGATGTCATCCCGTCGATGCCCTTGAGGCGGTAGTAGAAAAGCGTGTAGTCGCCGGAGTCAGGCACCGGCCAAAGCGTGGCTGTCACATCGCTCACACCCCGGTTGATGTAAATCTGAGTCGGGCGGCCCCGGGAGTTCTTGTTCGTCTGCTGAGCGTATGTCGAGACGCTGACCCGCATCAGCGCGGTGTCTATCTGGTTTGTCCCAGTCCCTGTTCGCAGCTGGTGCTCGATCAGGTCGATCGTATCCGACGGCATGGTGTATCCGGCAGTGCCTTCCACCAGAGGCACGGTTCCGGCCTCAATGGTGAACAAGTTCAAGCCGCGGTTCTGCCACTCCAACGTCAGGAAATTCAGACTGCGTCGCACCGTGCGCAGGTCGTAGCCCGTGCGCATCTCGAGCCCTGCCCGCTCGAAGGCCTCCTCGAAGAGCTCTGAAAGATCAGGGGTCACGACTGCCATGGTTTACTTCCTGCTTTTCGCCGTCTTCTTGGCGATCTTCTTGGGTTGTGCCACATGTTGCTTGCCCTTGCGAGTCCCTTTGCGTTTGGCTCGAGTTGTGGCAGCGTATTCAGAGTCGCTCAGAGACTTGATCGTCTTTTCCGGGAGATATCGTTCCCCGGTGGCCGTGGGACCTTGAGTGGACGGCTTGCCGCTTTTTGTGCGCCATTTCTGGGCCGTCCACTTCTTTAGGCTCTTCTGAGGCTTCTTCACTTCTTCGCCTTGGTTTTTCCGCCACGCATCATCTTCTTTGGGTTGCCACCGCGCATCATCTTCTTGGCGTCACCGCCGCGCATCATCTTCTTCGCGGTGCCCTTTTTTGCCGTCATCTTACGGGGTTTCATAGCCATCTGTCAGTCTCCGTTTGCGGTTTGCGACGAGAGCTTCATACTCGTCATGGGGGTAGACGTCATAATAGCCCAAAGGATGCAACTTGTCACTCGCGGCCACAACTTGGTCTAACGATTGCACAAACAGCATCGCGTAGTCGCCGTCGACCTCGCTCTCCCAGTTATTGTCTGTCAGAAAATCAAGGCCAGCGTCGTCCGCGCCGTAGTCTGGGTGAAAGGTCATGCAATGGAGCGCAGGGAACCGTTTGTTGAGCTCTTCAGACAACTCATGTAAATCCTCGGGCTCGGGGAGATCGAAGGTGGCAATAATGACGAGCTCCTTGCCGAGCTGCTCAAAATCCTCGCAGTGTTTGACGGAATCGGCGAAGATATCTGGCGTTTCGACCACGAGCACTACGTTGTCACGCCACGCCCTTGCCGCGTATGGACAAGGCGGTAGACCTTTGAGGTGTTCGCTGGGAACCTCAAGAACCTCACGTGACCAGCTGCGCAGATCACGCTCGATCATGACTTGTACCCTCCGCCCTTGGCCTTGTACTGCTTGGCCAACATCTGCGCCTTGCGTGCGCTCCATTGGCCCGGCTTCCCACCCTTGCCGCCAGCCTTGATGCTGTTGAACAGGGATTTGCGCATGCTGGGCTTGGTGTAGTTTCCCGACTCATTGACGCGTGACTTGGTCGGTTTTTTGGCCATCAGGTCACCTTCCCCTTCGTGCGCCCTTTCATGCAGATGCCGTCGCCACGACCCATGCGGCCGCCGGCCGCCGCCCGCTTGACAGATTTCTGCCCGCTGCAGCCCCATGCCTTGCGGCGAGCTTTGACCTTCGGAGTGCGCTTCTGACTCACTGTGCGGGCACAATAGGCGTCCCCGCGAGGCGTACCGGGCGATGAGACCCGGCGATGCTTCTTGCCCTTGCTGTCCTTGTAAGTGGTGCCGTCAGCGTACTTCTCGTCGGCCGGCCGATCGTCTTTTTTGGCCATGTCACTCCATCCTCCGCTCCATCAGGTTCAGCAGCCGGTTTATATCCGACCTCATCCCCCGGACATTCTCGTCTATGCGACCAAGCTGGACCGCCTGTGCGCTGGCGTTTCTCTCCAGCATCTCAACGCGTCCGTTGACAGCACCTATGGAAACCCGGTTGTTCTCGATGTCCTTGAACACGACCCCTGCGGCCCAGCCCAAGAACGCGACCTGTCCGACAGCTGTCAGGATCAGAGCAATCGGTATCCGCCGGTCTAGGTGCCAACTTTGAGCTTCAGACATGAAAACCTCAGCTATAGAAGATCGTGAGCGCCGTAAGGTTTGTCGCGGCAGTGACCAACACATCGCTTTGAGCCCTGATTCCGTTGTCTGGAATGTTGACCGAATGAGAGTCGCTGACCGCAAAGTCGATGTCGAGTAGCGTCTCACCGCCCGACCCGTCCGTGATGGTCAGCCGACCGGCACCGCCCGCTCCAACAAGCACTTGGACTTGACGGATTCGAGCAGGTCCAACGGCCAGAGAAGCGGCCGTTGTGAGCCGTTTTGCTTTGATGTCTGACAAGGCCATGGCTCATTTCCCTTTTTTGGCAGGTTTCGGCTTTGGGGCCGGCTTGGGAGCTGCAGGCTTACGCCGCGCCAGCTCCTCCTCGCTCGCGGGTGTCCACTTTATGCTCATGGCTCAACTCACGACGCTGCAATAGTTGCACCGGTGTCCGAACGCTTCCAGTCCGTGCCATCGGAGAACGCGAGAATCGCGCTGCCAGCAGCGCCATCGCTTACATAAACGATCGTACCAGCGCCAGCATCCGAAGCGGAGGGAGCGGTAGAAACAGTGTAGGTGGGAACTTGAGCGGCACCTGTGAGGTCGCCGGTGAAGCCATTGGTCGATACGACCGGGCCGGAAAACGTGGTCTGAGCCATTTTTGTACCTCATGCACAAGGGTTTGCCGCGCAGTCTGTGCATCGTCAGGTAGGCGACCTGTCTGCACGGCTTGGATGTTGCCTGCCCAAACCATACATCACCACAGAACAAAAAGAAAGGGCGGCCCGAAGACCGCCCTCCTGAATCACTGTCCCGTGATTATGCGCCCGGCGAGCCGAACATGGCCAGCGGATCGGACACCCCGAACGAATAACGCTCGCGTGCCTTGTAGCGCACGTTACCAGTGTCGAAGTCGCCGTCCATCGAGGTCGACATCGGCGTACGCACGAAGTGCTTGTAGCCGTTCGGCACGTCGGTGGTCAGGAACCACGCGTCGGTGTCGGTCAGGTAGTGGTTGACACGATACCCTTCAGGGATCGAGCCGTTGCTGCGCAGCGCGTTCAGGTCGTTGTCCGCGGTGCCAACACGCAGCTCGGTCTGCAGGAGACGCGTAGCGACGAACATCAGCGACGGGGGAACGATCAGCTTGCGGGGCTGAGCTGCGATCAGGAGGCCCCGCTCATCGACGTAGGCGGCGATATCAATCACAGCCTGCTCGAGCGAGGTCTCGTTGAGGTCCGAGTCAACCGCCGGACGGTTCCGGTTCGTCACACCTTCCACAGTGGGATGCGATGCGTTGAACAGGGTCACACCATCACCGCCGGTGAACGTGTCAAAGCCGGTGTTCAGCAGCGAGGCTGCCTTGACCTGCTTCGTGTAGGCCATGGCGCGAGCCAGTGCCTTGGTGTAACGGGCCGACAGAGAGTCGTACAGGTTATCTTCCATCGCCTCTTCGGTGATGGAGAAGCCCATAGCGACGGTCTCGTGGTTGTAGCGAGCCGTGAACGCCTCTTGTGCGTTGTCGTACGAGATCGACGAACCCTCGGCCTTGACCGGTGCAGCACCGAAGCCCGACAGTTTGACTTCCTCTTCGAAGGAGCGCTCCGAAGTTTCAGTCTCGTAGATTTCCGCATGCTCGTTCTCGTACTTGTCGTACTCGAGGCCGAACAGAGCGTTAAGGCCCGGAAGCAGCTCTTTGAGAAGCTGGGAGCGTGAAATAGCCATGATTCAGTCTCCCTTACAGGCCAACGGCGTTAGTCAGGCTGTGGTAGCCCGGGTTGAACTTGACCAGAACGTCAGGATAGGCGTCGCTGATCGGCGAAACCGGGGCCACGATGCGGAAAGCCGCAGTTGTGGTCACGGTGGTGGCATCCAGCGCAGAAGTCGAGTTGCCTGTCGTGGTGTTGCCAGTCGAGGTGCTCTGTGCTGCGGCGAAGAAGGTATTAGCGCCGATGTCCGACTGGTCAATCGCGCCGTCAAGCTGGGCTTGGAACAGCACGTTTGGGTCGTCCACGACATACGCCTTGATCGCGGTGCCGGTGGGAGCAGCATAACCCGACGGGTAATACTGCGAGTGCAGAAGTTGCCCCTGTGCGTTGACGTATTCACAGCCAACAAAGACACCCATCGAGCCGGTCAAGGTCGTGCCGGTCGGAAGTGCGTTGGTCGTGCCGTCTGCGCCAGTGGCAGTCGAAAGCGCGATGTAACCATCCGCGCCAATGTGAACGACTTGACCGTAGAAGAGGTTGGTTGCCTCTCCTGCGGGGTCGATCAGGTACTCGGACGTCGCTCCGGCGTAAGGCATGCCATCAGCACGCTTGACCGGGCGGAGCCCATAAGGAGTAGCTGTCGTAGCCATCTTATATCTCCAAAGTGATAGGGTTCACGATAAGGGTCAGCCCTTACCAAACGAAGTGCGTGTTTGACGCTCCGGCCGAAGGACCGGCATGCGAGGATCAGATTGCCGCAGATAGTTGTTGTCCACGGCCTCCATCTGCTGTCTGGCCTGATTGAGCTGGTGCTCAACACGGTCTTCAGCAATCTCCTCTGGAACGGCGCACAAGAGTAGACCGCCAACTTCAATGTTGTCTTTGAAGCGGGAGTCCATGTCGGAGAGGAGTTTCATCTCCGGGTGATCGGCTGCCTTGACCGGGACATACCCTTCGCGGAATCGCGTAGAGACGTTCGGATTGTCAGATTGCCCAAGCATGGAGGTGCGAACCCAACGGAATTTGTATCCGTCACGAGGTTCGGGAGTGGGCAAAGCAGACGGCCGAGTCCACGAGCGCTTACGCTCCGACTGTTCGCGGGTCTTGTGCTCTCGGGGTGTTCGGTCAGCCATTTCTTGCGTCCTTCATTAACTGCGCCACGTACTGTTCGTTCGTGAGCCCAAGCCGTTTGGCGATAGCGGCCTGAGTAGAGGTTATCTTGTGAGTGCGCGGTTTTTTACCACTGCGTGCTGCAGGGGCCACCACGTTGGCCGCCTTTTGTTGCCGGGGAGTAACCTCTTCTTCCGCGGCGTCGGCAAACTTGTGCGGGAACACCTTACGGAGTTCCTTGTCGATCTCAGTGTAATATTTTTCACTGTTGGGATCAACTCCATTCAGAACAAGCTCTTCATGCACACCCAGAGCGTAGGATGTCATGCGTCGATCGTTCATGTACCACGGGTTGTCCTGCATCCACTTTTCCTGCCGCGGATTGAGCTTGGGCTTTTCGGGCTGCTGCTCCTGACGCGGCTGCGGCTGAGCCTGTGGTTGCGGTTGGGCTTGCGGCTGAGGGCGATAATTCTGCAGGCGGTACATGTCGTTCTGCAGTGCCGTCAGCTTCTCCTGTGCCTCAAGGAGCGCGTCGGAGTCGCCGGTCTCATAGGCCGCACGATATGCCGTCTTGGCGCTCGACAGCTCGGACTGAACCCGAGCCTTGGCCTGCTCGACGAGGCTGCCCTCGCTCTTCTGCATGCGTTGGCGGAGAGTTTCGTTCTCCTGCTGCACCTGCTTGGCGTAGTTGATCGCCTCTTCGCGAAGGCGGGCCGCCTCCTGCTTTTGGCGCTCGGCCTCGTGATATTCGAACTTCAGCTTCTTGATGCGCTTCTGCACTGACTCGCTGTAGTTCTCCAGATCGTCGTCATTCGGCAGATCGGGGGCTTCGTCCTCGGCGCGGCGCGGCCGCTGATCCTCGGGAACGTCATCAACGACTTCGACCTCGAAATCGCCGTCATCGTCCTCATCTTCGTCCTCGGACGCGGCAGAGATCAGATCGTCGTCGCCGTCCACGTCGTCGTGAATATCCTGTGCTCGTTTATTCATAGTCAGCCCTCCGGACTCGGTTTCGTTGCGGCCTTGACGGCCCACATGGCGGCGTCCTCGACATGGGTTTGGGCCAGAGCCTTGAGCCGACGAACCTCATCTTGGCGCGCAAGCTCGGCGTCAGTCTCGGTGCCCAAGTTGGACGGGATCGTGTCGATCAGGTCGATCAAATCGGCCGCGGCACGCTTGATCTTTCCAACGGAGTCAGCCGCCGACGGATTGAAGTTGATACCTACGCGGTATTCACCCTTGGTCATGGATCACCTCCCAATCCTCGGCCAGAATGTCCGTCTGGCTTGCTACCCACGGAACCAAATCGCCACTTGCCGTGCACATGAAAATGTACGGCAAAGACATCTTGCTGTTCGCGTCGGGAAGCTGCAGCTGAATCCACATATTCTTGCCGTTCCAGCCCATGCGGTAGACGGCGTTTCCATGGCGAAGCGCCTGAAGCGCGCTCGAAAAATCCATTCTTATGCCCTCTTAAAGCCACGCGGGTCGTCGACAACGGCTTCCACCGTGTCGTCGTTGATGAGCCGGAACTCTTTGTCCATGATCTTGAACCGTGTGCCCGAATAGGCACGGAAGATCACAAAATCCCCCTCCTTGCACCACGGTCCGGACGGGAACCGGTCAGGATCGCTGTATGCCTGCGGGCCTGCCTTCAGCACAAATCCGAGGATTGACGCAACCTCTTCCGCTGATTTCAGGGAGTCAGGCATGTAGACGCCGCCATCGGTCTTCTCGCTGACGTCCGGAAGGGCGATCAGCAGGCGGTATCCAGCGGGTTGTGGGAGTTTCAGTTTGATGCTCTCGTCGAGCTCAGACGCTTCGTACATTTGCCACCTCTGTTGCAGCGATTAAAGGCTCGCAGACGCCTCTGCTGGACTACCCAGCGTGTTGCACACTAGTTAAGCGTTATTCACTCATCAAGGTACTTCTTCTCGATTTCTGAGATATCAGAAAGAACGTACTCGAGCGCTTCGACCTTGCCGACCGTACGGCAATAGTCCTCGTGCGAACGGGCGCCCCCAGCCATCAGGTGGCTGGAGATCGTCTCTTTATACCCGTCAATTCTCTTCTTTATCTCCCGAAGCGGGTCCACCATTGTTGCTGTCCTTTCCCTCTTTGATCATGTCTTCGGCCACCTTCAGGCCGAGTTTTGCGCCTTCTCGACGGTCCTTGCCCTGCTCGGCGCTGAGCTGTGTGGCAAGGCGTGCTCCGATCTGCGCGCCGGAGCGACGGTCTTCCGACTGCAGGCGCTCTTCCTGCAGCGTGAGGTTGCCGGTCTTGATGCGCTCTTCGAGCCTAAGCTTCTCGAGGTCCATGACGGCGTCGTGCTTGGCCTCGGCCTCCTTGAGCGCAACCTCGCGCTCCTTGAGCTCCAGCTCTTTCTTCTGGATGATGTTGAGCGGGTCCTGAGCCTCCTGCTGCGCCTGCTGCTGGGCCGCCTCGGTCTGGTTCTTCTGCAGCAGTTTACCTGCGGCGGCTGCCGCGAGTCGCGACACTTCGCGCTCCATATCCTCGGGCAGCGGCTCCTCCGGATCAGGCATGGGCACGCCGAGCTGTTGCTGAATCTCCACACGATACTGCATGGCGACATGCTCGGTGATGTGCGCGGCCAGCGCGCTCTGGATAGCCCCGGCGAAGGGCGACTGGCCCACCATCTGCTGGATTTTCGGGTCTTGGGCGGCCGCCATGTGCACGGCGATGTGCGCCTCGTGATCCTGATATGCGAACACCTTGATCGGCTCTTGCTTGAGGATCGCCATGTTCTCGGTGACCGGGTCTTTCGGCTTGATGTCCTCGGGCAGCTTGATGATGTCGTCGGCGTCTTGGATACCCAGCACCTCCAACATTTGCCGGTGGAGCTTGCCGAGGTCATAGAGCTGGGGCGCCTGCTGCGCGAGCTGCAGAGCCGCCTGATACTGCACGACGCGCTGCGCCATTGTGGCGGCGTTCGGGTCCGACACGGGGATCACGTCCACCCGCTTGTCGAAGTCCGCCTGCCTGTCGTTCTCGTTCTCGTCGTCGTAGGCGTATGTCCCGTCCATGTAGTCGCGGATCACCGCCGCGATCAGGCGTAGCTCCTTGTGCATGGCTGCATGCAGGCGAGCCTGCACACCGCTCATGACCTTCATGGAGCGCTCCATCAGCGCCAGTGTGGTGCCCACCGGTGCCTCGGGGTTTGTGCTGCCAATGTCGATGTCGGCGATAGAGCCCACCCGGCGTCCCTCGTCCACCACGTTGCCCAGCAGCTGATACAGGACTGTCGACGGCTCCTTGTATGGGAGCGGGAACAGCGACTCGCGCAGCGTGCCTCCCGAGACATCCGCGTCCCGCCACTCGCCCGGCGCGATCGGCGTGTCATCGCCCTTGATGCGCATGCCCCGTGTCTTCAGGCCGCCCGGCAGGTTCG
>Ga0209953_1000251_pt1 | contig 20887 bp, 24 predicted proteins | sample SalPonred_H2O_MG_FD_185713 | JGI IMG/M metagenome (GOLD analysis project Ga0209953, IMG submission 185713) | Salt pond water microbial communities from South San Francisco under conditions of wetland restoration - Salt Pond MetaG... | ecosystem: Environmental > Aquatic > Non-marine Saline and...
GTAAAGATGCTGCTTGTGGTGAACGTCTCATCTTCAGCCATATTGGCGTCTGGAAGATCGACAGCACCGGTAGTCAGGTCATTCGTAGATGTGACGTGAACCTGACTTACAGCAGCACCACCAACTGTAGGTGGTCCTGTGTCGAGGTTGGCGACAGAGAGGACAGCCGTCAGGTTCGCAACAGCGTCTGCAATGTCTGGGATTCCCGTCAGGATGCCATCAGCGGCAAGCACATGCTCAACGTCCATGACAACATTGTCAGCAACAGGTGCCTGCGTCTCTACAGGTGCAGCACCCATCACTTGCGTTTGGCTAAAGCCTGCCTGCTCCACAGAAGGTGCAGACGTAGTAATATCTACCGCTGAAATCTCAACGATACGTTCTGCACCATCATCCCCTAATGGGGCCGAAGCTAGTGGGCTAAAACCAAGCATCTATCAGTTACCTCGTAGAGCAAACCATTCGTTTACACGGGTCTCGACCTCAGCGTCAGTGAGGTTGTTACCGTCTTCGTCGGTCATTGGCCGATCTGCGTGTAAGCCTTGCACATATGTCACCAACTCCGCGAGAGTGTACGTCTCAACAGTGTCAGGCACATAGTACTTGCGATCATTCAGGTCTGGCGACCAGCCGATCAATTCGTGCGTAACTGGATTGTAAAAGTAACCGCCATCTTCGATCCACTCTGGGGCCTTCATGGACTCGCCACGACCCGTGCGGTGCATTAGGTATTTGATAATCATTGCTGATCCTTTCGTTAGGGTGTGGTGTTAGAGGCCAGTGGAGTATTGGTAGATAGCGTCGCCAATATTGCCACTTATGAACATCTTAGTACCATCAGCGCTGAAAGCTAAGCCAATGGGAACAGTCTCCTGACCACTTACACTAAAGCTAACGCTATCATAAGAAGCAGTGCTCAGGTCAAATCCTGTAGACAAGCTGTATTGGTATATGCTGTCAGTGACAATACCAACTATGAACATCTGAGTGCCGTCAGGGTTGAAATCTAGGACATAAGGGCCAGTCTCCTGACCACTTACACTAAAGCTAACGCTATCATAAGAAGCAGTGCTCAGGTCAAATCCTGTAGACAAGCTGTATTGGTATACGGTGTTGCTAGAGTTGCCAACCACATACATCTTAGTACCGTCAGTGTTGAAAACTAGGCCATTGGGGGTACCATCCTGACTAGCTACACTAAGGCTAACGCTATCATAAGAAGCAGTGCTTAGATCAAATCCTGTCGACAAGCTGTACTGGTATACACTGTCATTACTGCTTCCAGCTATGTACATCTTAGTTCCGTCAGTGTTGAAAGCTAGACCAGAGTGGCTAGTTTCCTGACTGCCTACACCAAAGAGAACGCTATCATAAGAAGCGGTGCTTATGTCAAAACCTGTCGACAAGCTGTACTGGTATACACTGTCATTACTGCTTCCAGCTATGTACATCTTAGTTCCGTCAGTGTTGAAAGCTATATCTCTGGGACTAGTTTCCTGACTAGCTATACTAAAACTAACATTATCATAAGTCACATTGGATAAATCTACAGTCCAGCCTGAAGGAACAATCCCAATCTCCTTAAACTCACCGTTCAAATACTGGTACAGCACCTCGTTGGCGGTATCCCACCAGAAGTCACCCGTAGCTGGCGATGTAGGCTCAGTGGCGCTCTCAGTGTACCCTTGCAGGATACCGTTGCCGCCGATCTGAAATGCACCGTTTGGCAAGTCAACCGCAGAGCCACCGTTGATAAGTTCATCTGTCTTGAGTGTACTCATCGGTTATAATCCTGTGCTGTATTGGTAGAGGGTGTCGCCTGAATTGCCGACTATGTACATCTTAGTGCCATCATGGCTAAATGTTAGGCCAACGGGAAGAGTATTCTGACTAGCTACACTAAAGCTAACACTATCATATGAAGCTGTGCTTACATCAAAGCCTGTAGACAAACTATATTGAAAGACAGTGTCGTTGGAAAGACCAACCATGTACATCTTAGTACCGTCAGTGTTAAAGGTTACGCTAGCGGGAAGAGTATCCTGACTAGATACACTAAAGCTGACACTGTCGTATGAAGCTGTGCTTAGGTCAAAACCTGTAGACAAACTATATTGATGTACGCTGTCGCTAGAGATGCCAACCACATACATCTTAGTACCGTCAGTGTTAAAGGTTATGCCATAGGTATTAGTTTCTTGACTAGCTATGCTGAAGCTAACACTATCATATGAAGCTGTGCTTAGGTCAAAACCTGTAGACAAACTATATTGATATACGCTGTCGCTGTCAGTACCAATTATATACATCTTAGTACCGTCAGAGTTGAAAGCTATCTCTCGGATAAAATTATCCTGACTAACTATGCTGAAGCTAACACTGTCATATGAGGCTGCGCTTAAGTCAAAAGCTGTGGACAAGCTGTATTGGTATACATTTTCATCTGAGGCACCAGCTAAATACATCTTAGTACCGTCAGTATTGAAAGCCATGCCTTGGGGATTCGCATCCTGACTGCCTACATCAAGGCTAACATTATCATAAGTCACATTGGACAAATCTACAGTCCAGCTTGCAGCGCCACCGCCCTCACCAATCACACGCTTCCACTCATCGTTGATGTAAACGTCATATGTGTCGTTGGCAGTGTCGTAGAACGTATCACCGTTTGCAGCGGCCTCTGGCTGCGTTTCACCTTCTGTGCGTGTAGGGGCCAACAAACCACTATCAACGCCAGATACCTTCACACCGTTGGTGAAGTTAGGGCTACCCGTGCCAGCACGGTCAGTAATCTTTTTGATCTCAAGGTCGCTCATAGATCATAATCCTGTGCTGTATTGGTAGATGAAATCAGGGCTAGCAGTGTTCCCAATATACACTTTTGTCCCATCATAACTTACACTAGCACCTAGGGCTCCAGCAGGTGTGGCTAGTGTGCTAGAAAACGTAGCAGTTGTAAGATCATAAGCCGAAGATAAATTATATTGATGCAAGCTATCGGAATTAAAGCCCAGTATAAATAACTTATCACCCGCAGTATCAAAAAATATGCTAGTTAAGGATGCCTCTTTGGCGGATATATCAAGACTAACATTGTCATATGATGCTGTGCTTACGTCAAAAGCTGTGGATAAAGAGTATTGATATACTCGGTCCGAATCTCTCCCCCCAGCATACATCTTAGTTCCATCAAAGGTAAAATACAAAGCCATCAGGTATGTTTCTTGAGAGGCAGCAGAGAAACTTACGTTGTCATAAGAAATTGTACTGGCATCAAATGCTGTGGATAAGCTGTACTGATAGATACTATTGGTAGAGATGTCTGCTATAAACATCTTAGTGCCATCAGGGTTAAATTTAATGTTGGCAGGCTGGGTGGATTGTGAGGACAAACTGAACGATACATTATCGTAAGTAGCTGTGGTAGTATCAAAGGCTGTTGAAAGACTGTATTGAAAAACACTATCGCTGCTAACGCCAACCAAGAACATCTTACTTCCATCTGTACTGACCGCTACGGAATAGGGGCTTCCTTCTTGACCCCCCACTGCGAGTGGGTTGGAGTCTAGTGAAAGGTCAGCAGTGTTAAAGGTCCATGAGGGAGCAGAAATAGGAGCAGCAGCCCCAAGTTCAACTTCCTTAAACTCGCCAGCAATATACACCATCACTTTTTCGTTGGCTGTATCCCACCAGATAGCCCCATTCTTAGGGCTGGCAGGCTCAGTGGCGCTTGAATAGTACTCAGCAGTATTCAAAGTGCTCAAGGCGGAGCCAGCAACCGTCAACCCATCCGAAAAGTCAGGTGCACCCGTACCAGCCGCATCAGCGATGTTATCAACTTTGATCTGGGTCATAGCACGAGATACCTTCCGCCTGTGGCGACAGTGACAGTTACACCATCAGCAACCTCAACAGGGCCAACGCTAAGGGCGCTCTGGGTCGAACTGATAGTTGTGTTAGATGAAATGACACGGCCCGCCACGTTGATCGCATCAAACGATCCGCCGCCACCGCTTGCCTGATCGACAAACGTCAGATTGCCGCTGCCGTCAGTCTTGATAACCTGATCTACCGTGCCGTCAGTGGTGGGTAGCGTGAAGGCAGAAACAAAGGATGTCAGGTTTGCGTCATACGCCTGCGCATCCGTGCCAACGACAGGGACATCCGCAGCGTTAGCCAACTCAACCCACGAACCAGCATGGGCGAAGAACATAGCGCCCTCGCCATGAACATGAGCAATCATGCCGTGATTGTCAGTAGCGGAAGGCAGATCACCCGTGGCGGAATAAACATGCACAATCTGCAAGTCTTTAGCCGCTGGGCTGATAAACACATAAGCAGAGCCAGAGAGGCTTAACAGGGAGCCTGTGCTGCTTTCTGTGAGGCTACGAGAGAGAGTGGTGCCGGAAGTCGTATAGACACCCGTACCAATCTCCCACGCATTGCCATCTTCAATGACGTAACGGACGGTTTGACCGTCAGATACACCTGCGTCAGCGAATGATTGATAACCCGCCTCCGCTGAGTTGAGGGTGACGGTGCCAGTCCCAGTTGTCGCCGTAGACATTTTCGCGCGATTGACAAGCGTCACCATATTCTCACCTCAATTTAGTTCAGTAAACAAAGACCCTATTAAGCAGGGTCAGGAATACCGATCTTGAATGAGGCCAGCGAGAACGTGTTGCCGTCAGTCACCGACTGAGATGCAGTCAAAGCGCCAGTCACGAGCAAGCGGCTGTTCGCTGTATCCACCAGCGCATAGTGCGTGGCTGTGCCAGTCGCTGTGATGCTGCCATCTGTGATAGCTGCAACAGTAACCTCACGACCACCACCAGAGCGGTCAGCAGGCGCGCCAATAGAAAGCGATGTGCTGTTGCCCAGTGTGCTTGTGGACGTTGCGTCAGCGTAAGTTGTCGCCTCTTGCGAAGTGACGTGAATTACGTTTGCCTCAGTGTCCAGCACGGTCAAGCCGTTATCGAACACTCGGTTGTCAAGAAAAGCCATGCTAGAAGTCTCCGAGATTTACATGCAAGCGTATATTAAACGATTTTGCTCAACACCGCAATCCTTACGGCCTTGTGGGCCAGACTACATCGCGCGGGTCAGTCGTGTTGGCAGGCAAATCCCGCAAGGCTTGGCGGTAGGTCGCCCATGCAGCCTGATCTACGGGTGCATCAGGCACTTGGGTCCAGTCGGAAGAAGTCAGCAGGCGATCTCGTGACCCACGCAAGTCAATCCAAGCCCGGTCGATCTCTTCTTGTTCAATCGTGCTTGCAGGAATGTCCGCTACAGCACCATCAACAACCATTTGCGTGCTGTGATCGTAGTGGCCCTCAATCAAGCCCTCGCCCTCTCTGGCAGTCACATTTGCTTGGTCTGAGTTTTTGCCACGGCCAGTGAAGCGACCTGTCACCAAATTATAGCGTGAGTATTGATACATCATTTCTTCAACTCCGTAACGACCAGCAGCATAGTTGGTTCAAGCGTGGCATCGCCGGGGCCAGCGTTCCCAATTTGAACATGGATCGTGGTTGAGGTGGAAGTTGCTGTTGTGGTTGCGATTACGCAGGGTACGGCTTTTGTTTCTCTAGCTGAGTACGGAACAACGAATGGATACGTTTCCAAGATTGTTGATCCTTGTAGCAATCTTGCATTTGCCCCAGAGAAGGTTCCTTGACCCTCATTACCAAATACGATTTGCCCAGCAGACCAAATAATAATTTGGTTCCCCACAGTGGTTGATAATGTAACACTTGAGACCGTCCTATAAGTAGCGAGTGAAGCGCCAAGAGAGGACTCATCAACAGCAGTATTAGAAACAGCCTGATCTGCGATTTTAATCGTAGTTACAGCAAGGTTGTCGATCTTAGCGCTACTAATAACAGCATCATTGATCTGTGCTGAGTTAGTGATAACACCAGATGTAGCAAGCAGCCCACCTGTGATCGTGTTGGCTGTGATCTTGTCGCCAGTAATAACACCACCTTGGATAGCAGCACCGTAAATACTGTTTGCGGCGATAGCATTTGCACCGACAGCATTTGCGCTAATCTTACCAGCCTCAATCGCATCATCGGCGATCTGCGCTGTGTCAATAACACCATTGGGTATTTGAGACTGAGCAATGCTCCCCTGCAAGTCGCTAAAACTCTCAGCACCACCAACAACTTGCTCCCAAGCAGAACCCGTCCACTGATACAGCTTTCCATCTGTGCGGTTAAACACCTTCTGACCTGTAAAGTCACCAGAAGCAGGCAGCGAGGTAACATCTTCAATCGCATAAAGACCCTGCTCCGTGAACAGGCTATAAACACCATTCTCAAAGTCAGGATCGTCGATAAAGGTGGTTGTACCAGACACGCCAGACGTGAAAGCAGAGGTGTTGCCGCTATAGTCTACAGCCCGCAGGAAGTAATACTTAGTAACCTGAATGCCAAGATTAGAACGAATGAACTCACTGCCCGCTGATGTCCCAACCAGCGTAGCGCTGCCAGAATTGTTCGTGTCGTTTTCCCAGACCTCAACAAAGTTCAAGTCTGTATCAGCGGGGTTTGTCCAAGACACCGTAATGTAGCGAAATCCACCATCAGCAGAAACGCTGGTCGGAACACCCGGCGCAGTCGTATCGCCGCCAGATGTCAGCGTAACTGTAGCATAAGAACCAGTCGCACCGTTTACGCCAACAGACCGAACCCTGAACGTGTATTCAACGCCATCAACAAGAGGGGCGATCTCAATGCTGCTCTCAGTTGTGGTTGTGCTGGCATATGTGCTGTCAGATGTCTTTTTCCATTCAACATCATAGTAAGACAAGAACGCACTCGCAGCGTTATCCCAATTAAGAATGGCTGAGTTTATCGTTGTGCCATCGCCCTGCAACTGCGTAGCGTCAGAGGCGGTAAGATTAGTAATCGCCAACCCTGCATTAGCAACAGGCAGGTTGCTGTTGTTACCAATGATGTCGGACTCTTCAGCGTTCCAGTCAAATGCAGCAGCGGATGTCTCTTGCAGAGTAAGATTGACCCGCAGATCGCCCGCATCTTGGTTGGACTCAAACTTCCAGCCGACAACCTCAAACTCCTTTTCATCGAAGCCATAACGCTCATTGGTGAAAGCAATGATGTCGCCAACTTCCACATTGAACGCCTCAAGCCCAAAGTCTGCGCTGATCGTCATCTGCTCACGACCACGATAAAGCGTCATCTTAGCAATGCGCTGGGCTGTGGCTGCGCTTGTTGTAAATGGCAGGGGCAAGTCTAGCAGGATTTCATCGCCGCCATCTTCAGTCTGAAATACGCTGCTCTTGATCGCCGGATAGTCAGCAGTGATGAAGTCGTCATTAGCGTTGTTGAATGTGCCTGTCACGCCATTGAAGCTGTCACGCATACTGGATCGCGTGTTCACGTTGATAGGCCCACGCAGGTCATCCAGCGTCAATGTCTTAACAGGAGCCGTGTAAGCGCCGACCTTTAGCTTCCAGTAACCAGAACCCCAGAACAGCGTGCCAGCACAAGCCGTGGACATTTGGCCCAGCACCTTGCCCGTCGGTGAACTCGCCTTCACAATGCCGTTGATCGTGTACCGCTTTTCTGTACCAGACCCGCTGAGACTTACATTCTCATCGCTCTCGTTTGCAGCGGCGGAAAACACCACATCATCAATCGCGCTGTCATTCAGGCCATAGTCGCTTGTGATGTAATCGCGGATGCAAAGCGCAGCATTGTTGCTGTAAGCGGTGACGCCAGTGCGAGGGTCGTAAACCTTCTTACCCTTAACCTTTGCAGTAATGAGCGGCACGCCACTAGCAAAAACAGTGGCATCATATTCATAGCGCACATAGAGGTAAGCAATGCCGTTACCGACAAAACTACTGTCAACGGAAGTCTCCGATTCCAAGTCGCCATCTACCGTTGACTGGTTGCCAAGGTGCTTCCTAATCCTAATCTTGCCATCCCAATCAACCTGCTCATCACCGGAACCTGCGGTGCTAACCAGCCCTGTGTTGGCGTCCCATGTCGCCACCTGATCGTTGATGTAGATGTCGCCAATCTCAGCAACTTCATGCCCGGCAAGAGCGATGATCTGGTGTAGGTACTTATTCTTATCGCCGGTTGACTCATAAAACGTAACAATGCCGCCCTTGCGCACCTCGCCGTAAACAAAGTCAGCAGGCGCAGCAGCATCCCGCGCATTGACCAGCGTTCCCTGCGATCCAAATGAGGAAAAGTCAGGCTTGGGTGCGAGGGCTGAGATAGCCCATGAGGTGACTTGGGAAATTGTAAGAGTTGCAAGGAATGTAGCTGTTGCCGCACTTACGCCAAAAGTTGATGTAAAAAAGAGAGCAACCGTCTCAACGCGGGGAACATTGCTCCAATCATTTGGATTGCGCAGAACATTATACGGAAGATTGTTTTTCATACTCTAACCCACGCTGCATCAATATCGTCTAGCGGCAGATATAGCACGCCAGACTTGTTCAAGAAAGCACCCTTAGTCCCAACGCAGATGCCCATAGCTGCGCCAATAGCCCACCTGCGGGCCTTCTTGGTAGTCAGGAGCGCACCCAATGGCGGGACATGCTTAACACGCTGCAATCGGTCATCCACGGCATCATAAAACAGAGTATAGCCAAACTCCGCCTGCAACTCGCTGACTTTAAGCAGCCGGGTGCCGTCTATATAACGGCCAAGCCAATCATCAGCCCAACCCTCACCGTACATCGCCCTGTAGGCACAATTCGTGAAGGTCAGGCAGTCATGATTGCCCCAAGCAAAAGGCTTGGCCTTGTTCGCCTTCAGGTAGGCGTTCAGGCTTTCTCTAATCTGCATTATCGATCAGGGTTAGGCTGCGGCGGCGCTTGGTTGTTCGACGGCGAGTCGCCTGTTGTGTTTCGGCCCCAGATCACATCACGATCCTGCAACCCAGACACATACGAAAAGAACGTGTCATTTGGATGCCTAGACTGGTGGTTCGCTTCAGTGTAGCGGCGATTGGATGCTTTCTCCAAGCGGACCAGCTTGCTCTCAACGGTTAAGGAAATGGTGCTCGTGTCACCGCCATCCTCAATCGTCATAACGTCCATCAGGCCGCTGAACACCTCAATCGTCGTGCTATCAGTCGTGCCAAAGTAAACCTTGCACTCACGCCGCTGATAAGGCTCCTGCAATGCCAGCGAAACCAAAGTCGCATCAATACCGCTTAGTTGCAGCGTGATCCGCTTGGCTGAGATGTCATTGACCTCTTCAAGCCCGCTGATACTCAGCAAGTTCCCTGTGCCAATGTAGGTGTCAGAGCGAATAGTGCGTTCGCCGTAGCCCGTCCAAAACCGAACAGGCGATGTGTCGAAGTTCATCTCAACAGCGTAGAACGGCTCAACCTCTGGCTGGCTCAGGGCCGTCAGAAGCGATGCTGGTGTGCTACGGGTCATATTGCCTCCATCGCGCTGAAGCTGATGCCGTAGATAGAAGCGTTGTTGATGCTCCAGTTGGTCTCGTTAGTCATCAGCCTAAACTTGCCAACAGCGTTGCTCAAGGTGATTGATTCAGTACGGGTGCCGCGAACATGGGGCCAAACCTCAAGCGAAGTCTGCCCACTTGCATTCGTGCTGGCGTTCTCCAAAACCTTGTGCAGCGTAGCATCTGCGCCACTGCCGATCTGTATGTAGTCCCCCGCAAGGAGCCAATTAGATTTATTGTTCGATGCCCCCGTGACCGCAATCGTACCCCCAGTCTGACTGGTGATAACAGGCGTTCCGGGGAATGTTGAAGCCAGTCCGCGTGGCGTGCAAGCAATCGGATCACCCAGCAAAAATGTACCAAACTGCCCCCGGAGGGAAACAAGCCAAGCAACCCACTGCTCCGCGTCAGCCCGCTTCATTGGCGGCAGGGACACATCTGCTTCCCATGATTGACCTGAGTAGGCGTGAGACTGACCAGCAAACGTAAACGGGCTGCGAGAGTAGGCAACAGCGTTTTTCGCGCGAAGATCAATCTGAGCAACACCTGTATGGGTCAGGAAACTCCGAGGATAAGATATAGCCATTATGAAAACGCCTTTCCGTATGAGCCGCCCTGACGCTTGGCATCAAGCACCGCAGCCTTTGACGCTTCAACCATTCTAGGCAGAAGCGCGCTGACCTCAGATCGCGTGACGCCGCTTTGGAACGTGTTGTTCTGGATGACAGTCACGCCATCGCCGCCACCGTTAGCCATGTTGTTCGTCTGGGCTGCACTCAGAACGCGCCCGTTTACTTTAGGCACAAACAATTCCCTGCCATGCTCACCCGTCACATAAGGTTCGCCAGCCGTCACAGGACGGCCAGAAGCAGCAGGCCTAATCGGTGGACGCAGGCTGGTTGTTGGAGCACCCCCGGCACCCCCGGCACCCCCGCCAAATGCGCCTGTGATTGCGCTGACTAAGCGCTGAACAACAAGTACGCGATACAGTTCCTTGATAATCTGAGCCGCCATAGACTTGAAAGCATCCTTAGCGGACTCAGTGCCATCAATCATAGACATGAAGGTGCTTTCCATGCTGCCTTCTACAGTTCCCATGATGTTATCAAAATCTTCCGCACTCGCGCCAAGAGCGTCAAAAGCAGAAGGCACAGTTGCTATAGCTTCCAGCAAGCCAGAGATGTCGGTCGCGGCACGAGCCGCCCCGTTACTCAGGCGATCTGATAAAACTACTGGCTCAACAAGGCTGTCACCAAAAGAAACCATACCGTTGCTTGCGTTAGACAGCGCCTCCTCCAAGGCTTTTATATTTTCCTTTGTTCTAATCAACTGCTCGGACATTTCGCTATCAGCGGCGAGCATATCAGCCTGCTTGTTGAGCATATCTACTAAAGATTGCTGCGTTTCATCATAGCTGGCTGCGTTCAGTAGCGTTCGCTGCCCCAGCGCACGCATCGCGTCTCTTGCGGTGTTTATTCTTTCCATTAAGGATGAATACTCATCGCTGCCTAAGGCATTCGCGCGGTTTTCTGCAATGATAGCCTTTACGTTTTCATGCCTAGACTTAGCTTCTTCTAGCTTTTTAGAAGCTGCATCAACAGACATCGCAGTAGAACGGCCTAAGGTAATCTCTAACTTCTGAGACTGAAGAATTTCATCGCCAAGAGCGAGAACAAGGTTTGAGGTTGCAGTTTCAAGATCACTTTGCGGGTCTAGGAAGCGATCAACAGCCTGAATAGCAGCAACGGTGTTCTTTACGATTGCAGCGAAGCCCTCGGCTGCACCCACAAGAATTGGGGCCAACTCTGAAAGCGCAACAGAAAGTTGCGCCCTAATAATAGCAGAAGCCGCGTCCAATCGCGTTTGTGCTTCTTCTGCGCTGCGAATTAACTCTTCATCTATAACAGCACCGGCGGAATTAGCCGCAGCCTGCATTTCGCCAAGAGCAGATGAACCGCTGCGCAACATGTTCACCATCGCAACGCCTTCACGCCCAAACAAAGCGGCAGCTTTAGCCGCTCGCTCTGTGGGGCTTCCAATTTGAGCCATTTCATCCGCAACGACCTTTAGCGCATCGTCAATAGGTATTGACGTTAGTTCGTCAGCCTGAAGCCCCATTTCCTCAAGAGCTTTTTTTGCTGCGCCAGTGCCCATCTCGGCCTCGCCAAGACGCTTGGAAAAACGCTCAAGGCTTGATGTAAACTTTTGCTGGGAAACACCTGCGCCCTCAGCAACGAAACGCAACTCTTGCAAAGCGTCAGTCGAAATCCCGATCTGGTCTGCCTTTTTGCCGATCTCATCCATTTCAGTTGTGATCTGCTTAACCTGCGCGATTATCATACCTGCACCAAGCGCAGGTAGAAAACGGCGAGCCGCTGTAGCGAGCATGTCAAATTTAGCCGATGTCCCTTTCAGGCTCTTGTTCGACTGCTTAGCGAAACGCTCAACACGCTTTTGGTTTCGCTCCATTGCTTTCGTGAACTCTTTGTCACGAGCGTTCAGGATGATGTTGAGTTGTTCTGCGCTAATTGCCATCTACCCGCTCCACAAGTTCACGATATTGCTGAGCCGTCATGGCATCAGAACCAGCTTTCTTTGGCGAGTGTGCATCAGACCACCCCTCAAAAACAAGCCATGTGTCTTTTGGCACCATATCACGGATTTCTTCAGGTTTTAACCCTGCAACAATCCCGTTCTTTATCATGCCTCTGACGTTCAGCCTTCTAGGGTTTGGTCCGCCGTCTTTTTTTTTACATCCGACTCTTCAACTGCATCAGGCATGAAAGCAACACCCAAGGCTGCTTGCCCGATCTGGAAAAGCCGCATCAAGTCAGCGGGAGAACACTTGGCAATAACTTCATCTGCCTCATGATCCTTCATACCACCACCAACCAACGCTAATGCCAGCAAATCACGGACCTCAACACTGGAAGGCTTGGTGCCACGGCCAAAGAACCCGTCCCAAAGTTCAAAGATGCCACGATGCTTGTCCTCAAACCGCTCAATCTCACGATTGCGGAGCCGGAACGTATAGGAGGTGTCGCCGATATACTCGACAACACCCCCGCGCGGCGCTTCAGCCGTGATGCTCATTTATGCCGCCGTAAAGGTGACTACACCGTTGCTTTCAAGAGACAGCGAGTAAGTCACGCCGCCTTCCGTCTCGCCACCGAACTCAAGCGATGTGATGCGGAACCCGCCAGCATATGTGCCAAAGTCAGGCACGACGATCTGCATATTGACCGCGTTATCAGCAGACATGGCGACAGTGTTCATACGAGCCTCTGCCGTGCTGTCCTCAAAGAAGCCGTCACCGGAAACAGCGACGTTCTTCAGGCCAGCGAGCGTTTCAGTCCACAGCGCACCTTCTGGTGCCGTGCAATCTGGCGTCGTAACGTCAATCGAAGAGTTGTTGATTGTGAGCGACTTGCTGTTCAATCCACACAGGTTTGCAAAAGTTTCAGATGCCTCGCCGTCGCCGATTTTGACCAGCAGGGCGCGTCCAAGTTGTTTAGCCATCATCGGCCTCCTTTAAGAGCGCTTGCCCAGAGCGCGGAAGTTCAGGCGGTATCAAGCATTGCTTGAAGTGCAATGACGGCTGTGTAACCACGGCCATCACCATCTCTTGTGACAGAAATCGTGTCAAAAATCAATTCGACCAGCGTATAGCCAGTCACTGTTACTGCGCTCTCCTGACGATGCAGAGCGTCTTTCACAGCCTCAACAATCCGCGTTGCCTCAACCCGGCCAGAGGCGCTGCGAGAATGAGCCTCCAAGCTAATATCAACCAGCGAACCCTGCGCGGTGTCAGTGTCAAATGCGCTGGGCTGGATCGTGTTGAAACGCAAGTAGGGATAGACAACATCCTGCGGAGGCTCATCATAAATGCGCGTCGAAACCAAATCGGTCACGCTACTTGCCGACTTTAATGCCGCCAGCAGACCCTTTTGTGTCGCCAATGCGTAACCGTCAGCCATTCATCGCATCCTTGATCGCTTTGTTAAGGTTGCGCTGAACAGTGCGCTTGTGCCGATCAGCAATCATCGCCTTCACTTCCCGACGGAACTGATAGCCATATTCCATATTGCCCCAGCCATAGTTGATCGCATTTGCAGCCAACCCATCCTCAAACTCGCCTTCATAAAAGTTGATGAAGCCAAATATTTCGCCGTCACGCACCTCAACATTACCGTTGATGCCGTCCTTCAGATCACCTTCCAGCACTGGCACAATAGAGCGCGCTTTGCGAACGCCAGAATTGACTGTGCGCCGAATAGACTTTTCCAACGCCTCATGCGCTTCTTTCGGCAGGTCTTTCATTTGCCGCATCAACTTTTTATGGCCTGTAACCTTCACGATGCGACGCCCTTTTCCAAGACGAACTCCATCAGAGTGTCCTTAGCGTCAACCTGCATCACATCCTTGATTGCCCAAGTGATGCCCCGTGCAATAACACGGTCAGCAGCCGTCACAGCCGATGTAACGCTATCTGAACGCACACGCAGCGTTGCAAGCGCCTTGTCCTGCAAAGCGCCGCCCGTAATGCGCTCACGGCCTTTCTGCTCGCGCAAATCAGCCGATCTGGTAGCCAAGTCGGACCAGCCACTATACACGTTACCATAATCGTCAGCAGCGCCCTCAGAGAGGCGCTGGAAGACAACACGGTCACGCATTAGGCCAGCCTTAACCATACCAGCAGTTCCGGTGCATGTTCAGCAGGTTCTCATATCCAAATGGTACATTGGATAGTTCGTCCATGCCGGTCTGCTCGCGGTTGTCATACCAGTGGCCGATCAGCATCATCATCGCGTGCCGGATCGTATCAGGTACATCAGAAGATGCGTCCCCGTACCCAATTTCATACTCAATTTTAATTGCATCTTGACGGTCCTGCGCGACAGGCCAAGAAAAGCCCTCTTTTGGCCCAACCTTGCTCGCAAACTCAGTTCCGAAAACTTCATAATTGTTGATGTCATCGGTCTGCAAAACGCCGTCTTGATCGTAATACTTAACCGCGGTCACCGCCTGAACAGGTCCAAGGGTCAAAGGCACGCTCTGAGCGGGATTGGATGACAGCCACTGCGCCCATTTTTGAGTTATCATCGCCTGCCCCAAAGCGCCGCGCACATCAGTGTAAGCAACAGCGACATTGATTAGGCGAGAAATGATAACGTCATCATCACCATGCTCAACCCGCAACTGCTCCTTGACTTCCGCAAGTGAAATGGGAAGCCGTGCAGGCGGGTCCACGATCTCTAGCGCGTGGTGACAGGCGAGTGGCTTGACCATGATTTAGTCTTCCTTGACAGCAGTCTCAACTTTGCGCTTCTTGACCGCGCGCTCAACCTTTGGAGCGACAACAGGCTCCGCAATGTTCGCCTCAATATAACGCTTGGCCTCTGCGTCATTGCAGTCAATGATGTCGCCTTCATTGTGCGAGAAATCAATTCCAGCCATCGAAGTTAGCAGTTTCACTTTAGGCATTTGGGCCTCCTTTCGGCTTAGTAAGTGGGCCAGTTTCCCGGCCCACCCATAAACCGACTTACGATGCGGCTGTGATAAGGTGCTTAACAGCGGCTGTGTTGGACAGAACACCGTCGAAGCGGATGTAGCCCAAGATGCCGAAGTCAGGCGCAAAGCGCTCACGAGCAACGTAGATGCTTGGCGCGCCTACCTTGCGAACGTAGAACTTGGACATATCACCAAACAGCATGACCTTTTTGGCCGCTGCGAGGCTGTCCATCGCTTGGTTTACAACAACGTTGTAGCCCAACAAGTTCTGTGGAACGCCAGCTTGATAGTTGCCCATCTGCCACAGGTAGTTGCCGTTGCCGTCTTTCAGCTTGCGAACCGCAGCAAGTGTGCTGTCGTTCATCATGATAGCTGTTGCAGGCGAGTTGCGGTAAGCTGGGTCAACAGAGTGGATCAGGTCAATGATCTCATCTGCGGTGACAGCAGCCGTCGCAGCAGCTTCTTTACCTTCAGCAGAGTTGGTGACGATGCCTTCAACATCAGAAGAACCGGAACCAGTTGTCAGCTTGTCGTTAGCGATGCGGCCAAGGCGCTCACCAATCAACTCACCCAACAGGCTTTCCATGTTCAGGATGCTGTCTGCATTCAGTTCCGCCGACCAGCGAATCCACTCAGAGTCGAACGAGAACGCACCGACGTTTTTCTGACCGAATGTAGCGTCTTTGCCGCCGTCATCTGTAGGCTGTGTGCCTTCAGTGTGCGCAACAGCAGTCACGGCTGTGTCGTCAACAGTTGGAATGTTGAACGGACGGCCATCAGCAGAGTTGATAACTGTGAACAACTCGTTGCCGTACATTGGGCCAGTCGCGATCATCGACTTTTCAATGAAAGTCGCCAACTCAGTTGGCACAGTGTAACCACCAGCCGCGTCAGTTGAGCCAACCTGTGCACGGTGCTCACGCAACACGTTGCGAACTTCTGCGTCAACAAAAGCATCACCACCAGCAGCGATCATCTCAGCGAAAGCAGCGCGGTAGTCCATTTTGAAACCTTCGTCCACAGCAGGTGCGGAACGGTTTTCAAATGTTGGGCGACGGTCAAGGTCAACATCATCGCCAGCGCGAAGTGCCGCTTCAACCTTACCAAGACGCTCAGCTTTAGCCGCCAGCTTGTCGTGATCTGCCATCATCGCATCGAACTCACGCTCGATTTCTGCGGCACGGTCTTCTGGTGTGTTGTCTGTAACTTCAGACAATTTGGAACGGGCCTCTGTGGCAATATTTGCCATTTGCTCCCGCAGTGATTTAAGATCAGCCATGCTGGCCTCCTTTTTCATTTGCCTTGCCCAAGGGCTGGGAAAGATTGGGCTAAACAGCGGGAACCGCCGTTATCTCTTACAGCTTAGCCTTCATGCGAAGGCGTCGTGCCGCTTGTGACTTCTGCTTTTCCGCACGATGCTGCTGCAACGCACGCAAACCGATTTCTGTGCCATCATAAGCTGGGGTCGTTACGATTGACACATCATAAAGCTGTAGGTCTTGAATGCTGCGGCGAGGCATATCACCACTGTCATCCCACTCTTGACGTGTCGGGACAAATGCAAACGACATCTTGTCAAGATCGCCACGCTTCATCTTAGGTACGATACTGCGAACGTCTGGATCGCTTGCATCTAGGTAAGTGTCCACAAACAAGCCGCGATCATCTTCACGCAGGCTCAAAGTACCTGAACGAGTGCGCGCCAATGGCAATCCATCGTGGTTAATCAAGAAGACAACATCATCGTTGCGCTCAAGCGCACTCTTAAATGCGCCACGCTCAATGACCTCACGGAACATGCCGCCGATGTTTGTCTCTTCACCAAATACAGCAGCATACCCAGTAACACGGATGCCGCCGTCATCTTCGGCACGAACCTCAATGCGCTTGGTCGGACGGAACTCGCGCTCTTGCTCTTCTGCAATCTCAGGCTCTTCGTATTCTTCAGACTTACCGAAAACAACAATCACTTCGTCTTCAGTCTCTTCAATGCGCTTGATGTGGCGCTTCTTCTTGCCATCCTCATCGTAAGCGCGCGCCGAAACCTTAGTGAGAGTGCTGAACTTGTGTCCAACGCGGGTGCCAGAAGGCCCCCAGCCATCCTCAACTTCACGATAAACCATAATTAACGCAGCAGGGTCATCCTCAGTGCCAGTGATGGTGAAGTCTGTGTCAGGCACGTCAATTTCGCCGTCACGCACAATGCGCTCAACTTGGCCGTAGACTTCGCCACCCGAACTGTCCCAAGTGACGTAATCATCAACGCTCAATTCATCAGGTTCTGCGCGATGCTGCATTGTAGCCTCCATTTGTTGCGACAATACCACAGAACTGCGCTCATCGTCCACTTGTTCTAATTGAGCGTTAGCCCAAGACCTGCCAGCGTCACCGCCCCAGAGCGCCCACGCGATGCGACCGTTGCTTGGATAGCCATCCTCGCCGGGACGGAAGCCTTCAGCCTCCTTGTCCACCTCATGCCGCGAAAAATAACTAGCCATGCGCTGCACGGTTTCCATGCTAAGGTTTTCGCCGTTTGAAATGTCACGCGCACGAGCGATGCCAACCTCAGTTCCGCCGCGACCAAATTCACGACGCCAAGAAAGGCCGCGCTCAGCCTCTTCACGCATTGCCTTATTCGGTGTCGGCATTAAAACCCCCAACCTGCGCAGAGATTGGAACAGTTGCACCCTGCACCATCAAGCTGTCGCCACCATCAACAGGCGGCATATTCTCAATCGTGCGCACCTCATTCGGCGTGCGGATCGCGTTTTGGATTGTTGTCGCGTGCGCATCCATGCGGGTCTTGAAGTCGCCACGCAGAAGGCCGTCAACATTGAACTCGACGTATTGCTTGGACCCGCGCGGGAACAGCTTCAGGTTCATTTCTTGCTCAACCTGCTCAATCCAGCGCTTCAGCGTGTGCTTAACAAACTGCAAATCCTGCTGCTCAGTGTTGCTGAACGTCCCGTGCGTAAGGTCTTGCAAGAATACAGGCGGCAGGCTGTATATACGAGCGATCTGCTCAATGCTAAAGCGCTGCAACTCAATAAGCTGCATTTGCTCTGGGTTGAAGCCGATCTGCTTCATTTCGTGACCCATTGGCAGCGCCATCACAGGCCGACCTTCACGCGCCAGCTTGGCAGTGGTCTTGGCAACGTCATCTGACGCCCTGCTGGCCGCTGCGCCGCTCTGGAACGGGCCTTGCAGAACGACGGGCGGGATACCACCGCTCTGGAACGCCTTAGCCCCGTAGCGGCTGGCTGCGATAGCCATGCCAATCGCATCTCGGTTCGTAGAGATTGGGCCTCGCACGTCCAAGCCGTTTGATTTCAGCATAAATGGCACGTCAAGAACTTCAGCCGCAGAATAGGTTTGCCCCTTGTGAAGGTAAACCCGAACCTGACGACGGCCCTCTGTGCGATGCTCAACTCGCGTGTATTTTGGGTCAAGCGGCCAAAGGTTCTTCACAGCGCCATTGCCAGAGCGCTCGATGTAAGTAACGCAACGTCCGCCAGTGAATACCTGATCGAACATATACTTGCGCCACTCAAACGACGACATGCTGTCGTTCGCCACATCGTGCAGTATGCCTTCAAGCGGACCTGTCGCCCGCTGACGACCCTTTGTCGTCTTGCGGTAAACGTGCAAAGGCAGACCTGCCAACGTGCCACTCAGAAAGTTGACCGCAGCCCAAACCGCAGGAACGCCTAGCGCCGTGTCAGTGTTGACCGTCACGCCTGCGGAAGCCGTCATTTCACCCCAGCCCATGACTTGCAGAAAGTCTTCTGCCGACACAGGAGCGTTTGGGTTTTCAAGATTGCGACTTTCCGTTTTGCGGAAGCGGTCAAATAATGCCATCACGAGCGTCCTCGATGTTTGTTGCAAACTAGCACATCAAGCACTTATCGTAAAGTCTGGGTCATCCCAAGGCGATGAAGCGACCACATGCTCAACCATAGCCTCGCTGCCCAGCGCCATAGCCAACGCCACCAGTCCGTCAATCCTGCCGATAGACTTTGCCTTGTTCAGCTTCCTGTTCCCCGCTGGATCGCGCTCAGCAATCGCATTGGCCGCGCACATATTCATCACAGGATTGTCACCGTGCGCCAGCTTGTGATCCACCACCAGCCGCTCTAGCTTATCAACAGCCGGGGCCATGTCCTTGAAACCCTGACCGAACGGCTGCATCGGCAACTGCACGCCAATCGTGTCTAACTCACGGGTGAAATCGTTGATACGCCATCGGTCATAGGCCAACAACTGCAAGTCAAAGTTCTCAGAAGCCTCTGCAACATGCTGAGCCACAACAGCAGGTACAATCACCGGTCCATCAATCAAGGTGATGTAGCCCTGCTTGGCCCACACGTCATAGGGAACCTTGTCTTCTTTGGCGCGCTCCCTGATGCCGTCAGCAGGCATAAAGAACTGCGGAACGACGTGATACTTGTCACCGTCGGGGAACACCATCACAAAAGCCGTCAAATCTCGGCTGGATGACAGGTCCAAGCCCGCAAAGCACGTTGCGCCGCTGTCAATCTGCGGAGATGCCTTGTTCGCTTCCCACTCGCCACGGTTTAGGAATGGGCTAGTCGCCTCAATCCGCTGGTTCAGGAAAAGCCAGCGAAAGCTGTTTTCTTTTGCAGGCAATCGTGCCGCCTGCTTGGCGAAGTCCTGCAAATCTTTCAGGCCACGAAACTCGCCAAGAGCCGGGTTGGCCGCCTTCCACGCAGCCTTGTCCATAACCTCGCAGTCTTCTGGTGCCGTATATACATGGCTGACAATCCGCCTGTCTTTTGCATTGGCGGCATCGTCAAGCCAAATGCTAAACAAGTCGCCGTCAGTCGCAGCCTGCGTGCTGATCGCAATCAACAGCGGGTCGTCGTGCGCGCCCTGCGCCGTCTCAATCGCCTCAATGAAACTGTCAGTCGGGCCACGAACCTGACCCACCTCATCCAAAATCGCCAAGACAGGCGACAATCCGTGAGCCGTGCCAGCCTCCGCACTGATCGCCCGATACTCAACATTCATCGGCAGGCCGACCAAAGACTTCTGCGAAGGCACGATCTTGATAAGCTGAGATAGACGCGGAGAAAGCCTGACCATTTTCTCTGCCAGCTTAAAAACTAGACTGGCCTGCTCGCGGCTGCGAGCGCCGCTGATGATCTGGCTGTTCTGCCTCGCCTCTGGTCCCACGATGTGCGCCAAAAGGATCGCGGCAATTAAAGCCGACTTTCCGTTCTTTCTGCCGACGCTGAGATATGCGCGACTGGTTCCCTTGGGGTTGTCGTAAACATCTAAGATGAACTTGCGCTGGAACGCCATCAGCTTGAGAGGCTGGCCGACCAGCTTGCCCTCTGGCACAGGGCAGAAAGCCTCAACAAACTTGCAGACCTGCTCTCCGCGTGTGGACATCAGTTAGGCAAGGCGATCAAGCCGCCCTCCGATGCGTCATCAATCGCTGAACGCGCAGTCTTCACATTTTTAGCACTAGCGTTCAGGGTGCGCGGATCGCTCGCCTGCTGATTCAGGGACATTGAGCGGATCACCGCAAGCTGCCTGCGCTCAACCGTGTCGATGATCGCCAAAAGCGGATTCGGGATTTGTGTGCCGCGCTGGTTTTCAACAATCGCACCCTGCGCCTCAAGCTGCGCTTGATACTCGCGAATGTCAGCCTCCATCTTCACGACTTTAGCCAGCAGAAGCAGGTCCATGTCCCGCCAGTCCTCGCGTGCGCGCGCGCGCGTGAACTGATCCCATATTACGCGCTCAGCGTCATTCCGCAACTCGACACCCTGCGGTACAGGGACGCCCTCAATCGCGCCTCTGAAGCCCCCGAGAGCCGCTGTGACGCTGTTTTTATCGCTACGCTTCTTCTGACCCATCTTTCCCTCAGTTTTTCCGTAAACGCGCAAAAAGTAAGT
>Ga0209953_1000252_pt1 | contig 20881 bp, 7 predicted proteins | sample SalPonred_H2O_MG_FD_185713 | JGI IMG/M metagenome (GOLD analysis project Ga0209953, IMG submission 185713) | Salt pond water microbial communities from South San Francisco under conditions of wetland restoration - Salt Pond MetaG... | ecosystem: Environmental > Aquatic > Non-marine Saline and...
GCTCTGTGGTCTTAAGCCATACACTGCCTGTTGGAGCTGGGCTTGTGTCAGTTGACTTAAACTCTGGAACATTAGTGTGAGGTGCAATAGCAAGGCTAGGTGCTCTGTATGTACCGGCAGTCAAACCTAGCACTGTTAGGGCGTTTTCACTGCCGCCACCGTCTGCAATTATCAGCTCACCGCCAGTTGCAGTACTGTCTACAAACAGTTCAAGTGTGTTTGTGTCAGTGTTGTGTGCGGCTGTTACACCTGCTCCGTTCATGTCAAAATTGATTTGCGAAGCAATTTGTGAAATTGTAGTGCCGTTTGCAATTGAAACGTCTGTTCCGTTAATCTCAATAATAAATCCGCTAGTGACTGTAGGGTTAGCAACAGTTGATGTAACCGCTGGCCAACTTCTCTTCCACTCATCTGAACCTACTTCTACCCATGAACCGCTTCTGTTCTTGTACCATACACGGTTTTGAGTGTTTGTTGTATCGATGGCGTATTCACCAATTGCACCAACAGCGCCGCTTGGTGCTGACTGTGTTGATGTAGGATCTGCAAGATCGCTGGTTTCAGTGATTACTATAGTATTAACCGTTGAGAAACTTTGTCCTCCTGTGGTTGTAACAGGAGCCGCATTCCACTCTAAGAGTCCGAAGCGTGTGTTCTGTGTATCAAACCAATATGCACCGTCGGCTGGTTCGCCACCTGGAGCATTTGCGCTAGGCTGTAGTTTACCAAGATCAATGTCTGCTCTAACAACAAATACCTGATTGGTAACACCCAGCAATGAATAAGCAGTTTGCAAGCCATACTCGTTTAGCTCGCCACCGTGAATCATGTTGCCGTTTGAATCTGAATAGAAAGTTGGATCTCCGAATAGGTCTCCGAGGTCCTTTTGACTGGTTAGCAAGAACGGTCTTCCTGCATTTGCTTTTGTAGTTCCCTCTGCAACTCCCGTACCACCAGCGTTCAGCTTGTTCTCTGCTGACGCTACAAATATCATTGGTACTGTACCAGGGGCTGCGGGCGTGTAAAAACTTTCATCAATTACATTGACTTCTACACCCGGTGATACTAATGCCATCATTTTTCTCCTTAAAGGTTTTAATACTAACGTATTTATTAAGATTTCTATAAATCTACCTGTTATAACCAGTGGAAAAGGGACCGAAAAGGTGTGCTAAATACAATATGCGTCCATTATGTGTTTGTAAACAGCGTCCAGCCGCCGTAAATTACCACAAAGAAGGTAGAACTTACTATCGGAAAAAATGCGAAACCTGCCTAAGACACGGCAAGGTGGGATATGGAATTCCCCGTTGGCGACAGGCTGGATACGAAAAGAAGGGCTTCTGTGAGAAGTGTGGGTACACATCTAAACACTCAGAACAGTTTGATGTGTACCACACCGATGGTGATTTGAACAACTGCTTGCCTCACAATCTCAAAACCATATGCGCAAACTGTCAAAGGATTTTACAGAAAGAAGGCAGTAAATGGAAGCAGGGTGATTTGATACCTGACTTCTAACAGTCGCCGTATTTTTCTAAACGCTCAATTTCTGCGTCAATGTAAAATTTAATTTTCTTAGCATCACGCAGTCGGGGTGAATGTTCCACTTCGCCGTAACGATACACAGCACGGAATATTTCAGCCATCTGTCCGTTCATGTTCTTGTATGAGATTAAGTCTTGCAGTTCCCTGGGGCTATCGGGTAGTTCGTAATAGTTTGCGGTGCTTCCGTCACTTACAGATTTCTTTGCCATAATGTTCTTCTCCTATAAGGTACATTATAACAAGAGTTGTGGAGGGTGTCAACCGATGGTGAAGCCGTATCCTACGCCGCCCGGCACTTGTGTCTTGACTTCTTCTTCCAGCTTGTCCATTTCGGCTTGTGCTTCTGCTTTGAGCGCATCACCGTTAAGTGTGCTTCCGCCCTGAGGACCCGCTATAGTTGCAAACTTGCTGCGTGCTTCGCCCAGCATGTATTTGCAACTGGCGAGCGTGTAATCCTTAAGCCACTGATTGGCAAGATAGTCACTGATAAGCTCTGAATCCGGACGGTAGTTGTACACATACATCATCAGCGTTTCCTCTGTTCTAGGACGCTGAAGCAGTGTGAGTTTTTTGGTTGTGCTGTTCCACTTGAACTCAATAAAGCTTCCAAACATTCTGCCTACCAGTTCTTGGTATTGTGAGAACATATCGTAAGTTGCAATGCCACCTAGATTTGAGCTTGATAACAGATAGGTGTTTGTGTATGCTAGGTTAAAGGGTTCGAAGATGCTTCCGCCGTCTCCTCCGCCTGTGCGTGATCCCACACTTCTGCGAAACAATTGACGCACTTCCATTACTTCTTTGGGCAAGGTATATTCGTTTTGATCCTCTACCGTGGGCATAAACATATAGCTTTCTTCCACGGCATTGTCGCTTCTCTGTCTAAACCGTGTCAGTGCTTTGGTTAGTGCTGTTTCGTAGTGTATAGGATCAAGCTCTACATCCACCATACCGCCGCCTAGGAATGTGTTTACATAATCGAATATTTCTTGCTTTTGGGTAACTAAATCGCTCATATTGTTCTCCGTATTGTATTTATTCGTTACGATAAATATGTTTAACCAATAGGAGAACGGCTATTCCTCGTCTTAGTTTATACAAGCCCGAACGCGGTAACGATTACGAATTTCTAGACAAGCAAATCGAAGAGATGTTTGTGGTAGGTGGTACCGAAATCAATATTCACAAATATCTAGGAAGCAACAATCTATCCGACGATGAAGCTGATGCAGTACAACCACAATACGATGCTGTGAAAGAAACCAATATTCAAGACTTGCTGTTCCTTGAAAACAGAGACAGAAAGTATGATCCGGATATCTATAAAACCCGCGCCATTTACAACGTGCAAGATATAGATTTTGACCTGAGTGCGTTTGGATTGTTCTTGAGCAATGACACGCTGTTTATGACTGTGCACATTCGCAACATTGTGAAAACACTGGGCAGAAAACCTCTCAGCGGTGATGTCATAGAACTTCCGCATTTGAAGGACGAATATGCCCTTAATGATTATTCAGTGGCACTAAAGCGTTTCTACGTGATAGAAGATGTAAACCGTGCCTCAGAAGGATTCAGCCATACTTGGTATCCGCATCTTTACAGGCTGAAACTGAAACAGATTTACGACGGACAAGAATTCAAAGAAATACTGGACTTGCCAGCCGAAGAAGAAAATCCAGGCGGAGACACGCTGAGAGATTTGCTGTCAGTGTACGACAAAGAAATGCAAATCAATGATGCTGTTATCAAACAGGGCGAAGCTGAAGCACCCCTCAGCGGATACGAAACAAACCATTTCTACACCGTGACTAGAACAGAAGACGGGCAGGTAGATTTGCGTCCTGCCACGGATACCGAAGTTGACAGCACAGGTGTAAACACTTCAGAAGTTGTTCCTCCTGCAAGACAGGGTTACACGGGCTATCTGCTCAATTACGGTGACGGTGAAGCACCCAATGGGGCGGCGTTTGGAAGTGGCATACAGTTTCCACTGGACAACGAACGGGGTGATTATTTCATGCGCACTGACTTTTTGCCCAACAGGCTGTTTAGATATGACGGCGAGCGTTGGATTAAGGTAGAGGATTCTCTCAGAGAAACACTCACCAATAACAACACCAGAAGCACGCAGAAAGCAGGCTTTATCAACAACACCGCTACAAACAGCATAGGCGGTGAGACGGTACCAGAAAGACAAGCTCTAAGCAAAGCTCTTAGACCCAAGGCGGATAATTAATGGAATTTTTTTACGACGGGCAAATACGCAGATATGTCACGCAGTTAATGAGACTGCTCAGTAACTTTCCTGTGAGATACGGTGATGGCTCCGTCAAAGCTATTCCGGTAGTGTACGGTGATATTACACGTCAGGTTGCAAACATTATTCGTGACAACTCAGAAAACAAACTGCCCAGCGCACCTAGAATGGCTGTGTATCTCACAGGACTGGAGCAGGACAGAGATCGCACACAAGATGCCACGTTCATCAACAAGCTGAACATCAAAGAACGTGCTTACGACGAAGATGGTGAAGAGTATCTTAATGTTCAAGGTAAGAATTATACTGTAGAAAGATTGATGCCAACACCTTATTTGCTTAAGGCAAACGTTGACATATGGACGTCTAATACCGATCAAAAGCTTCAGGTAATTGAGCAGATAGGTGTATGGTTTAATCCAACTCTGGAGCTGCAAACAACAGATAATTTTGTGGATTGGACCAGCATTACCACACTGGAATTGGAAAACATAAACTGGAGCAACAGAACTATTCCCGTAGGCGTGGACTCAGAAATAGATGTTGCTACATTGAGCTTCAACATTCCTATATACATATCTCCGCCCGCAAAAGTCAAGAAGCTGGGCGTTATCACAAACATTATTACCAGTATGTTCAATGAAGACATTGGTGACATAGAAACTGGTGTTTCTAGACCCATAACAAACGCATACGATGATGCAATATCTCCAGGTGTAACAGAAAATCAATTTGGTAGAAAGTCTGTGACAGAAAGCACAGACCAAATGGCGAACGTAAACTACCTCAATTATGGAGCGTACATAGACGGCACAACTGCACAAATTATACACAGAGGTGCAGTGGGCAGTGTTAACTGGAGAGACGTTCTAGAAAGCCTGCCAGGACAGTATATTGCGGATATCAGCAGAATATTTTTAGAAAACAAAGATTCAGATGCTGTGGTTACAGGTTCAATCAGTCTTAATCCACTAGATGAAAGCAAGCTCAGCATAAACTGGGATTCAGACAGCTTTCCTCAGGACAGCATTATATCAGGTCCTACAGGTGACAAAACCACAATCGACTATATTATTGATCCTCAAAAATTCAATCCTACCACAGTAAAGCAGGCAGGCACACGACTGTTGTTGTTGGATGATGTTGGCAACGAACTTGCCACAGAAGGAGCCGCCGCTTGGAAAAACACGGACGGTACACGCTTTGTTGCAAGTGCAAATGATATTGTAGAATGGGACGGTGCACAGTGGCACATTGTGTTTGACAGCAGTGAAACTTCTGCAGTGACATATGTTACCAATTTGAATACCAGTGTGCAATACCGTTATGCGGACGGTGACTGGCTGTTGAGCATAGACGGCGAGTATCCAGTTGGCACCTGGCGCATCAGCTTAGATTAATAATTACTGTATGAGCGAGCTAATTGTGTGCAGTGGCGCACTGTTTTATACCCTTGATACTAGGCGATTTCTAATGCTGTATAGAAAAAACGGCAAGCGCAGTAACCAATGGGGACTTGTGGGCGGTACTAACAAAGAGTCAGAAACTCCCTGGGAAGGGCTTCAAAGAGAAATCACAGAAGAAATAGGCGAGCTTCCTGAGATTGTGAAAACAATTCCTTTAGAAACATTTATTTCCAGCGATGAAAAGTTTCAATTTCACACTTATCTCTGTCTTATTGGAGAAGAATTTATTCCTTTGCTAAACTCAGAACACGACGGATATGCCTGGGTAGGGATGAATAATTGGCCTAAGCCTTTGCATCAGGGTTTGCGCAATACTCTCAATGCAAAGACTAACAAAATAAAGCTGGCAACCATAGAAGAAATGGCTGATTTATTTTAGACCTAGTCAGTTCTTCTCCAAAGAGTTAGAGTTTCTACATCAACAGTTGTTGATAACAATGTTAATGATCCAGTAGAAGAATTCCTAGTATCAGTAATTGAACCCATATTTTCCCAAGTGTTTATGACATCAGGAGGATTACCGTCCGTTGTTATGTCATATGTTCCTTTCTTGGTTTCATGAATTCTCTGCCTAATATACTGTGCAATTGCATTTATATCAGCAGATGCATACAGAGTGATTGTGTCATTTTCTAATTTTACAGGTTGCGGATAAGTCCCTTTGTCTTCCTGGGCCACCTTGCGCAATAATTTATAGTTGTTTTGTGTTTGATCTAAGGTGTTTGTTATCTGCTGTGCAGTATAGGACGTAATATTGTTTAGATCCCAAGTCCAATTCGTTCTGCTGTTAAATTCTTGAGTTTGAAAGAAAGGATCAGATGTCGAAAAGCTAGGATTGCCAGTATCTCCTTCGTTAAACACCAAGTAAATCGACGATGTATCGGCAAAATCATATAGTTCTCCCTTCCAAACATGTTCTTTTGATCCATTTGCAAATTCCTGTACTCCTCTGGCACTTGCCGTTTTCATACTTTGGTATGGAGAATTAAAATCAGGAAAATATGTCGGAGCCGAATTATTAGTAATATTTCCACTAGAGTCTATATTAAATTTTATATATCCATGACGCTCGTTTAATCCGTATGCACGAACAGCAACTGATACGACAAATTCTACTTCTGTATTTTCAAAATATAACGAATCGTTTACCTCATAACTTGCGCCGGTTGAACCGACGGGCACAGATTGACTGTCTACTACTGCTGTATCTATTAAAGTCAACGTGTTTGTTATAAGATTTATATCATAGGTCCTTACAGTGACTCCTATAGGCGTATCTTGGAAATTTGTTATCTCTTGTACTGATACAAGAATATTTTGGTCGATCCACATAGTATGTTTAGTACCTGATCCTGAGTTTGGATCGTCTACATCTACAAAATTACCAACCTGAACAGTACCCACAAAATCGGTACCATCTGAATTAAAGTCTACGTTTGATATATCTTCGGTTGGATCACTTCCTATCCTAAATGTATCGCCGATATCTGCCACAGTTTCCCAGGTACCGGGTCCTGGAGATTCATTAAATTCTACAAGTTTATATGTGTTAGGTCCAGGACTTGATGTTCCGGCACCTAGCATTAGTTCTATTGCAATATCTGCAATGTCTTCAAATAATGATCTTCCTGTAGAGCTAGGCTGTAGTGATACTTCTGAGCCGTTCACTGAATATTCAAGCAGATCCGGAGGGGTGCTAGGCAAGGCAGTGTACTCTTCTTGATCTACAAAATAAAACGGAGTTGAACTTTCTATGACAGCTTGTTCTGTCACAGGATCAAAATCAGTATCTTCGAATGTATCAAGCAGAGTATTTGTGACACCAGCATCGTCGGTTACTTCTAAATTTCCAGTTTGTTGATTTTGGGTTGCTAGATGCTCTAGCACGTCATAGGCTAAATTGTTTATTTCTGCAGGTGTCATTGGACGAATTGCAAAGGCGCCTTCTACTAGATTATATTGATATATGTCTCGGCCTTCACTGAAGTAAATTATTTTTCTTGAAAAGTCAATATCAAAGAATTTGTTCCTTGTAGTCTGAGTCACTTCGCTTGGAATATCTATTACTTCGTTGTTGTATTCTGCACTTGATAAATCAAATGGTATAGATAACACATATTGATAAAATTTCAAATCAGTTGAATCAGCCAAGTATAATCTGTTTCCTACCGCATTCATTAGCATGGAAGTTGCGTTGATTCCGAGCGGAGTACCAAACTGATCAACTCGTAAATCACTGTAATTCAGTATTTTTGACAACACTGCTGTTTGGATTTGGTATGGTACTGATAAAGTGTATGCATATACTTGCTGATCAAGTGTGTCATTATTCAGTATGAACATTAAACTGCCAGTGTCGTTAAACTGGATATCAAATGGAGCGGGATTGGTTGTAACTAATGACAAATCAAATGATGCTACGAATGTAGCTGTGCTAACATCATTTGCAGAGGATAGCGCATATTGGTGAACTTGGTTAGATGCAGTGCCGACTACAAACATCAGTGAGCCGGACGGATCAAATTCAAGACTGGTCGGCGCAGTTTCCTGACTGCTAACATCGAAGGTTTTGTCGGTTGCAATTGCAGTTGATATATCAAAAGCAGTTCCGAGCTCTAGTTGGACTATGCTGATCGAATTTTCGTCAATAATATTAACATGTTTTCCAGTACTATCTAGTCTAAATCCAAAGGAAGTAGCAAACCCGTTGTAGAGTTCAACAGTGCTGTTATTATATGCTATTTTTGAGCTAGTGTCTTGTAGATCTGTTTGACAAATAGTGTTAGATGAAGCTGTTAGCGACCTAAGATAAAATAATTTACTCTGATTTGAGTTCACAACAATATCGTAAATAGTTTTATTATCTGACTCAGTATACATATTAATTTTATACAAATTTGCTGTTTCTATCTCAAAAGGTTGATTTAAAGGAATTCCTGCAATTCCTCTATTGAAATGTACATATAACATTGTGCCAGATTCATTGAAATCAATTGAATTTGGTTTAAGGATTAGGGGATCTAAATCTGGTAAAGTGATGGATGCGTCTGAATCCCCTCTATTTTGTACGTCATATGGTGACGGTAAATTATATTGAGAAACCCTTGCTTCAAATTCACCGGTGAAAAAATTGTAGTTGCCTATATATAATTTTGTACCGTCGTTGTTAAATTTGAAACTTGCCCAAGCCACAGGTGACGTGGTTGTAAATATAGTACTTGTATTCATATCTGTTGTTGATGAAATATCATAGGCAGAAGAAAGTGTAAGAGTATAAATGAATGCAGACCCAAATTCGATGCCTTCTAATACAAATAATTTAGTTCCGTCTGCAGAGAATTCCATATCGAACAGTCCTGAGGTAGAGGTATTCGAGCTAATTTTATATGTTTCTCCGGTGTACCTTGCTGTGTCAATATCAAATGGTGTGACTAAATCGTAAGCATAAATGTCTTTTCCCGTAGTCTTTGTATCTGCTACGTAAAGTTTAGTACCATCCGGTTTTAATGTAAGTGTAAAAGCGCTGTTGTCGCCAGTAAATAAGTAAACAGGGTCAGTAAAGTCTAAACTCCAATCAGGAGATTTGTATTGATAAACTTCATTACCGTCAGCAACATAAAAATCATTGTTGAAAAAAGTAAGGCCTCTTGGTATATTTGTATTTTCAGTGCGCCCGTACGGTATACCGACCTCTACCATGGTTGTGATATCATATGCAGGATTAAGAGCAAATCTATGTATAAGCTCTGAAGTTGAGTCAAAATAGTAAAGCTCGGTTCCTGATGCGTTAAACTGAATATCAGCAGGATTGGTAGTAATTCCTAACGCCCCAAGATCTACGTTAATACCGCTATAAATTGCACTTGATATATCGTATCCATTAGATAACTCATACTGATATATTGTATCCGAGGAACCGTCTAAGATAAACATTTTTGTTCCGGTATTATTGAATAACACAGCTACCGGAAGTGTTCCTGGTGTAATATTAAAAATTACTCCAGTTTCTGATGCCGTGGATATATCATAGGCAGTTGTCAAAGTTAGTTCATAAAGTCTGTCATTAGTAATATATGAGCCTACTATTAACTTTGTGCCGTCTGAGTTCCATGACATAAATTTAGGAGTGAAACTTAGGCTAAACTGCTTACTGGCTGTTAAGGCAGTTGTGATATCTGCCGGAGTACTAAGTGTATATTGATCTATGGTGTCATTAACATCATTAATTGCAATCATTTCGCTACCAGTGCTGTTAAATAAAACTTTGTCTGTGCTTATATCCGACCATACATTAAAAACTGCTTCATCGTACGAAGGATATATCTGTGAGCTTATATCATACGTTTCAATTATATCATAGATATCATGTCCTCCGATCACAAAGTTTCCTGTGATTGTTACAGTGTTAGCATATGTTCTAATTATAGTACCCTCACCTGCATTTCTTTGAGGTCTTACTTGTTCTGTCCAAGTAGAACCACTTCTTGTGAACACATTTATTATATCATCATACCCGATTACTACGGTATCACCTGATATTGCAATTGAATCAATGCCTGAAAGCGGTGCACCATCCGCCTCCGGAAGTTCGGCTTGTGGAGTCCACGATTCACCTCCGTCATCTGTTACAAATACTGTAGCAACAGAAGAACCAACTACTATTGTATTTCCGCTTATTGCCGGGTGAGCAGTTGTTCCGGTTGGAGGTTGTAGCTGTTGTTGAAGCGTCCATGTAATACCGTTATCTGATGTAGTATATACGTTGCCCGAGTCGCTTACTATGATGTTATTATCTATAGCAATATCACTCCCCCCACCTGCTTCTATTATTTGGCGTTCAGTCCAAGTAGTCCCTGATCTGGTGAATACATAAAACCTACCTGTATTTGTGCTAACTACCAAAGTATCGCCAGATAACGCTACTCCCGAGCCAAATCCATTAGAATCAGGATCTGTCAAGTCACTTGGTATTAAACGAGTTTGAAAATTCCACGACGCACCTCCGTCTGAGGAAGTCTGAATTTGAACTGCTCCTTTGTAGGCATCTTGATTTCCGCTGTTATCCCACCCGGGCTCTCCTGCAACTATTGTGTCGCCTGATATTGCTACCGAAGTTCCCGTGAAGGTCTCACGGGAAGTACCAATAAATTTGTCGGTGTAGGTCCAAGTAGAATTTATGTTTTGAAAAATATAGACTGCTCCGGACTGGATTGAAATAGCAAACTCTTCAGGAGCGCCGACCACTAATGTGTTACCGTCTGCTGCAAGTGCTTGGCCAAAAGTGTTCGCATTAGGATCGAAATCCAGGCCGTAAATGCTTTGTTTGACAATCAAGGAATACGGAGCTGGCAATGTATACTGATATGTGGTATGAGTGTTTTTGCCAAGAAGGTACATTTTAGTGCCATCGTTGTTGAAGTTTACATCTACTGCAACATCTTCATCAAATCCATACTCAAGAAAATTACCAGTAGTTCGAATATCACCGGGCGTAGATAGATCGAAATAGTATATAGCACTTGCTCTAACACCGTGACGATCAGATCCAAGTACAAATAATCTGCTAGCGTCTGGGTTCAAAGCTATTGATCTTAGATTAGTAAAATTGCTAAAATCTGCAAAGTAGTTATTGTCATTAACTGAACCTAATGAATAATTACTTGTGGCGAATTGATAAACTGTATCAGTGTTACCTCCAACTATAAATAATCTAGTTCCGAATCGAGCGAATTTTGCATGTTTAGGATCGGAATCTTTGAGGCTAAAGTTATATGATAACCCATCATAGGATGGGTTGGACAAATCATATGGTGTGCTTAAACTAAACTGAAACAGTACGTCATTGTTATACATGTATATCTTGGTGCCGTCGCCATTAAATTCGAACGCATCAATGCCCGAACCTCCATAGATTGTGGTACCAATTTTGCCATCCCAAACTACAAAGTCATAGGATGCGGTGGTTATATCGTAAGGAGTTGTTAAGCTATATTGATAGATGCCTGTAGGGTGTTGAAATGACGAAGCAAACATCTTAGTGCCGTCGTTAGAAAATCTAAGGCAGTTCGGGAGTTCGGCTTGTCCCTTTAAATCTGGAGACACAGAACCATCATAATAAATGCTAGAAAAATTTCTAGTGCTTTCAATTTCAGCTGGTAATATTTCCTTTAAAGTTATTACATTAACAGTATCACCGGGATCTTTAAATAAAAGAGATTTTACACGATAGTTGCCATCTGTAGGATCTGGTTCAACTGGTACATAAGATCTTCCTTGTAACTGAGCACTTGATACTATAAAGGGCGACGATAAAGAATATCTGTATATTCTAGGAATATTGCTAAGTAATTGGTTATCCAAAACATATAGTTCTGTTCCAGTGGGGTTAAATTCAAAATAACTCGAATTCGAAATATCTGGGAGATCGTAGACTGTGTTATATGTTACATCGAGTAAATCTGGATAAGTATCATTTGCTGTGAATATATAGGTTGCGCCGGCGTCGGTACCGCCTTGATCGTCTCCGGTGGCACCAACTGCCACAGTATCACCACTTATTGCTACTCCTCCTCCAAAACTAGCGTCCGAACTGGCATCACTAGCGACGAGTTTTTGATCTTCAGACCACGTAGATCCCGTTCTAGTAAATACATAAGCAGCACCTGCATTGGCAATGCCGGGGTCTTCAAGAAATGCGCCGACGATAGCACGGTCACCTGATACAGCAACTGATTGGCCAAAACGATCGCTTCCTTGTCCATCACTAGCAACGAGTTTTTGTTGTTGGGTCCAAGTGGCACCTCCATCGGATGTAGTAAATATATAAACTGAGCCAGGGCCAGTGAAGTTAACTCCACCGCTGCCGTCGTACGGTGAACCGACTATTACAGTATTTCCATCTATTGCTAAATTGCCGCCGAAGTAATCGCCTGACTCTGCATCACTAGCGACAAGTTTTTGTTGTTCAGTCCACGTGGATCCCGATCTAGTAAATACATAAGCAGCACCTGCATCAGTGCCGCCTTGATCGTCTCCGTATGCGCTAATAATAGCTATATCCCCATCTATTGCCACTGGCAGCCCAAAGAAATCGTTTATTTGACCATCACTGGCGACAAGTTTTTGTTGTTCAGTCCACGTAGATCCCGATCTAGTAAATACATAAGCAGCACCTGCATCTGAGGCAACTTGGTCGTCTCCGTATGCACCAACTACCACAGTATCACCACTTATTGAAACCGATTGGCCAAAATATTTGTCTGGAGATGCATCACTAGCGACGAGTTTTTGTTGTTGGGTCCAAGTAGCACCTCCATCGGATGTAGTAAATACATAAGCAGCACCTGCAGAGGTGCCACCCGCATCCTCACCGGGGGCTCCGAATATCACAGTATCGCCACTTATTGCTACACTAAAACCACCGCGATCGTCTTGTTGACCATCACTGGCGACAAGTTTTTGTTGTTCAGTCCACGTGGATCCCGATTTAGTAAATACATAGGCGGCACCTGCAGAGGTGGTCCCGTCGCCTCCACCTACTACCAAAATATCTCCATCTATTGCCACTGGCGTACCAACTCTATCGTTGGCGGCAACATCACTGGGTAGGAGTTTCTGTTGTTCTACCCAGGGTGTAAATCCGTATTCATATATTTTGCCTAGATTTGCACCTACAAAAAGTTTTGAACCAGTTGTGTTAAAGCAAATACTGTTTGCCGCTGTAGTCTGAGCTGTAACATTTAAAAGTTTATTGTTGTATGTTGCTGTGCTTAGATCAAATCCTGTGCTAAGATCAATTTGATATATTCTATCATTATTCGCTAGTAAAAACATTTTTTCACCAGTTGAATTAAAAATAATTCCTAGATTATCTGATTCAGGTGCATCGTAACTAATACCACTGTAAATCGCTGTAGACAAATCGTAGGCTGTTGATAGGTTGTATTCATATACATCAGCTGAAGTTAATACAAACAGCTTAGTCCCGTCATTATTAAAAACAGTATCTATGAATTGACTCGTAGGTAACGTGACAGGCCGTGTTGTAAGAGTTCCGTTTATTTCTTCTATCTTTCCTACTTCCGGAATTAAATCATATTCATAAATATCCTCATCTTTTGATAAAACAAACAATTTAGTACCATCGCTATTCACTTCAAACTCTTGTATATCATAGTCGACTATTATTCCGCCACCCGGTGCAGCGGTATTGATATTTGTTTCGAATGGTGTATCTAAATAAACTGGCGTAATAGAATTTTCCCTACTATTTAAAGTGTAAAGTTTTGAGCCTGAGCTTGTTACTGCAAACCCTCTAGGCGGGTATGTCGGAGAAGATAATATGCTATAATCATAATTTTCGAGTGATGAAAAATTCAGATAATATACCCGCATACTGTTACTTGCGGTAGCAAGTATCTTAGTAAAATTCCGATCAAACGAAAAATTATCTACATCTATGCCAGGTGCATAGGTTATATCGTCCGAATTTGCAGTAACACTGAAAGGCGCAATTGTGCTTGCCTGAAACCAAGTATTTGTAAAGTCTTCAAGCACATAAATCTTAGATCCTGAGCGATTAAATTGAAAACTGTCAAAGTTTATATTCTCTCCGGTCATAGGATTGCCACTAACATTATTATAAACTGCTGTGCTTAAATTATTAGGAACCGATAAATCATATTCATAAAGCAAACGAGAAGGAGCGTCGCTCAGGAACCACAACTTATCACCAGTTTCTGAGAATCTAAATGCTGCGGGATCTGTGGACTGAGAACTTACGTCTAGGACTGCGGAGTGAATTTTAGCAGAGTTTATATCAAAGTTTGTTTCAAGAGGATATACTTGATAATTACCTTCCGATGAAACGATCAAGCTGTTGCCGGTTCCGCTAAGATTTACGCCAGAAATATCGGTTGTATTGTTAAAATTGACCTGTATTTCTTTGCTTGCGGATGCTGTTGATATATCGTAAGCAGTTCCTAGATCGTATTGGTATATTCTGTCGGTAGTATCTCCTGCAAAATATGCTTGAGTTCCTGCAGAATTCATTGTGAATGATCTAATATTGCTGTCGCTCGAACTTAAATCCGGCGACGATATTAAGTAGTCATTTAGTGTACTCAAGTCAAATCCGGTTCCTAAAGTAAACTGGTGAACTTTATCAGTTTCGTTGCCCGCTACATAGAGTTTAGTTCCGCTATCTAAAAACTCCATACCAATCGGGCTATTATCCTTGCCACCTACAAATAGAGCACCGTTCAAGGCATATTGAAAGATGCTGTCAGTACCTAACCCAGAAATATACATTTTAGAAAAGTTGTTGTTAAACGCTAGTGAAGTAGGGGACGAATCTTCACTGTTCACGGAGGTACTTATAAAATCATATTGTGCAGATGATAAATCAAATATGCTAGGCACAGTAAATTGGTGCACACTATTCGAAAGATTATCTAAAACATAAAGTCTGTCCCCTGCGGAATTTATAACAAAATCAATTGGATTTAAAGTAACTCCTAAGTTATCCAAATCAACCGACTGAGAGGGGCTCGGTATTGCTGTTGCTGTGTCGAATGCAGTATCTAGAAGGTAATAATCAATGGCATTACGGGTAGTATCGCCTAAATACATTTTGGTTCCGTCTGATGTTAACTGAATCGAATCTGGTTTTACTATCAATAAATTACTATTTCGACCTATAAAAAACACATCACTGTTAACTTTTGAAGGAAAAATATCATAAGGATCATCTAAATCATACTGTAACAAAACATTGTGTTGGTTTCCTAGTGCGAACATTCTAGTACCATTATCGCTAAAATCAACACTTACTGGACTACTATCTAGCCCAATACCAAAATTAGAGCTTTCAGTAGCAGTATTGATTTCATGAGCAGTGCCTAAATTGTATTCTATAACTTCGCCGCTGAAGGAATCGCCGCTAGCGCCATCCGTACAAGTTACAAACATAATTGTACCAGTATCGTTAAATGTAAGGTCACTAGTAAAACTTGAGTTTATTGATCGTGACTTGTTTGAATAGGTCGTTGTAGATAAATCAAACCCAGATGAAAGATTATATTGATAAACTGTATCAGCTGTGGATGAAAGAACCATAGCCCTTGTACCAGAATTTGTAAGCTTGATCCCTACAGGCGACGACATTTCGTTACCTACATAGAAACCGCCTCGAAGGTCATAAGTTTCAATGGTTCCATTACTGCGTCCTAATATTAAAGTTGTGTTGTCGTCGCTTACATCGATGGTTTCTCCTCCTGTTTTAGAGATTCGAACACCGTCATACGAAGCCGATGTTATATTAGAGTTCGACAAACTGAATTGATAGACTCCGTATGTAAAACTGCTCTGATCGCTGTAAATATATAAATAATCTGTGTTAGGAGTTACATAGATATCTCTTATTTCAACACTGCTATTACCAGGTATTGACGGAGTATAACTTTCTTCATAATTGTTTTGGTCTAATTGATCGATTAGATATGGTGTAGATAGAGAATATTGATGTATTTGATCTTCTCTTGAAACATACAATTTCGAACCATTGTCGCCAAACTCAAAACCAACTGAATCGTTTCCAATATCAAACGGAAATTGCACTCTGTCAACTAACCCTGCTGGAATTGCAGAATCATTTATGACAGTTGCGTCATTAGCAGCATTACTGACCCAAGAAAACCCGTTATCGTTGTCGTGCCAAGTAAAACCGTAAGATTTCGATAGCCTCATATTTTCTGCGTAAAGAGCTGTGTAAGTAACAAAATTACCTGTCAATGTGTTAAGATCAAAAGGAGTAGATAATTTGTATGAAAATACTTGTCCGGTTTCTGAATCAATTGCGTATAGCTCAGTTCCTGAAGGATTAAAGTCAAATCCAAAAAAATCACCTGCATTTGAAGGACCAATTAGTCCATTATCGCGCAGTGTTATAACAGGTAAATATTCTGCTCCAGCTACATTAAATGAACTAACTCCATCATATTCTGCTGGTCCTTGGCTTGAATTAAAGGTAAAAAATCTGTCACCATTAGGGTGCCAATGAAACCCCCAAACCCGGTTAGTAATACGGCTTTTGATACTGCTGTTGTTTAAACTTGCAGTTGTGAGGTTATAAGGAGTACTAAGATTATAAGTTATAAAGTCGTTCTCTCTTACAATGGTAAGTTTTGAACCATTAGGACTTATATCTATGGCTGAAATGTCTATAGAAGTCGGACTAAATTGTGATTGGACGGCTCCGGCAGTTGTAGCATCGTAGGCTGTGCTAAGATTATATTGAACAATTCTATTTAAATTATTATCACTTATAAATAATTTTGTTCCTGAATCCCCAAAACACATGCCGCCCGGATCTTGATATCCATGATAAAATGCATTTCCTGTATAAGATATGGTAGTTGCATCGTATGCAGTGCTAACACTGTATTCGTAAATACGCAACAATCGTTCTTCCAAAGCATATAATTTTGTTCCGTTATTATTCCACACAGCAGATCTAAAGTCAAAAAACAGTGTGCTGTTCCATTGTAGGTCTCCCTCACCGTCATACGTTCCGGTTGACAGATCGTATGCAGCTCCCAAAGAAAATTGTTTTATTTTCATTCCCTGTAACACATATATCTTAGTACCGTTGTTGTTGAAAGTTATGTCACTTTTGTAATAAGTGCCTGACAAGTTGGTTAATCCATCGGGTAAAGTTTTAGTCTTCAGTGTGTTTATGTCAAACCCAGAACTTAACGACATTTCAAGGACTCTGCTATCCGCGCTGGCATTATTTAAGGTAAAAAGTTTTGTTCCATTTGTGTTAAACTGGAAACCAGTAGTAGTGAAGGTAGGCAGAGACACTTCTTTAGAATGATTGGTACTATTTACACCGGTTATATCATATGCGGGCGACAAATTATGTTCTCTTATTTCGTCGCGACCGCTAGAATTAATAACAGTAAACAGCTTAGTGCCATCTGAATTGAATGCAAAATCTGTTGTGGATGGATCTAAGCTTCCAGATTGAGATATTTTTGTAGGATTGGAATCAAACGCTACCTGCCTATATGGTGTATCTGTGCTAAAAGTATATATACGCATTGCAACGCCATTGGCTAAAAGATTAAATTTGTTTCCGTTATCTCGCCATCTAATCGCTCTTGTTTGCAAATAATCGAGATTTTGATACTCTGTGCCAGCGGAGCTGGCACTACCTGATGCAACCCTGTTATCTGGTTTCAGGTGGTTCAAAGACGCAGTAGATATATCAAATGCAGTTCCTAAATCAAAATCTAAGATTTGCTCAAATCTGTCATCAAGTACATACAGTTTTGTTCCGTTTTGATTAAACAATAAATCATGCGGTATCAGTGCTCCAGGAGCACTGAGTACTAAACTATTGTGCGCCGATTCTACATCCAAAGATTTGTTATCGTAAGTAGCAGTTGAGATGTCGTATGGAGTGCTTAAACTATATTGATATATAGTAGAATCGTCAGGGTCTTCATTTACTACGTAAAGTTTGTTGCCATTATTGCCAAAAACAACTGCGCTTATTTTAGTATCAAGAGTGCTAGGCATTTGCGAAGCTACGGAAAATGTTCTTGACGAGTCCAACTCTGCGTCAGCAAGCCCTACAACTGGTACTTTTTCAAATGTAGCGGTGCTAATATTAAATGCAGTGCTTAAAGTGTATTGATAAATCCTGTTATTTGCAACCATGAACATTTTGGTTCCGTCGGGTTTAAAATCAAAACCTTGTGCTATTGCTTGATTCGAAAAATCAAAAGATATGCCATCGTACGACAATGTCGAAGGATCATTCGCAGATGCAAGGCTATACTGATAAAGTTGTCCAGAACCAGAATCTAGGGCATAGAGTTTTGTTCCGTTATTTTCTATTCTAACAGCACCGGTATTAGATATTTCATCAAATATAAATGTGCTGGATACTGCTGTGGTTATATCATAAGGTGTTGTTAATGTAAATTGATGGACAGCTCTATTAGTAAGAACATAAAATTTTGTACCGTTATCACTTATTGCAATAGATTCTGCAGAATCTAACAAATTATCAAATGTAAATGTCTTTTCATAAGTGGCTGTTGTTAAATCATACGCTGTGCCTAATCCGTATTGGTCCACTCTGTTAGCATAATCTAGGACATACAGTTTGGTTCCGTTTGAACTAAACTTTTTATTTTTCGGATTAGGAGATTGACTGGATATATTTAAGCTTACACTGTCGTAAGATGCTTCAGATACACTGTTTGGCAATATTTCTGTATAAACTGCTGTTGATATATCGTAAGCTGGATTCAAAGTATATGAGTAAATTTTAGCAGTCTGGCTGCCTAACAGATACATTTCAGTTCCGTTAGCATTGAAGTTGACAGAGCGAACTGTTGCATCTTGGTTACTAAAGTCAAAACTCTTGCTGTCATATGTAGCAGAGTCTGGAGCAAAATTTGTAGCTAATGAAAATTGGTGTATTGTAGTTGTTGCAAGATCTATAGTGTACATTTTAGATCCACTATCATTAAAAAACAGATTTTCAGGACTTCCTTGCAGGTATGTTTCTTTTGTGCCTATGCTGAGAATATCGTACGGAGTATTCAGATCAAACTGATAAATTATTCCGGCTGTTCCGCCAAGCATGTATATTGATGTTCCGTCGTATGATAGAGTGATATGCTCAATATTAGTGTCTGCACAACTAAACTGTGAGAGTAACAACTCAACTGTGTCTGTTACAGTTCTTAAATCATACGAAGTACCAAGTGACAATTGCGAAATTTTTTCATTAGTTGCAACAAAAACTTTTGTTCCGTCTGGAGAAAATTCAGCAGATTTTGTATTACTAAAACTTAGGGTGTTATTTGTAGAAGTTCCAGGAAAAGTATCACTTGTAGCAGCAAAATTAAAGCCGGCTTCTGCATCATATTTTGCAATTCGTAGTGTATAAGAATTAATCTCTTCTTGAAGCAGAACATTGCTGTCATTGTTGTGTTGTCTGTATACTGACTTTATAGGCTTATCACTGTTTATAGCTACAAACTCAAAAGAAGCTGTTGTTAAATCATATGCTGTGGTTAAATTATATTTTTTTAGCTCTTGGTTTACTCCAACGTATAAAATTGATCCATTATCTATAAAATCAAAGCCTCCTACTTCAGCATTAAGATCTCCTGAAACCGAAAGGGTTATATTGTCCTGGACAATGGAAGATATATCATATGCTGTGGTTACTGAGAATTGATGGATATTCTTATCTTCTTGTGAAAGTACGAATAATTTTGTTCCATCATTATTAAACCTGAAGGATATTGGGCTGTTTACAAAACTGCCTACATCTGCTGACTTATTTGCTGTAATAATCTCTGGTGTAAGATCCGTGTCATAACATAAAATATTTGAAATTGTCATTAATTACCCCAAATAACGTTTCCGCTACTGTCCTTAATTACTAGTTGTCGATCTTGTGAATCATAATAAGCAGATGATTTAACACTGGTAAATACTGGATTTTCAACGTTATTTAATGTACCTTTCAAAACAAATATTTTTCCGTTCATTGCTGCTTGGTTTTCTGCATTGTAAAATAATTCGCTCGGTGCATCTTGGGGAACTGTGAAAGTAATCACTCCGCTGTCTGTTCCATTGTTTGTAACCCCGTCATTGAATGCAGACCCAGTACCTGTCGTGTTCGAGGTATTTATATAGAACGAAGTACCAGTTGCATCTATATCGAAAGTGTACGTTTTACCCGGAAGTAGGTATAAATCAGGATTTGCGTCACTATCGGTGCCCTGTCCACTAAACAACCACGCTGATGTTCCGCTTGCTGTAACAGAGAATGATGTTTGACCTGTGCTGGGTTGCCATTTCGACGATGTAGAATTATATACCAATGTATCGCCATTGCTAGGAGGTATAGACGATGTGTCTACATCCACTAGATCGTCTATTGAGGTATTTCCGATGGCCGTATCAAAATCTGATTGTAGAAAATTTTCTGCAGGGACAAACTTGCTTATGGCTGAATTCCATACTAATGTATTGCCATTTGAAGGAGCAGAACTGGTAATGTCAATATCTGATAATGCATCGATACTAATGGACCCCAGTGCTGATTGCACCCTTCCGTTTGTAAAGAATAATTTAGATCCTTCTGTGATTTGGGTCGTAGTAATACCAGTTAAATTACTTCCGTCCCCTACAAAAGTACCAGAAAATTCTGTGTTTGCAGTGATTGTGTTAGCAACGATAGAGTTTGCATCAAGTTCAGTAAAAGATCCGACCGAAGGATTCACACCGCCAATGTCAGTATCATTTATTGTACCACCAGATATAATTGCATTTGCAAAAGAACTGTTACCAGTACTGGTTATATTACCTGTGACATTTCCTGTCACAGAGCCGGTAACTGAGCCAATTAAACTTCCTAAAAATGTTCCGGCTTCAAGTGTTCCAGAACCTACAGTCCAGCGATCAGTAGCATCGTCCCATTTAAAATCAACCGGAGTGTCGTCACCTCTGTTTACTCGTATACCAGCAGTTTCTGACCCAGCTGCGCCAGTCTTATCACTGTTTAAAACAATAATAT